>Ga0194115_10008314_pt1 | contig 10071 bp, 10 predicted proteins | sample TA2MahsurfametaG_3_FD_148656 | JGI IMG/M metagenome (GOLD analysis project Ga0194115, IMG submission 148656) | Freshwater microbial communities from Lake Tanganyika, Tanzania - TA2015002 Mahale S4 surface | ecosystem: Environmental > Aquatic > Freshwater > Lake | place: Tanzania: Lake... | reverse complement strand
AGCCGAAAATCCTTTCTACAACGACAAACAAAACCAGGCCCCCCTCCCCCAACCTCGCCCCTGCGTGCAAAATGGCTTGCTCTCCTGAGCGATCTATACGCAAGGGACGACGTTCAAGGGATTGGACGAGGGATCTCAGGAGGTACGTCGATGTTCCTTGTCGTAGTCGTCGTGATGATGATTGAACATGGAAGTGTTCAATACATAAAGACTGGACTGGTCGAGATTGTGCTCGTATATTTGAAATCATGGTCAAAAGAGTCGTCTCCGGGGGGTAAGCCCGGCGGCCGACTTTGGAGCTTCCCCTATCAATACCAACATCATCAGATGGCGCCGGCCGGTCCGACGAATTGGCGCGGCGTCACCCCCTTTCCTGTCCCCCGAAATCGCAGGTCCCCCTGTGCGAGGTGATGACAGAAGATCGACCATTCGTTGACAGTGAAGTCATAACTGTAACCGATACTTCGGATCTATCATGGTACATACCTATCCTACCCTCCGTTACAATATAGTCCACGCGTCACATGGACAGATAACGGTAAACAAATGACGACAACGCCGGCCCCTCCATATTACGTCATTCTGATTGGCAAGCACAACAAGAAATCAAGCCTCCGGTGGTTTTTACGTGGATTTTAACGTTCGTGGTGTGAGATGTATGCCGTAACCAATAGTACTGCATGTATTCTCTCGACCAAATTCCGAAACCGATTCCTTTTTTTTGGGGTGCATTGTACCATCTGGTCCTTTCGTCACACCCCATCTTGCGGTAGTTCAACAAAGGAAAAGCTTCGAATACCCACTTTTTTTCCGGCAAGAAGCTGTGAAATCGCTCGATTGTCTATCGAGACATCTCCATCTTCTCTACTAAGGATCGCGGGTGCTCTTACGAATACGGTACCCATCCATGAACAAGATACCTCCGTCATCACCAACGTCAACGTCAACGAGCAGAAGTAACATCGTTACCGATTACGAATCAATTATGTCGCGTAATCGACCATTCCGGAAGTCCATCATCGTAGGAGTACTTTTACTCCTGCTCTGTGATTCAAGGACACATGCCTTTCTTCCTCCGACGACTACGTCTACCTCTCCTACAACGATGACGCCGACGACATCTACACGACGATCCACCCGGACGACGAGTAGAACAACATCGACGACGACGACGACGACGACGCCGAAATCATTTACGACCCGTGCAAGTCGTCTCGGTGCGATGACTACTAGTTTTAGTAGCAGCAGCAGTGGTAGCAGCAGTGGGAACAACAATAATGATTTCCCCGTCCTGGATCGATGGCAGGTCATGCCGAATGGAAGCATTATTGGAACAGTTAAGAATCATCCATCGATTCAAGATGGAGATGTCATTACGACGTCACCCATTATTGACGTAGAGGCTGCGAAATCTCAAAATATTGTCGAAACTGCCTCAGGATCACAATATCGTCTTTTGACGCCTTTACGACAACCCTACAATTCCATGGGAAGTAACAACAACCACAACAATGTTAATTATTTCAGTTCGGCTAATACTAATCACAATGGCTACAAGGCTTCCAACACACCTTCTCTCCCTTCCACGAATTTTCCCTTTCGACCCTTTGGAGGTGGTGACGGCACAAACAACAATAATAATAATCTTAACTTGTGGCCGCAACAACAATCGCAACAACAGCAACGGATACCTCCGAAGAATGCCTTTCCCAAATTACGATGGGGACCCGCATGGAATCAGGCCGTCGCAGCCTATCGATTGACACAACAGTTTATTGGATTAGATGAAGAATATCTTCTGGCAGGAAAACCCAATAGGAGTACCTCTGGCAAATCGAGTATTTGGGAGGCATATGCCGCAGATGAAGCTACGGGGGGATTACCGAAAATTGGTGAACCTGCTGTCTGTATCAAGGTATCGACGAATATTGAGGCAGTCTCAAGAGAATATGAAAATTATCGAAAATTAGGTTTCTTGGGTACCGCCCGTGGACGATTTGTGAAATGTCATGAATTTTATCCTGTGGCGGGATATGATCGAAAATTTCGGAATCAATGTGCACTTGTTTTAGAACAGGGATCACAAGATCTCAAAACCTACCTAAACAGTCGAGGAAGATTAGGAGGTAAGGAATTACGTGATGCCTGTATGGCCGCCGCACAATGTGTCCAGGCCTTACATACGGTCGGGTTGGTCTGGACGGATCTCAAGACAGAAAACTTTGTCGTCATGAGTAATGGTGATGTCAAAGGGATTGATTTAGAATCTGCCATGGCAGTCGGTGATAGTCCAGTCGATTATTCTCCTGAGGCATGTCCACCTGAATTTGCTGCCGCCTTTTTAGAAGGTGTTGGACCCTATTTCATCCTCGATACGTCGTATGATATTTGGTCCCTTGGGATGCTCATGTTGGAATTATCAACGGGGGAAGGATTTTTCGATGGAAATTCTCCCCCTCAAATTACTCGATGGTTACGTGACTGTGACTATGGTATCCCCCTAGATGGTGTGAATAATATTGATGATCGATTGAAGGATCTACTACGACGTTGCCTCCAAAAGGATCCAAAGAAACGACCAAACATGGCGCAAGTCCTGTTGCACCCATATTTCATTACATCTCCACTATCTATCTTTCAAAATTTTTCTTGAAGGACGCTCCCCCTTCCTCTCTCTCTCTCTCTCTCTCGAACTCTCGCATACACATACACACTACGGGACATCTCTCCCCTCTTCTTTCTGCTGCTGGGCTATGATAGACACTCACATACTAATTCCTACTAGCAGTGGCAACAATATAAAGATAAGGAGGTAATGACGTCAGAAAGAGTAGATTTACGGTTAGGTTGTCCACCTTGGATCATTATCATCACGTCGTACTACCTCGCTCGACGTACGGCATGAGTCGTTTTCACGTTGCAGTCACGGAATCGCTGAATCCGTGAATGAGAGCATTGGGACATTGGATGAAACACCACAGCAATATAAATGGAACCTGTGAACTATCCCCTCTTTTTTCTCAGAGCCTTCTTCTTCTTTCTCCTTAGTTTTCTTGAAGGGCAGGAGACAGAAATGCGGTGGGGATCTTTTCTTCAGGATGTTCCTCACTCTCCTTCTTTACCCACCCGGTAGCTGTTTTGAGTGCTGTCTTACTTAAAAAGCTAACAACAGGTTTTGGAACAGATCCCTTTAATTGGATATCACAGGCATAGAAGACACGAGTACATTCCGGCTTACTCGGATGTTCTTCCAAATGCCAGTGTCCCGCCACATCTTCAAAATCACTCGACTTATCATAATCCAGTGTCCATGTTAGGGAGTTCTGTTCTGGTGTAAACTTGTGATCATAAAAGGATGTATACTAGAGAGGAAATGGACAACAAAGGGAATCAGGCCAGGTGCAAATATTATACCAACAGATTCCGACAAGGATATGATGCATGGATATCGTCAACCGAGGAAAACTTACCGAGTATCCTGGAATTACTCCGACGACCATCTTCGTCTTGATCGTACAGGTTCCGTCAGGATTTTGTTGAACCTTATAATTCTTAGATTCATTCACCTTGGGGACTTTGCCCTTGTAACTGTCCAAACTTAAAATTTGTGCCCATACGGCATCCTTGGGGGCGTCGACATCTTGGACACAAATGGCACCACCTGAATCTGCACCCTCTGTTTGTTTCATGACAGGTTTTCCAGATTCTAGAAGTTTCTCATCACTACTATCCAATTTCAAGGATTCAAAGGGTCCAGCTTCGTATGCCTTCAATAGACCTTGATGTGAATGTGGAACATCGTAATTTTTCTTGGCTTCGATCTGAATTGATGACAACAGGACCGTCACTGACCAGAAAAGGTAGGGAAATTGAATAGAGAGCCTCATGGTCGTTCAGAGAATGGGAGGGATAGAGATGGATGTAGAAATGAATGACGTAACGGTGATAGGATAAATGCAATCTATCCTCGTGAAGGAGCGTCGATCCAAAGCAATGGATGATGTCGACACTGGGGATCGCCATCTCCAAAATGCCGATGATGACGGATGACTTACCGTGTATGGATACAGTACTATGCGAAGCCATACACAATCGACACGCGGATCTCAAACGATCCAACCACAGGGATGAAGGCTGAAGTCATGACGTCATAGGTTCATGATGATGACAACATATGTACAATACGTATGAGATGAACATATGGTTCCCGCATACCGAAATGCGAATTTTCGCATTCACGAATCCGATCCAAAGAATCGAATTTTCGTTGTCCGTTATCAAATACAGGAACGTCCGATGTTGGACCGTTAACTGGCAGTTAGGCCCACCGGATTTTCCCGTTTACCTCGTTCTCCGTTCGTGTCCGTATATGCCGAATAGATTTTCTATACATACTTGTGGACGCCCACGAACGCTAGGGGACGTCAATGGTCCAGCATCGGACGTTCCAGGAGTTGAATCAAATAAATGAGACACCAAATCCCGCCAAAGAAAAACCATGAGGACGCACCTCACATAAATGGCTTCCGTCCAGTTCGGGTTGGTACAAAAATCGCAGTTCGGGTTCACGATGGGAGGGGTTCATGTCCAAGACTACCAACAGTCATTCTTTACACACATTGTTTGATAGAGACCTTGGCAATACAGCGCAAAAGTCATCCTCGCTGCTTTTCGTGAAACGACATGATGATTCTCGACGTCTCTCGACTTCTAGTCGTTCTAGCCGTGGTTCCATTGTCATCGAACCCAGTCTATGCCGCCGATGTGGTAGTGACGACGGCGACGTCGGCGACGACATCAGATAGCAGTCGAAAGGTCGAAATCGTTAATGAAAGTGGTAAGAAACTTGTAGTGGATTGGATCAATCCACAGAGCGGAGAGGTCCATTCATTGACGGAAGACTTTCCCAATGGAGCCAAACAGGTGATCAACTCCTTCATCAATCACACGTTGTTGATCCATGAGCCCACAACGAGTCCTACATGTGATGTGATTGACGAAGATTGTGGTGTTGGATACGTTACAATCAGTGAAGATGTAGAACACGTCGTAGTCGTGAAGGAAGACTTGAAGGTAGTAGACTTTCAAGAACCTACTCCTACTCCTCCTCAGCTCTCTGCTGCACAGAATGAGGCGAACACGGTAACTCGAGCTTGTCAACAGGATGCTTTTGAAGACCTGAATGAGGGACGCGATGCCGATATGGTCTTGAAGGAACTTGTCGATTGCATCAAAGAAACTGCTACCAAAATGATCGTACGGAAAAATGAACATCTTGTTCTCGAGAAAAAAGTTCGATTAGAACTTTCGGCAGCTTTGGAGAACTACACTTGTGCTGATACCACCCGAGAGACTACAACTCCGGAAGAGATTCGAAGCTGGACTCATGAAGATACGGCCGGGGTGATGGTCACCCGTCAAATCGGTATCCTTCATAACCGGAAAGCAAGTCAAATCCATGCCTTGGAAAACTTTATTTCCAAGGAGGAATGTGATGCAATCACTGAGGCTGCTGCTGCGAAACTTCATCGTGGTACCGTCGCTGATGGCTCCGGAGGAAGTCGACTATCGGATCATCGAAAAGCCTGGCAGGCTGGTCTCCGTGTTCCGTGGGAGAAAGAAAATGAAGGGAATCTCATTGCTCGGGTCGTCCGTCGAGTGTACGATTACACCAACGACGCAGTCCACTAGAACCTTACGGTAGAAGGTCAAGAGGACCTCATGAGTATCCAATATTTCGGGAATGGTAAGGATTCTACGGAATCACCCGATCAGTACCGACCTCACTGTGATGGAGACTGTGACGGTCTCTTCCACAAGATGGGTGGCCGTGTCGCGACGATGGTAATGTATTGTGATGTCCCTGAAATTGGTGGTGGGACCAACTTTCAAAATTCCAATGTCTTTGTCAAACCCAAGGTCGGTTCTGCCGCCTTTTTCTCCTATATGGATGGTGAGACGATGCGAAAGGATATTGGTTTCACTAGTCATAGTGGATGCCCCGTGATTGAAGGAACCAAGAGAATCGCTGTTCATTGGATGAGACTTGGCCTCGACGCCAAGAGTCCATGGGATTCTTTCAACACCCTCACAGTCAAGAAGGAGGAGGAGGAAGAAGATTGTTGACATGAGATATTCTAGAGGCATAGTTGAAACTACATCGTGCTGTAACATTGTATATTCAATTGTATAATTCATCTGGATAGGTAGATCTTTGACGGCAGCACTCGGTGTGACGACGTTCGTAGAGTTTCACAACGGAACAAGACTAGGAACGAGGAGGCCTTTTTCGAGCGGCATGTGTCCAAGGGTGACCAAGAGATCGAATCGATGTTCACCTCAGTCTTACAGGCGAAGATTGCCGCTGTGTATCTGAAGCGTGCGACAGACGTCCCAGGACGTATGGTCACTTCCCACGAGGAGACCATTCGTATACTTATGTGTAGGCCTTAGTAGACGTCAATGCCATGTCTACGGCAGCTTGCTCGCATAGGTATAACGAGATCCTTTCTGGGGTGTCACTGCCTTGGTGGGAGAGAGTACGGTGTCCCGATCAGGTGCCTTTCCAATCCCTACAACAGTCGCCCCAGATCCTTGGACCATGAATTCAATTTCCAGACGACAGAAAATTAGTCGGTATGGCTCAGAGGATACACTCCCCCGTTGGTTTTCCGATACACCCTTATGGGATGATCGAGGATCCTGTGCCAGAATCTCTCTTAATGTTTGCATCGCAGCTTCAAGCGCCGTAGAGTCACCGCTGGGATAGAGTGGAGCAAGATGATCAAACATGAAATAATCTTCCATTTCTGCCTTGGCATCATCCGTGAATTCAACTTTGGGGAGAACATCATCCTGATTCTCTACCCAGGAGGGGATTTTTAATTTGGAAGCATCGTAGTTGACTATCGAGGGGATATCCCAATGAACATACGGTTTGATATCGTAGACGGGTGTCCCATCGACTAAATCCAATGCACTGATATATAGGCGTTTCGTCGAAGGTTCCCAACGTTCCATCTTGACTAATGATAAACCCAACTCATTCGGTCTATGTGGTGAACGTGTCGCAAGCTGTCCGACTTTTATCCCCCCCGCTCTGGGAGGTCGGATCTTACTTTTCTGTGAGGTCGCCAATGACGTATTCTCATGGAAGGCAAATATAATCCAGATATGACTATATTCATTGATCCCATCGACTGTTTCTGCCGATAAGGTTGGGACAAATTGAATATATCCTCTTGAACTGGGTACTAATCGTCCCTGTCTAGGTGTTCCCATCCGTTTTGCGAAGGGAGAGATGACTTTTCCAATCGTTGATAACTTCATGGCATGAACATCTTTGCTTGTGGATGAGGCATCGCCCAACGCAGACAGTTGTTTCTCACGATTTAGAGCATTCCGAAGTTTGACTTCTGCTCGTATACGGCCTGTCCTTTCCTCTTGTCGTTTGGCTTCCAACTCTTCAGTAATCGCGTCCACGGTTCTACGATGCCAAAAATAGGCGACACTCACAGCCATCAAGCTGGCTACGGTGACTGCAGTTAGTTGTTCCCGAGACATTCCTGGATTGAACGAATTTTGTAGCGTGGGTAGTGGTAGCGGCTCCCAAGGACGTCGTCGTCCTGATGGGCAATGTCGAAAACTGCCAATCGACCCTTTGTTCAAAACAAGGGTGACAGGCTTCTTCTGTATTCGCGTTCGCTGTCACGAACAATGATGCGCTGTATTTCGAACTCGTTGACTCCAAGGTGCGGCATTGGCGCTCTTTTGAAGTTTGAAGTATGAATGATCAAAGAAGTCAAATTGCTTAGGATATGTACGATAGTAACTTCGAGAAGACTCATAGTCTTACATATATTCATACCTTCCAACAACCGACTCCCGACCGGCTAGTTTGAGTACCATAGCAAACAGGTCCATATCAAACTCACAATAAAGAAAATCTCTCTACCCAGATACCAATATTTGCTCAGTACTATCCTACCCATTCATTGATTATGGAAACAGCGTTCGATAGGTCATGATCCGACAGGTGGCCTTCATTTTGTATACGCTGCGAATGAAAATGAGTGTCTTTCCATCTTGCCATGTACGCGAAGAAATACATACCCTTGGCGTTGAATTCCAGAACGTGAGAAGACTCATCCATGAACAATAGGTTGCTAATGCCAGCACCATGATTTCCTATCAGGACATAAGCCTGTCGGACAGTCCTCAGTTGTTCGCCGTATGGGAGTGTCTCAAAACGAACAATTTCCACGGATGTCGCTTTCGAATCATTCCGAAGTCGTTGGACTAGATCGTCAAGATTCATCCCACGTTGAAATGTGTCTTGAACGCTTTGAGGATGGGAGATGTATGGTTGTCGATCAATAATGACGACGGTACCATGTATCGGCTTGATATCCTGCAATCCATACGTTTTCACGACAGAGTCTGAAAAGGCGCGAGCCGATTGCCGTTTGGGATATCGTTTTCGTGAAGATGGGAATAATGGACCAGAGTATCTAGCGGGGATGAATACAGCACGCTCGAAACAAACACCGTCAGCAAGTAGATGCTTCACGTATTCATAACGTCCAAAGATGTCTTCCCAGATAGGATCAAGATTCCCCTCAGCATGGCCATCCAAGAAAAGAATATTCACTTTCTCCTTTCTCTGTACTTGTTCTGCTGTAAGGACTGCGAATGCGTTCCACCAATCAGTCACGGTATGATAAAGATTGGCATATTCGTAGCGAGTAATCATCAATGTCGTCCCTGGTCGTGTCTCCGCACAATATGAATTGAAGCCTCCCTTATTCATCTCTGTGGGATATACCAGACTGCCTAGGACGTCTGTCATGTAGTACAGGTTAGCATTCTGTTTCAAAGATTCTTCCAGGTCGGGTTGACGTCGGACCGAGAATGCACCCTTTGAATATTTTTGGAACTCTGCACTTTCTGTTCGACCCATGACCGTTTCAAGTGGTTCACCTCCCTGGTCCTGTTTGATGAGTGAAGTATCGATTCGAAGATCGAGAAAGTTGCAGAAAGCCTGACGGGTATGAGGGTTAACCTGACAGCCATGTGTGGGATGAAAAATCGTATGTATGTACCCCTTGCAGGGGTCTATTGCTTCGAGGTGGGTATCATCATCCTCATCGACTTGGGTACTACTACTATGAACCTCGACCGGATCAAGATTTCCCAAAACCTTTTGTTGGTGCTGGTAGTCTAAATCGGCAATGGCATTTCGAAACAAACCCTTCGATGACGTCGTGTTCATGCCCTACAACACAAGAACCAGACATCCACGTACTAGTGGAACGTACAATACTGCATCAGCCTTTCGTCGTCGTTGATACCGCGAAGGCCGCCTGGGTTTCAATTAAAATGTATCGTATATCTTCGTGCTGTTGCAAGAACCCCATGTGCGTACCGAAGTTGGTGTGAAATGTGAGTGCAGTGCAAAAATTCAAAAATGTGGAACGACACCAGAACGTCGTTGGTTTCAACGGTCATTCGGGTCGATCATCGACTCCTTTGACTGCTTAAGTACAAGGAAAGCGCCGCGTTCTACCTCTACACTAGAGTTTTTGCTATGGCATGACCAATATTCCACCCTCGTTCCACGGAATGGGGCTCTATCCTTTCGCAAAACATTGGTGTTCAAAGAATGGGAGTGTGTACTAACTTAGTAGGCGAATTTCCTTTCGGAGTCTTCGGGTCGCTTCGGGAAACTCTATTGCCAGACTACCGTCCCCAACCATCGAAGACCTGACACTGACTCCACGACGAAACTACGAACCTGCTGATCACTCTTGAATCATTCTATTGACCCATGAGACAGCATTTGAGATCTCAATGTCCGACAAGTGGTCTTCATGATCAACCCCCATAGATTGTAGGTCAATGTCTTTCCATTCTGCCAGGTCAATAAAGAAATCGTGTAGGCTCTCGTCGAATTCCAGAACGTGAGAAGTCCGTTCATCCATGAACAATAGATTACTAATCCCAGCACCATGATTTCCTATCAGGACATGAGCCTGTCGGACAGTCCTCAGTTGTTCGGCATAGGGGAGTGTC
>Ga0194115_10008313_pt1 | contig 10071 bp, 10 predicted proteins | sample TA2MahsurfametaG_3_FD_148656 | JGI IMG/M metagenome (GOLD analysis project Ga0194115, IMG submission 148656) | Freshwater microbial communities from Lake Tanganyika, Tanzania - TA2015002 Mahale S4 surface | ecosystem: Environmental > Aquatic > Freshwater > Lake | place: Tanzania: Lake... | reverse complement strand
GTGTCGCGCACTGCGACCGCAGCCGGTTCGACCAACGCCACTTCGCTCGATGCCTTCAAGGGTGTGGCCAAAACCAACCCGGTCTTCGCCCTCGGCTTCACGGTGCTGTTGCTCGCGCAAGCGGGCGTGCCGCTGACGAGTGGGTTCGTCGCTAAGTTCGGTGTGATTCGTGCTGCTGTTTCAACCGAGAGTTACGTGCTGGCGATTCTCGCGATGGTGTCGGCAGTCATCGCCGCGTACCTATACCTGCGCATCATGGTGAGCATGTGGCTTGCTGAACTAACGTCTGTTGCACCGCGCACGGTCACGATTGCGGGTCGCACGACACTCGGTATTGCGGTTGCCATCACGTTAGTGTTTGGTGTGTTGCCCACCTGGTTGCTTGACTTGGGCGACTCGCTCACCAGCCTCGTGCGCTAACTGTCAGCCATATTAGGTCTAGTCTTCATTTGTTATGTGTGCCATAAGCAATCGCAAGCGTTTCTTGTTTGAGCGTGCGGATACTTTATCGATCGCTATTGGGACTGTTTACTTTACGATTACCTTTGGTCTCCAAAAATTAAGTCCGGGAAATATTGCATGGCTTACCAACAGTGACCATCATGCGGGTTATCTCGGCTGGCGATTTTTTGCCCAAGATTCTTGGCGTTGGCCACCTGGCATGTTTAGCGGCTATGGCTGGCGAGGTGACCTGTCAATCGTCAATAGCGGCCTAGGTCTTTGGGATGTCGGGCTTAAGGTTTTGAATTTTAGAATTACTGATGAGGGACAGTCCTGGGGGCTCCTATCACTCTTGAGTGTTCTGGTGCTGTTTATCCTTACGGCCCGCCTACTTAGGGAACTCGGGCTGAGCCAGACTCAAGCACAGATTGGAAGTGTAATTCTTTCAACCACGCCTCTGTTCTGGTGGACGCAACGACTTTGGCTGAATTTTTCAATCATGGCACCGCTATTGGTTATCGCCGTATCTCTCTACATTCGAGGTCGTCGAGAATCAATGTTCCCGATTTTCAAATGGCTCGTATTGCTGTTTCTAGCCGCAGGTATGAATCCTTTTTCCTGTTTTTGATTCTGCCGCTTTTCTCGGTCGCTCTTGTCCACCAAGCTTTGAGCCCGAAGCCGAACATGTTCTGGTTGGCGGCAAAAGTCGCGTTTACACCACTAGTCATTGCGTCGGCATTTTACTTGGTGGGGTATCTAGATGATTCGGGGGTGCCACTGCGCTCTTCCGGCTGGGGTGTCTTCTCGACCAACATTCTTGGATTACTGGATCCCAACGGTGTGTCGTGGCTGCTTCCTGACTTACCCTCGTTCCCATTGCAGTACGACGCTGTATATCTTGGCACCGGCGCTGTGTTCTTATTCGTCGTGACTCTCTCACTGCTTTTTCGAGTACATAAGAGTCTTCTCAAAGTCATAAGAAGACATTGGCTTTTGAGTATATGTCTCAGTGCCATGTGGTTGTTTTCTCTATCAACGCATTTGTCGTTTGGGAAGTACGTATACAGGATTCCCATTCCTGTCAGGTTAGAAAATTGGTTAGGAATCTTCCGGTCTTCATCAAGGTTTGCTTATCCGTTCATTGTTGGCTTAGTCATTCTGCTGGTGGTCATCGTTTCAAGAATTCCAAAATATGGAACATATCTGTTGTTGCTAGCGATGCTTCTACAAGTGTTTGATATGTCGAACAGTTTGAGATATACGGCCCGTCAAGCGAACGGAGAAGCACTTCCTATTGAGTACGATGAAACTCTCTGGAACACTGTTCCTTTCCAGTACGCCAAGATAGCGATTCATCCAGTGTGGAATGCCCCAGATGGTTGGGACGAATGCGCTTATGCGGCAGTGCAAACTGAGAGAGAAACTAATTGTGCCTACTTTGCGCGTGCTTCAGCACCTGAACTAAATGCGATCAATGAGCGAGAGTCACTTCGCTTATTGATCGGTGACTACAACGAATCAAGTATCTACTGGCTTAGTAGCGAGTTCGTTCGTGAAAATCTTGAAGAGTTAGATGCCATGCTCAACAGTCCGAAAAACGGCTTTGCTTTTCCCCGAGAATCCTCGGCTACGTTTGGAGGTATAGTTTTTTTCTTTCCAAATTGTGAGCAGTATCAAGAATGCGTATTTCTTGATAAGCGTCGGGTGGAGTTCGCTCAAATCGTTGAGTACATCCAGGAATAGTCAATTGAAACTCTTCATCTTGGGCTTCCAGGTTGATGGACTCTGGAGTTTTGCTTGTGATTACTCGGCGAGAAGGCAGGGTATACTTCGATAGTGGATTCACCCATTGAGATTGTGAAGATTGATCAGCAAGTCGCCGCTATCATCGTGCGCAGTCATTTCAACCCTGACGGGATTCAGTTTGTAACCCCTGATGACTACTCTCAGCAACTTGGTTATATGCGACGCCCCGCTGGTTACGTAATTCAGCCGCATATCCACCTGCAAGTTGAACGCAAAGCCTCGTTTACCCAGGAGGTCTTGTACGTGCGAAAGGGTCGAGTGCGAGTTGACTTTTACCGAGACAATGAGTCATACGTTGAGTCGCGCGAGATTGCAATCGGTGATGTGATTCTGCTTTCAACAGGTGGGCACGGTTTCGAGATGATTGAAGAGTCGGAATTGATTGAAATAAAGCAAGGACCGTACTTGGATGATAAACGCCGATTTACACCTTCGAAGTAGTCAGAATCAAAGAAAAGCGTGTGCGGCCAGCCTCTCGTAAGCCCAAGGTTCGGTACAGCTCTCTGATTGCAGTGTTTTCCAACAATACGTCAGCACTATAAGAAACTCCTCTGCTATCCGCATCTGCTAGAGCTCTCATCAAGAGAGTTTTAGCGACTCCCATTCTTCGGGCAGTTTCATCAACGTACAGTGCGACACCGTAATCGGTCAGCGGTAGCTTTTTGCAATTTGTTTGACGGCGACCAGGTCAACGAGTTGCCGAAGAAAGTCCTTCCAACCGAGAGTTCTAATTGTGCGAATCCAGGAAAGCGGATTCGCAAACACAATAAAGAGTGATTGTCGATTCAAAGCATTCTTGAGAACGACTAGCCCATCAACATTCCTTCCGTCTGCGGCTGCTCGGTACACCGTATGTCCACTACGAGCAAGGCGTCGGTAGATTCTTTCGAGGGTGTGAACCCCACGATTTGATGTAAATGGCGTCGCTTACGCCCTGTTTGTGGAGGTGCGCTAGACGCGGCAGTTCATCGGACGTATGCAGCAGATATTCAACCTTGATTTCTGGCATGATGTGAGCTGCTACTACTGTCTAAGAAGCGTGATCACTTCTGTACATGATCAATCGAAGTTTTGGAAAAAATTTGTCTCTGACGTACTAAGTCGTTGCACTCGGTGTATTTGTTTTTGCGTCAAGTGTTGGATTCGACAAGCTCCAACCAAGCAATGTGGCGTGGCTGAGTTTCAGAGATCAAAAACCCATTGGTTGGGATGGCAATTTTTCGCAGCTACTGACTGGGCTTGGCCGCCCGGGCTGAATCCGAGGTATGGATGGGACTCGGTCACGTCCATCATGGCGACCGACAGCTTGCCGTTGCTTGCTCTCGTATTCAAACTACTCGATATCGAAAGTGTAAACAATGGGCAGTACTTCGGAATCTCCTATCTGCTTGGCTCAATTCTTCTGTGCCTTGGCTGCTCCCGGCTGCTTGAGTTTTTTGGGGTACGAGGCCTTCGCAAATTCCTCGGCATTTTGTTACTAGTTACCTCACCGATATTTTGGGTGATACACGAGTGATATCCCGCACTTTCCGCCGGTATGGGGCTCCTGGTTTGGAGTCTTCATCGCTATTTTTATGACTTTAAGTATCAGAAATTTTCCTTCTGGCACTGGGCCGTCCTGCTTCTCGCGGGTGTTGCAACGCAGTTTTATTTGTTCGCAATCACCTTGGGATTGAGTTTCGCGACCGCTCTAAGTGTTTTGCCGGCAAACAGCGGTGCGCGCCTGCGGCTGATTAGAGAAATCTGCCTATTGCTTGGAGTCGTTGTTATGGCGATGTACCTAATCGGTTATTTCACAACTCCAATTCAGCGGGCCTCGGCTGGGAGTGGATACGGGGACTTCAGCGCAAATTTACTAGGGCTACTTGACTTCAATGGTGCCTCCCGAATCATTCCAGATTTGCCTTCCACACAGAGTCAGATTGAGCCTACGGCGATCGGGCTTGGAACGCTCGTTCTTCTCGTCTTGCTTCTCGCAGTGCGAGCAAATGATCTAGTTAGGTCAGCCCAAATGTCGATCAAAAGACATTGGGCGCTCACCGGCATGCTAGCCGCGATGGCTCTATTTTCGGTAACAAACGTAGTCAGCGTAGGACAGCTAACTCTGACAATTCTCCTTCCGGAAACTGTCGTTCAGTCGTTGAGTGTCTTTAGGTCTTCGGTGCGATTCTTGTGGCCGTCTGTAATGCTCTTGAATGTCGCACTCGTGGTGCTGATGTCGCGCGTGTTCAAGATGGCAACAGTTGTATTGCTGACTGTGGTACTGATCCAATTTATTGATATTCAAGGTTCGTACGGACAAGTATCACGACGTCCTAACGGGTCGACTGTCGATATCAACTACGAAGCCAAGCTTTGGGAGAAGGTACCGTTGGCATATACCACGATTTCACATCACCGCGCTGGAAACTATAAAGGTGAATGGGCGGAATGTGCGTATGCGGCACTTCGGAGCTCGCGGGCTGCCGAGTGTGCCTATCTATCACGAGTCATTTCATTAGAGGAAATCAATAACGATAGAGAGTCTCTGATACTCGGCGGTACCCCGCCTCTGGAGATTATTTTTTGGTTTGACCATCAGTGGGTAAGTGCGCACCTTACACAACTGGTTGACTTGTACGATAATGAGGAGCACGGTTTTGTAATTGTCCCAAATGGTAACGGAATCCTCTTTTTCCCCGAGTGCTCACGCTTTCAGAATTGTCAGTTTCTAGATGGGTATAGGTTGGGTTTAGAAGTAGCGCTTAATCGGGCTGCCGGTTAGTCAATGTTCTTTACGAAAACCACTGACATGTCAGTTCGATAAAATTCCTTAAACCCCAGCGAGTGGTACAGGCTCTTGGCCGAATCGTTAGTCAGCGTCGTATCAACTGCGATTCCGACACCTCGCAATTTTGCATCGGCCGCTGCATGCTCAATGAGTTGTCGCGCGACTCCGAGTCGGCGGAAAGATTCGGCGACATACACCGCGACGATGTAGTCATGAGGCTCTAGTTGTTTGGCAGCGTTCTGCAGCCTGGTCAGATCTTGTGATTGGGCAAAAGCCTTGCGGATTCCCAGCGAACGAAGGGCAATGAGCCACGACCACGGACGGTACGCAACAAGGAAGATTCTCGACTGCGCGCAGGCATGGCGCATGACGATGAGCCCACCAGCCAAGTTTTCGCTCGCTACTTTGCCACTAGCCAGGGCTAGGTGCGCAGCATGCCCTTGGCGCACGAGATGCCGATAGAGCCCTGCTGTTGTCTTAGCACCACGCTGTGAGGTCAGGGTGCCCGGTAAGCACGTCACATGAAGTGCTGCTGCGCTACTGAGGTGAGGAGAGTCAGCTTCGGCTTGCTGGAAGTCGAAAGATGAGCTCACTTGCGATGAGCCCTGCGAACTCTTATCGGCAGTATCGCGTATGGTGCGCCGCGCTTTATGAGCCCCCAGAGCGTTGTACCAGTCTTTGAATATCCGTGGCGCCGAACTTGGCAGACATATGGCACTTCGACGATTCGATTACCCCGGCGATGGGCAAGATAGATGAACCGAACGCAATAGTCGCCGTATGAACCGCGCAGCCCGATCTTGATGACACTCTCTTTGCTGGCGACAATAAAGCCAGACGCGAGGTCACGACAGCAGCGTCCGAGCAAGTGCCAAAGATAACGGTTGAGCACTCGGCTGAGCAGTACCGCCGAGAGCGAGTCGTTGGAGTTGCGAAGATTGCGTATGAGTTGTAAGACGCTGGTTTCGCCTACCGTTTCGACACCTTTGAAACCGCCACCTGCAATGAAGCGTGAGCCAACGACAATCGGGTCAATATCGGTGGAGGAGCGATATGCCTCGACGAGAGCAACCAGTGATGCTGGGGGCATTGAACCGTCTGCATCCATCCATGCGACATGGTCAAAAGATGCAGCACGGACTCCGTCAGTTAAGGAATCTGGAAGTGAGGCTGGCTGGCCCTTGCGAGACACATGACGTATGCGTGGATCTCGGCTGCTGAGATCTGCAAGCAATAGATCGGTGCCGTCGGTGGACGAGTCGTCAACAACGATAATTTCCATCGCCTTGAGCACGGGTGAGAGAGCACTACAAAGTTCTGGAATCAATTCAGCCAGGTTGTCTCGCTCGTTGAGCACCGGCAACACAACCGAAAGTTGCGTAAGTGACGACATATCAATCTGCGCTATGGCTGCAACTCGTGAAGGACTGCGATCAGCTGTTGTGCACAGAAACTGACCTCGTTATCCGTGATACCGACGAAACTCGGTAAGTAGAGGCCTTGGTTGCCGAGCCATTCTGCTACGAGTAACGACGGTTGGCTATCTAGAGAATACTTCGACAGCATGGGTTGTTTGTGAAGTGGGTAGAAAAATGGTCGCGTATCGACACCTCGATCTCGGAGCAGTTTGGCCGCTTGACGCGCGTCAAGTGGCTCGGCGAGAATGAGCCCAACCACCCAGTACATGTTGCGTGAGTACGAAGTCTCGGTTGGTTGCATCTGAATCAATGGATGGTCAGCAAGCACGTTGTGATACGCGAGCCCGATTCGGCGTTTCTCTGCGGTCACCTCACTCATGCGCTCTAACTGGCTTTTGCCAAGAGCTGCTTGCAGCGCCGATAAGCGAGCATTCCAACCGATTTCTTCGTGCACGAATCGTGGTCCAGGTGCCGGCAGAAATGCCAAGTTCCGCAAGCCGCGGAGTCGTTGGGCAAAGTTGGCGTCGTCAGTAACGATCATTCCACCCTCGCCCGTGGTGATGGCCTTGTTCGCGTAGAAACTGAATGTTGATGCCAGCCCGAATGAGCCGCACAGCCTGCCGTTGTACGTCACCGTGTGCGATTCGGCGGCATCTTCAATAATCACAACTTGATGCTTGTCGCAGAGCGCGACGACTGGGTCCATATCAATGGGAAGGCCGTAGATGTGAACAGCCAAGAGTGCTCGAGTTCGTGGCGTAATTGCAGCGTGGAGCGTGGCTGCTGAAAGATTCCAGGTCAGTGGGTCAACGTCAATGAACACTGGTGTTGCCTTGGTTCGTAGCACCGCAAAGAGGCATGAGGCGATCGTAAAGCTCGGGATGATTACCTCGTCGCCCGCCTCAAGGTCGAGGGCGTGTAATGCAAGATCCAGTGCCACGCTTCCGTTTGACACTGCGATGCCATGTTCACGGTGCACTGCTGCTGCAAATACTTTTTCAAATTCGGCAACAATCGGGGCATCTCCAGATACGAATCCCTGTCGCAAAATGTCGGCTACGGCGTCGACATCGGCGTCGGTAACGCATGGTCGACTTACGGGAATCATCATTCAGCCAAAGCCTAGATGAAGAACCGTCAAGCCAAGACGTAAGGATCCATTGATAGTTGATGCGCTCGCGCAATTGTTTCAGAAGCACTGTGCAATAAAGCTGTCGAACAGTTTTTGCTGGTCGGTAGTTGTTGCTGCGTCGTCTTCGGGGTGCCACTGCACACCAACAATCCATCGGGCATCTTGATGCTCAACGGCTTCGATGGTGTTGTCTGGCGCACGGGCCGCGACAGTGAGCCCGGGCGCCACGTCACGCAACGCTTGGTGGTGATACGAGTGACAGCGTTGCGGTGATGTTGTATCCATAGCCAGGGCAAGTCGAGAACCCGCTGCCAATGTGACTGGGTGGTACGTATCCCAGTGACTCTCGCGGTCGCTAAGCACGTCACCAAGGTCTTGATGAAGTGTTCCACCCAGTGCCACATTGAGTAATTGGATGCCCCGACAAACGGCAAGCAGTGGTTTGTCTTGTCGAACTGCTTCGCGCACCACTGCGAGTTCGAAGTCGTCGTGAGCAGCCACGATGCCATAGACCTTGTCGCTTCGCTTTGCCTCGCCATAGTGCGCAGGGTCGATATCGCCACCGCCCTGAATCAGCACGCCGCTAACTGCAGTAACGAGTGACTCAACATCAGGCAGTGACTCTGCTAGTGGTGGCACCGTCAACACCACGCCACGAGCGCGAGCGATTGCCTCGGCATAGCGCAGCCCGTTGGAGTAACTGTCGCCACGCACCCCAGTGGCGCCCGAAGTCAGTTTGCCGGGCAACAGAATGCGACGGGCCACGTTGCGGTTAGCGCCCTGAGACTTCAGAAATCTCGTAACCCTCAGCTTTGGCGGCTGCAATCAGGGATTCGGTGTGGTCGCGCCCGCGGACTTCGAGCACCACTTGCACTCCGGTTTCGCGCACGTGCAAGTCAACACCTTCACGCACGTGTTCAACTTCGATCAAGTTGGCGCCGTATTGGGCAAACACGGTGAGCAATCGAGCCAAACCACCTGGTCGATCGCTAATTCGAGCAAACACAATTAATCGACGGCCGCTGTTGGTTTCGTGGCGCCGAACGAGCCCGGTCAACAACCCGAGGTCAGCATTGCCGCCCGACAGCACCACGCAGGTGGTGCCGCGCTCAGCGGGCTTGATTCGCTCGGCAATCAGCGCTGAAACTCCGACTGCGCCGCCACCTTCAACAAACAACTTGGAGCGCTCTAAGAGCAACATCATGGCATCTGCCACGCTGTCTTCATCGACATCGACGATTTCATCCACCCATTTTTCAATCAATGGCGCTGTCACGTCACCAGGAACTTTTACTGCGATGCCATCGGCGAGCGTCGGCACGGGCCCAAGTGGTGCCTCGCCATATATATACGGTGCACATGACGAAATCTGCACACCAATCACTTTGATGGACAGGTCGAACTGTTTGACGGTGAGTGCAACACCGCTCAACAATCCACCGCCACCCAGCGGCACGATGACTTGGGCAAGATCGGGGATGTCGTCGATTAATTCAACTCCGAGTGTGGCCTGACCAGCGACAACGACTGGGTCATCGTACGGATGACAAAACACCATGCCGGTTTCATTCGCGCGTGCCTCTGCAAGCGCGACAGCAACATCGAGGCTCTCGCCGCCCTCGTGCACCGTGGCGCCATAGCCACGGCACGCAGCAATTTTTGACAGCGACGCACCAGCCGGAACATAAATTTCACACGGCACACCGAACTCTCTGGCGGCGAAGGCAAGTGCTCCGGCATGGTTGCCTGCGCTACCAGCAATGACACCGTGGCGTGCTGACTCGCCGAGAGTGGCGAGTTTGTTCATCGCCCCACGAATCTTGAACGCTCCGGTGCGCTGTAGGTTCTCGGCCTTCAGTACTACCGAGCCCCCATAACGCTCGCTCAGATGAGCAGACGGGGCAACAGGGGTATGAGTGACGATGCGGCGGTCGCGTTCGCCGATGAGACGCACTTCTTCCAATGAAATATCAACGGCGCTCTTGCGACCCATGCAACAACTACGGTATCGCTGTGCGTGTACTCATTGTTGGCAACCGTGGTGACGCCGACCCGGGCTTGGTTGGCACTCGCCTGAGCGAAGTTGGCTTCACGTTTGAGCGCAATGAACGCGAGTATCCGCGCGAGTGGAAGTCACTGGCAGGAATCGATGTAGTGGTGTTGCTCGGCTCGGAATGGTCGGTGTATTGGGAGGGCAATGAAAAAGAAGTCGCTGCCGAAGTGGATTTGGTGCACACCGCCATGAAGCGTGGCGTGCCGATATTTGGTATCTGTTTTGGCGCGCAACTCATCGCGCATGCGCTCGGCGGCAGCGTGACGCGATCCCAGACCCCCGAAGTTGGTTGGCATGATGTGTCGAGCACGGCGTATCCCGACGTGCTTAGTGGCAGCTGGCTGCAGTGGCACTACGACACGTTCACCGTGCCGCAAGGTCTGCAGGCCGTGGCAATCAACGATGTTGGCCCCCAGGCCATGTTGGGCAAGCGCCTGTTTGCCACCCAGTT
>Ga0194115_10008309_pt1 | contig 10075 bp, 12 predicted proteins | sample TA2MahsurfametaG_3_FD_148656 | JGI IMG/M metagenome (GOLD analysis project Ga0194115, IMG submission 148656) | Freshwater microbial communities from Lake Tanganyika, Tanzania - TA2015002 Mahale S4 surface | ecosystem: Environmental > Aquatic > Freshwater > Lake | place: Tanzania: Lake... | reverse complement strand
CTGCAATACCTATTCCGACCCAGCCTTGATCATCGGTTCCATTATCCATATAAGCAATAATGTCTGTTGAAGATGTTGGATCGTCATTTTGGAATGCAATTTGTGCAAATGAATCCTGTGTTTGATTATTATCAAATCGGACTACAAGTGCTGGATTTGTTAAGTTAGCATCTCCTGCACCTGCAAATGTTGCAGCGCCTGGACCAACAAATGCCTGGTCTCCTACTGTCAAATCAGCAGATACTGTTCCACTTGCAATTGAAATTGCATCTGTCCATGAAACTGATGTACCATCAGTTTTTAAAATTTTGTTTGCGTTACCTGCTTGATCAGGGTATGTTCCATCTACAAGTTTTGCCCAATATGTAGTATTTGTTGGAAGATAGTCTACATGATCTTGTAGGGCAATATATACGCTTCCGCCGTAACTTACAATATCGTCTTTTTGATAATTTGTTGAAGTGCTATGAACACCTTCATACTGAATACCGCTTGCAAGCTTTGACCAATATGTTGCATTTGGTGGAGTATTTCCTGTTGAGGCCGCTTCGCAAATATATGCATTTCCTCCGTGAGTTACTGAATCTCCAGGCTTATATGCTGTTGCATTTGAATAAATTCCAAGGAAGTTAACACCTTCGACCATTACCTTCCAATAAGTTGTATTGGTTGGAAGATTACCTGTTGACGCTAGGGCGTTTGTATAAACGTATACATTACCGCCATATTTTACTACGTCATTTAATTCGTATTCTGTGGCGGAGTTCCATGAATCTGCCCAGTAAAATCTTAACTTGCCTAAATCAACAATCTGTGTCATTATAGTATCTCCATCAAAAGGTGTGTTTTTCGGGTGTTGTCCCAATCAAATTGTATCGTATTCTTTGTCCAAACCCAAGTCCTGTATTGGTTATCTTTAAGGACGTCATTTGCGGGAAGTTCTACTACTCCCTCTTTGGAGGTATTTACAATTTCTACAGTTAATTGACCTGTATCCTTGTCAATCTTAAATCCGTAAAACGTCTTATCTGCAAAATCCAGATCTATAACCTCATATGGGTTTGATAAACTAGCCATTAGATACCATCCAATTTAGAGACTATAATATCAAAGGCGGAACCTACTGATCCCACCGCCTTTAAGCTGTCTCCGTTTACTAATACAATTTTGTTTCCAGTTATGGCTTCGGTCGCCTCTCCGCCATTAACAACTTTATCTTTAAATATGTAATATATATTTGTAGAATTTTCTACATATAAAGATACAGACGCAGATGAGCCAAGCCTGTTGGCGATATTGCACCCTGTAATAATTGTGGCGGCAGTGAAAGTGCCTAGTGTTACAACGCTAGTGCCAATTTCTTTGCTCTTGAGATTAGAAAATGTTGCCATAGAACTTAATTATAGCACTTTATTTATGATAAGCCGATGATATAGGGGGTAGTTATGGATATAACCTGTGCTTCAGTTAAACCTCCACCTGGGGTTCCAGTAGATAATATTGCCCAAACTGTACCGTCCCACTTAAATGTTTTAGTCCCCACCACATATTGCTGATTGACGGTGGGATTAGAAGGAAATCCTATAGCTGAAGGCATAGATTAATTATACCCTAATTTACTTATAATATGTGTCTCTAAGGTATTCGTATAGGGTAGGGGATTCATCTGCAGCTTTTTGCCACTTTGCTTTATTAAACTCCCATACAGTATTTACCTTATCTATTTCATTTTTTAATGATCTTTTTTCTGCAAACTCGATGAGCTGTATTCTTCTTTCATTCATCATATTTACTCTCAGGCCAACTGCAATAAACGTTACTCCGCCCATTCCAAATGGGTGTCCCCAATTCTCCATATATCGCCAAATCATATTATAAAAAGTGGCTATCCTTAAAGAATTTTTTGATTCAGGATCTTTGTTTACTGGATCTCTAAAGTTTTTATTTGCTATTTCTTTCCAGTAGGGGGTATCGTCCCTTTTAGACAAAGCATAATGTAGTGTTACAAACTTAGCAAAATCATTAAATTGATCATAAACAGATTCATTGTACATATCTTTGTTAAATTGATTAATGTCATCTAAATATAATATGTCTAACAACTTAAATAAAAACTCATGTACGCTGAATAAACCATTGCTTTCTAAAGGCTCTATAAATCCAGCAGAAAGACCAATTGCTACAGTATTTTTTACCCATGTTCTTTCATGAATTCCGACTCGCATTTTAATTAGTTTAAACTCAAGTTCGTCGATCTCATCTTGAGTTCTTGGAACAACCATCTTATCTGACATAAGATAATTCTTAAATTCTTGTTTGGCTTCTTCTGCTGATACATGCTTATCTGAAAATACATATCCTGTTCCAAGTCTTGACCATAAAGGAATATTCCAGCACCAACCATTTTCTATTGCCGTACAGTTAGTAAATCCTTGTAATTCTTTTTCTTTATCTTTGTACTGAATTTGTGTAGCCCAGGCACTATTATTAGGAAGCATATCGGCATATGAAATAAAAGGCTCTTGAAGTGCTTGGCCTAAAAGAAGACTTTTGAATCCAGTACAATCTACATATAAATCAGCAACAACTGTTTGACCATTATCTAGTACTAGTTTTTCAATTCCGTCTGAATTTGTTGGGATATTTATAATGCTTGCAGATATATGTTTTACTCCATTTGGAATGCAATAATTATTTTTTAACCATGCTCCAAATTTTGCCGCATTAAAGTGATAAGCAACATCTACTTCTGGGTCAAAGTTATCCAGTTGTCCGTCATCATTTGTTGAAAATTTATTATTTTCAAAAAGTACCGATCCAGAAAATATTGATCTAGAAAAATCTTCTACTGGTGTATCTGGATAGAAATACTTTTTTATCTCCCAGTCAAAAAACGGGTTCCTGCCCTGATCATACCTAATTGGTGTTCCAAATGGGTAGTGAAATGCTCCAGAGTCTTTTTTATAAAAATCGGTAAACTTAATACTTAATTTTAAAGAAGCATCTGTTTCTTTAAAAAATAACTCTTGTTGATCATCTATCCCCACCCATCTTGACCATTGTCTAATATTGCCAAGAGTTGACTCGCCAACACCGACGGTAAGAACATCTGGAGACTCTATAAGTACAATTTCTTTATCTGGGAATGCTCTAACTAGAGTAGCAGCTGTCATCCATCCCGCAGAGCCTCCGCCAACAATTGCAATTTTATCAATTTTCATTATAGGGGTCTATCGTGAATCCAGGTTACTAAAGCGTATTTGGTTCCAGAAGTTACGGGATGAGCTATATGTCTATAAGCGTAGTTAGAAGGAAATAAAAGAAGCATTCCAGGTTCTGGTTTAACTTTAACTCCAAAGTTAACAAACTCGACGTCTCCACCTCCAAAATCATTATTTAAATAGCAGATAGCAGAGACCGACCTACCGCTAACAGTATCTCCATCAAAATGAGCTTTATACTCTTGACCACCACTATATCTAAGCATTGAATATCCTTCATGCTGTAATTGATCTATGTCATGTTTTTGAGCGTAAGGAATTGTTGTTGATGTAAGAAGACTATACATTTGATTATGTACTGCTTGACAAGCTGCATTATCATATATGCTTGCATTTTCTGTTATCTCTGTTAAATAATTAGTTCTATGTGTTTGATTTACTGATCCATTAATTATTCCAGCTCTTTTCCATCTAATTCCAGATGCTGGATCATTACATTCTTTTTCTATCAATTCAATTGTTTCTTTTGGATTTGGCCATACGTTTTCAAATATGTCTATGCATCCGCCAACAGTTTTTGTTGGTTGTAGCATTCCATGAAATATTCCATTTATATGTTGAGGCATTTTTACTCCTATTCTTACATATTATGCTTAATGCATAATATTTTTAAAACCAATACTTTAATATTGCTACTGTTGCTAATATAGACCAGCCTATATTAAACAAAATAATTGTTGGAAGTGTTTTTATTGTGGATGACCAAATTAATGCTAGACTAGAGACTAAAGCAAATATATATAACCACCACCATTGTTTTCCAAATAAAAGTCCTGGAAAAATAATGCATAGCTTTGTTGCAAATGCACAAAATTCTACAGTGTTTGCTTTATTCCAATATGATCCTTTTGAGATGCCTTTTACGGCATCTACCCACTCAAATTTACTTGCCATTTTATTTCTTTCTACTTAAAAATAGTATAGCATTTATTGCTATTCTTTTCAATAGATGTGAGTATTAAATAATTATTTTTTTGTTAAAGTCTGTATTTGGTGTATGTAGCCATAGAGTTTCATCGTCTACCCAAATTTTATTTACGTTTAGTGGCTGTCCAAGTTCTTTTGCCCTATAATAAACTTTTTTAGCCGCTTCTGGACCATAAAAGGTTTCTATAGATTCTCTTTTATTTGTAATCATATAAAATTCTGCATATGGGTCCCATGCGGCATAAACACCAATTCCTGACGGATTAAATGCAATTTCTTCCCATAAATTAACATCTTCTATTTGCATTTCTCTTTTATAATCCCAATTTGTTTTTGGGGGGGTTTGTACGGTATCGTAATTCATCCAATTTTCATCAAAATAATCTCCGAGCCATGGAGTTTTTAATATATTTTCAGTTGTTCTCCAAAATGGCATTACACTATTGCCGCATTGTTTAAATAGCGAATTACAATAATTCCAGATCCTCCAGCACCTGTTGGCTGATCTGAACCGTGATGAGCTCCACCGCCGCCAGATCCAGTATTTGAAGCACCAGCAGTTGGGGTAGTATTGTTTTGTCCAGCACCGATTCCACCACCAAAAGGTATGCCAACTGTAGAATATGATGGACTCCATTGATTATTTGCAGCAGAAGTGTGAACTCCACCACCGCCACCTCCGCCACGACCTACAGAAGATCCAGTAATTGAAGAATATAAGCCTAATCCTCCACCACGACCAATACCACGGTCTCCAGCTCCACCACCGCCACCACCTTGATGGGTAGGCGAGCCAGTTAGTCCGACTTCTTCACTAACGGCTCCGCCATCTGATCCTCTATGACCTACTTGAGTTATTCCAGCAACAGCGGGTTGATTTGGTTGTTGTGCGGGAGATGAGTATGTAGGACCAGTTCCTCCGCCAGATGAACCTCCAGCGCCAGAATTTCCACTCCAGCTATCCCATCCGCAACCAAATCCTCCACCAATTGCGGTTAAGCCAAATCCAGTTGTATTTCCGCCTTGAGTTCCAACAATAGTTGATCCATGACCAGAGGGTGAAGAGTTACCACCAGAACCTACGTTTAAATTATTAGTTCCTGATGTTGCTAACGTTGAACCATATATATATCCACCAGCACCCCCACCGCCGCCAATAGATCCTCCTCCACCGCCGCCTGCAATCATTAATATTTCAACTGGAATTGCTCCTCCAGTTGTATTATTAAACGTAGTTGCACCAGTACTTGTATAGGTGTGTATTCTATATCCCCCAGCAGTCGTTATTGAGCCGCCAGTAATGGTATCTAACATTGCTTGATTAATACTGCGTCTTGACTTGCTTTGGACTCCAAAACTTCCTCTGACGCTACTTATAAATGGCATTAAATTCTCCTTTAAAAGTTTAAGTTATATGAACCTAGAACTATCCAAGATCCTCCCGAAGTTCTAAGAAGCGTAAATGTAAATATGTCCAGTTTATTAGCACCGTTTGTTCCAATTGGAGCAGCGCCACCAGTCCATCTAATTGATTGGTTTGTACCTGCAATCTGGAATGTTGTTGGAATATATCCAGTTGATCCTTGTGTTACAAGCACGTTAATTGTCAATGCTTTTGCTGAATCAGTTGGAGCGTTTGTAAGATTAAATGTCATATTAGCTGTTGGGGCGGTAGCAATATAATAAATATTTCCTGCCGACCAATCAAGTGTTCCTACGTTAGAAGCAAGGGTTACGTCTACAATTTGTTCACGTAATTCTTGAATATCTACTGTACCGCTTAATGAAACTGCTCCTGATGCTGTTAGGCCGCCAGCTGTAATTAAACCAGATGCATTAAGAGTAGTTGCCTCAATTCCAGCAGTCTTAATATCTGAATAAACAAGTCCTGCTGCTCCAAAGTTTACAACACCATTAGCTGGGGCAACTGTAGAATCTTTAAAGAATTTTACTATTCCATCTGAAGCATCACGAACTACACCTGTATACTTAACTCCGCCAGACGTATATTGACCAACAATTCCAAGATCTATTGCATCTGAAGCATTTGCTGTACCGATACGAATAATTGGATCATTAACTGTAAGCGTTGTAGTCTCAAGAGTTGTTCCTGAACCACCGAATACGATATCTCCTTGAATATTAACATCACCTTGAATACCAACACCACCGACTACGGTTAGCGCTCCAGTTGTAGGAGATGTAGAAGCAGTTGCAATTTCAATATGTACGTTTAAATCAGGGGTAATTGACATTTGCTCATTACCAGATTCGTATCCACCTGCGGCGAATATAATCTTATTTTGAGTTCCATTTGAGCCAGTTGCAAGCACTAGATTACCTGCACCAGTTGTACCAGCTGGAGCTTCCATAAAGATGTATCCGTCATTTGGACCAGTAATACCAAATGTTTCTTGGTTAAATGCGGAACCTGTAATACCCATGTCAATCCAACCAGCAGCATCTACACCATTATTTGCATATGCAATATAATCTGTAGAAGAGTTGGATGAATTGTTGTGAATTGCTATTTGAGCATATGGATTACCATTTAGCTCAAATACGGCTGCGGCATTTGTAAGATCGGCATTTGCATTAAATGCTTTTGCTCCTGTGCCAAAGAAAATTTCATCATAAATCTCAATACCCTCATCTGGAGTAAAGATCATTTGTTCGTTACCGCTTGTCAATCCGCCCGAAGCAATAACAATGTCATTTTTAAGACCTGTTGAGTCAGTAGCAAGGACTAAATTTCCGTCTCCAGTAAACTTATTAATTTGAGAGTTAATAACGCTTGTAAGAGCAACATTTCCACCTGTATATCCTGCAGGAACAGTGACTACAATCTGCGTACTAGTTGGAGCAGATACTGTAGTATATCGACCTTCAAGAGTCGGTGCTACTGGAAGAATAAGGTCAAATATAACTCCTGCAATCATTTGATGTGGAGTTGCTGTAATAATGTTTAAGTTAGAACCTGCAACGCTATATTGAGAAACAACAGATGTTCCTAGAATTGCACCAGACATGAAGATGTATCCATCGCCAGGACCTGTTAGGGAAAATGTTGGATCATCAAATGTTTGGTTTGTAATACCCATATCGATCCAGCCAGATTCGTTTGTTCCGTTTGCTGCATATGCGATAAAGTCGGCGGATGAACCTGTGCCTGTACCTGTATTAACTAATGCTGTTTGTACAAAGGATGTAGAGGATCCTTGAATACCAAGTGCAACATCTGTTAGGTCCGCCGCATCAATAAAATCTGTAATGTCTTCTCCGATTAAGAATGTATCAAATGAGTCAGACCAAAATGATAGTGTGCCGTCAGTCTTAAGAACTTTACCAGCATTTCCTTCAGTAGGAGGAATTTCAGATCCTTCAACCATACGTGACCAATATGTTGTGTTTGTAACTAAAGTATTGGCCGTTGGGATTTGATTAATATAAACCCAAACAATATTATTATAACGAACTACGTCATTGAGTTCATATGTGTTTGCTTGAACCCAATTGCCTTTCCAGATGAAACGAATGTTACCTAAATCAATCAGTTGTGTTGCCATATGCTTATCCTACCTCTACTAATAAGTGTGTTGGGTTTTCTTCATCCCACGAAAATTCTAAAGGAATTGACGTGAATACCCACTCTTTATATTCGTCATTTTTACGAACACGAATGCCGTTCGAATTTATACTGCTTTGTGGAAGTATAACTTTGGAGCCATCATCTACTACCTGCACATAAAGTCTACCAAGATTTTCGCTAGTTTTCAAACCATAGAAGACACCGATATCTTGAGCTCCTCCACCTCCCGCCGCTCCTGCAACAGAATCCCATGTAGTTCCAGACCAGGACCAAGTACGCTCTTCTGCGGTATATTGCTGGCCCACGACTGGGCCAGAAGGGAAATCAATTGGTGGTGTCATATCCTAAAGTATACCATTATATTACTAATAAATATACCCCTCATCTTTATTAAATTAATAGCTTTTTCAGTAGCCAATGCTGTATTTGCTGATAGTATATTTGCTATATCTCTGATTCTAGACATTAGAAGGTTATTGTTCCTGTTCCGCCAGTAAATCTATAAACACGATATCCTGAACGAGTTGGTTGATTATATGATAAAGTTCCAGGAATTGTTGTAATAGGAGGCAGTGTATCTGGATAAGCAATGACTACAATACCAGAACCTCCATTGCCTGCCGTAGTCTGTCTAGCCCCACCGCCGCCGTTACCAGTATTATCTCCACCAGTTGCTGCATTATCCTGATTAGCTTGTCCTGCTCCTCCAGCTGCATATATTACGGCAGTTCCAGTTATTGAATTTGATGTTCCAGGACCTCCGCCACTTTGGCTGCCAGTATATGATCCAGCTCCACCAGATCCCCCACCGCCAGCTCCATGCCAAGTAGTAGCTGATGGAGTACCCCCGCCATGTCCTTCTACGGGACTATAATCTCCTGCATTGCCGCTTGCTCCTTGTTTAAGTTGTGGGTTATCGGTTGTATATGCTCCTCCGCCTCCAGAACCACCAGTTCCCGCATTTCTAAAGGAAGGCATATTCTGAGCTGCTCCAACACCACCAGCTGTTGCATAAATATTTCCAAGTCTTGAATCTCCTGCAAGACTACCTGTTCCTTGGGCATATGCTCCTGCGATACCTCCACCACCTACGCTAATTACATAAGAGCCTGCAATCAGATTTGTAGATCCAGCTCTATATCCTCCAGCACCTCCACCACCGCCATGACCTGAACCTCCAGATCCTCCACCAGCAACAACTAAATACTCAATAGGAATTGAGTATTGTGATACTATACTAAATGTTCTTGGAGTTAGATTAATTCCATCAGATGCATTGACTGTAAACGTATAGGTTGTATTTGTAGCAATATCAGGTAGTGTTCCAGATATAACTCCTGTTGATGAATTTAAAGTAATGCCTGTTGGTAGAGATGAACCACTTGCTAATTCGTATGTAACTGTATCTGAAACATCTGTTGCAGCCAATTGAATTGATATATTTGAAAGTTCTGTGAATAATCCCAATGATCCAGCAGCTGTTGACCAGATTGGGGCAGCATTTGATGAAAAATTAAATGTTCTAGAAACTGCTGGGTTTGATCCGTCAGATGCAGTTAGTGTAAATGTATATGTTGTATTAGAGTTTACATCAGGTAAAGTTCCTGAAATAACACCTGTTGCAGCATTTAAAGATATGCCCGAAGGTAAAGATGAGCCTGATGCCAATGCATAAGTGATTGTACTATCATCTGAGGCTACTGCTGATACTGATATAGCAACTTCATCACCAAAATTTCCTAGAGATCCTGCCGCAGTTGTCCATACTGGACTTGCATTAATATAGAGTGCATCTGGAATAATTCCAAATAAATTTGATGGATTAGTAACCTTTATGTCATAAGGTTCGTATTCATTTGATAAACCCGTAAATACAGCTGTAATTTCAACAATGGAGTTAAATGTTGTTGACGTAGCATCTACTTGAACTCCATTTAATCCAATTGCTGTTGCATAACAGCCAGAAACAAAATTAGTTCCAGATATTGTAAATGTTCCAGAGTTTGCTGATTCTAAATAAGAACCAGTAATTGATGCAACTCCAGGAGTTTCCTGAACAATATTTTGCCAGCCTGATACATCTGTATATAATTCTAGTCTAGCCGTTTGACCATTTGAATACAATTTTCCAATACCTGGATTAGCTGGACGACCAGCAGTATTACCATATGGAATTCCACCAAAGTCTGATGTTCTAATATCTGGCATTATCCAACCTTCCATCCATAGGTATTGCCAGTATAAAGTAGTGTATACCAGCCACCATTGTTATCAATAA
>Ga0194115_10008307_pt1 | contig 10076 bp, 6 predicted proteins | sample TA2MahsurfametaG_3_FD_148656 | JGI IMG/M metagenome (GOLD analysis project Ga0194115, IMG submission 148656) | Freshwater microbial communities from Lake Tanganyika, Tanzania - TA2015002 Mahale S4 surface | ecosystem: Environmental > Aquatic > Freshwater > Lake | place: Tanzania: Lake Tanganyika... | reverse complement strand
TGTCATCAGCAGTCGGAACGCCTTTATACATGGCGCCTGAAATCTTATCAGGAAATAAATATGATTAATAAGTCGATTGGTGGTCAATCGGAATCATCCTATATGTTTTGTTATGTGGCTATCCTCCTTTTGAATCAGATAATGAGTCAGACCTTTTGAATGAAATGAAAAATGGAGAAATAAAGTTCGATAGCAGCGATTGGGAAAACATAAGTGATTCTGCCAAGGATCTTGTGGCAAAGTTATTAACTTTTGATCAGCAAAAACGCATAAAGGCCTAAGAGATAATAAACCATGAATGGATGATCTCTGAAGCTGATAATAGTTCTCTGAAAAACGTGCAGTAGAAAATGAAGAAATTCAAGACTAAACTAAAGCAAGTCAAGAATGTAATTAAAGCTATTGGAATAATGCAAAGTCTTAAATTCAATCAAAAATGAATGATTTTCTTTTTTTGAATGGATTTATTTTAAATATTTATCTACCAAAGTTTAATCAGAAATCAAAATTTTTATTGATTATAATTTAATACCTATGAATATCAAAGTCATCTTATTTGCGCTGACTATGGTAGTATTGAACATCTTTGTTCCTATGGTCAAGACTCAGAGCATTATTTTTATTTGTTCTTCATTTTGTGCGCTTTCTGGCTGCAACGGATGGACCCCTGATGAATGCAACGGACAATGTGCAACTGGTTGGAGTTACACTGGATCTAATTGTTAAGTATCTGGGGCAGGAAGATAGTATATCGACTGTTCCTAGGACATAGGCGGTACTATAACTGTCACTAGTACTTCTTCGAGGGCTAATCCTTGTACAAATTTTCCATCAGGAGTCTCGATAACTCCTTACGGATAGTATAGGCCTTCTGAAAATATCACTATAGAACTTGCTTCTGGAACGTTAATTCCACACTATCAAATTGATTTGTTGTTGACAATAATTTTAATCGATTAAGATTAAGGTGGAAGTAAAAGATGGGATAATAATGCAAACCTTTCAGCAAGCCTTATAAATATAACATCGTCTGCAGCTCAATAAACCAAAAGCGGATTTCGACTTGATGGATCCAAAATGAAGACTTTAGGTAAAACTTATTGCAAGGACAATGGTAAAAAAGATGAATTTACTCATTTCAAAGAAACTTTCACTCATAATGAGACTACCAGTATTAAATTTCAAATATCTACAATAAATCCAGGTGTCGACGCTGCATTTGCAATCAAATAAGTGATTATGGTGGCTATCAAATGTCACATAGGATGCTTAACATGCAACTCTTCTTCAAACATCAACAAATGTTTTTCTTGCAATCCAGATTAGGGCTACATGTTGAACAATAATTCATGCCTAACCAATTGCACAACAGATTTCGGGTACACTGATGATCCAGCTGTATGCATTTACTGTAATCTATATTGCAAAACTTGTTATGGAGTTTTTGACAACTGTTCTTCATGCTAGAGTGCCTCGCCTTGGGGTTCTTATCTCATAGAAAACACTACTCTGGGATATTCTGTATGTGTAACTGACTGTGGCCTAGGTTTTTTCAAAAATAATACATTAAGAACTTGTGATTATTGTGATTTTGAGTGTTTGGAATGTGTTACAACTGCCAGTAGATGTACAGCCTGTAAACCCGGATAAGGATGGTTCAATCATACATGCTACGTAACATGCCCTTCAGGAATGTTCTTAAGCGGTTCTAACTGTACTTTTTGCAATAATACTTGCATATCCTGCGTCAATGAAACCTTTTGCTACGATTGTGTCATCAATGGGACAAATAAAGCGTTCTTGTTAGGTAATCTATGCGTGAAAACATGTCCAGATGGATACTATCATGAAACTAACTTCGATTTAGGACCTAATCTATGCCTTCAATGTATGCTTCCTTGTACTAAATGCACTGGCGCTCCAAAGCCTTGCCAATCTTGCGATAATACTACATTTTTATACATAGACGAATGTGTAACGAGCTGTCCTACTGGTATTGGCTACGTTGCCAATATAGTGACCAGATAATGTATAGACTGCTAAGTAAACTGCGTTGATTTATCAATTAACATGTACTTTGTGGACTAACTTTCCCACGAATTGTACATAGACATGACTTTTACAAAACCTATGGATTTTGCAGTGTTTGATTATATCAATTTTCAAACGGTCAGCATTGGAGGTCTCGATAGCTCTCAATATAACTTAACGATCAGCCTTATCAACAATTTTTCATATAGAATCATCATAGAGCCGATAGGCTATATCTTTCTGTATAACGAGACTGCATCAGTGACGACCAAAATACAGCCAACTATTCCATAAACGTCAAATGATACTACACCCTTAAAGCCTTCTACCTATATGAAAACAGCCACTATCAATTGGTTTTTATTGAAATCTCCATAGATGACTCAGATAGAAAAAAGCATTATCAATAATTTTGCAGGAATTAACAATGTAATAGCTTCTGTCACTACTCAACCAGGACTTTCTGAGATAAAAAAATCAGGAGTTTTGACACTTTTATTTTCTGGGGCTCAACTAACAACTTGCAGTGTATTTTTGAAAAGCATACCAGCTCAAAATATGTACGAAGCTATGAGATTCTGGGGTCTATTTGTGCTTTATGATGTTCCATCATGGTAGCAAAACTCAAAAATAAAAAATAAAGTCTTTCAGCCCGATGTCTACGATATGACAAAAGATGCTAGGCTTCTCTTTAACATGGATACAGTTTACTGGCGTTTCACTCGTACTGGACAATCTAGCTTCTTTATTTTCGATGTTTATATACCTCTTTTGCTGATAATGATATGCTGGATCACAGCTCTAGTTGGATATCTTTTGAATAAGTTCTGTAAATACAATTTTAAGCGATTTGAAGCATCTTATTTTAGTATCTTTCATAAAATTCACTAAATGAGTATAATGTACTTGACAATAGCCATGATGATGTAGTTCATCTACTTCGATGGAAATTCTGGAACGAGATGGCTTTCTTTGTTCATTTGCCTTTTGTGCTCTGCTTACTTCGTTTCCTACTAGCTTTACATATACTATGAAATGATAAAATATCCTGAGGCAGTTATAGGCAGTTAAAAATTTGAATATTATGTCACAAGATATGGTGGTTTTCTTAAAAATATTCGTTATCAATAATACGATGTAATAAATTTTTAATTTAGGTTAATGAATAGTGGTCAATAAAACATTGGTTTAGACCTTATAATTATCATTTTCTCAGTTACTATAAAAAGTTCTGCATGCTTATAGCTTTTCCCATATTCTATTAAGTACCATATTTTCAAGTTTCTGTTGTTCTAATCATTCAAACCTTATAAATCATAAGATTCGTTAAGACAAATCCTTACAACCAAAGATGGAGGACTGTATATAGATTTCTGCTAGAATTCTTTTTGTTTACATTTTTCTTAATCTCATTGATTCTAGAGTTTTAGATAAACAAAATAACAGATAATAGTAACCCTAATCTTGATAGAGATATTAGATTATTCTATAATCTAGGTTGGATTGGCTTTGGTTCAGTGTTTGTGTTCAATATTGGATTTTTGGTGCTGTTTTTTATTGATTTTTCAAGATCATTCAAGTATAGTGCCAGATAAATGATCGAAGAATCACGAAGAATCTATTATTACGATAAGGTGAAGCAATATTAGACTTAAAACTAATAAGTTCCATTAGGTCTCATGAACAAATGGGTCAAATTGGGTAACCTGAACAAGAGAAAATATGAAGACCTACCTGATATTAACTTCAGGGTTGAATATTTCAGATTAATAAAGCACAATCAATACTATGACGTCTAAATACTAAAGATAGTTGACTTGTTTATGAATATTGATCTGAACTTTCATCAATAAAACAATACTAAAGTAGGGAAAAAGATAAGAAAAAGAATAAGATTGAGCAAAGACAACAGCAAAAAGTTATTCATGATCATTCAGGATATTTTTGCAAAATACTCCAAAAAAGATACCGAAGCTATCAATCTCAAAACTTACGCTCTAATTAAGCAGAACAAATTCTTTGCAGGGGACAAGATACCTTTACTTCCTGAAGAAATGTTCCAGAAAATTTAGCTTTAAGATCGTTTTGGTAATAAAAAATCAATAAAGCTTCCTGAAAAACTTAAGGGATTCCCAGTAAATGCTTACGACATCTAATCTCTCTGATTTCTATATCTCAAATCATTTAATCAACAACTTATGTATATATTTAAAAATTTATATATATATTTGATGATGTATAAAGATGATTGAATCAGATCATACTTGCTGGAGAATCTTTTCGTTCTAGAGATTTATCTGCTATCTTTTCTTTTGCTCATTATATTTACGACGTGTCTCTTGAATCTATTTCTGGGTTCGCTAAATGTCATATTTGTATTGATTTGTCTTAGCCTGATACATGTTTATCTCACCTGCCATCTCCTTCATCTTTCTTGTCTTGGAATTCAGACTCTTTTGAAGAATCGATAAACTTTAAGCCACTTACAATCCAGGTTGTTTCTTCATGATTTATCGAATTTCTTAGATTTGTTTCTCTTTCTGATGGACTAAAACTTATTTTTCAACGACTTGTTCTGTCTTGTATATCAATCTTTTTTGCAAAGTCTTTATCTTTTCTTTCATTTAATAAACATCAGGGTCAGTTCCTTATAGATTTCTGCATCTAGGTATGTTCAATGGATTTTATAATTCTTCTGAAAGAGCTTTTACCTTGAGTTTTTCTTCAATTAATTCGTTTTGAAGATTATATATTTCGTTTTTGTAGACTGAAATCTTGTTACTCTCCTTGATTAAAATTCTCAATTATCTCTTGAGATCTCCTTTTTTGTAATCAAGTAATTTTAAATCTGCTAATCTTTCTCTGAAGGCAGTCTCTCCTCTGGCTAAAGTAGTCTGTTGAATCTTTATCTTTTCATACAAAAGGGCTGATTAATCGTTTCTTCTGATAAGCTGAGTACCCAAGATATCTCTTTCAGCAAGAATAAGTTAATATTCATCTTTTTTGTGCTGCCTTTAGGTCTATAGCTGCTTAATGCTGGAGTGCAGCTTAGAGATTTCATTGTTGAAATTCTTGATCACTTATCTTTTAGAGTCCATCTATTTTTTCTTCTTTTCAAGCTATCGACTATGTTAGAGTAAAGTTTGATCCTTCTTCTTGTGCTAGAAATGTTCTTTAGCCAATGCAACTTCTTTTGCCTAAATTTATTCCTTGAGCTGATTGATCTGATGGTTGACGATTTTATATCGTCTCTTGGTCTCAGCAATTTAGTCCTCAGTTTAAGATAAGTTTTTGCTATAAGTATTTCTATCTGATCGAACAGACTCATACAACTGCTGCTGTTATTTCAATCGATTCTCAGTTTAGATGTTCTTCTTTTGATATTCTGATATCAAATTACCTTTCAACTTGATTTCTTACAAAGATTGTTCATACTTAGTGTTGGCCAATGCTGCCTTTTTGCCATACATTTCCTTCTATTTTTGGATCTAGACTATAGTCTTCTATAAATTTTGTATGGTGTCGTTTCCCTCTTTTACTTTTTATTAGTAATTTTCAATTTATTTTTATTTCTTCACCAATTTGTCATTGTAAACTTTGAATTATCTCTACAAGTTATTGAGATTTCTGTTGATCAAAGATCTCTCTTTTTCAAGCTCTTAGACTTACTTTCGCTCTTCATTATTCAACTTTTTTCGGTCAAGAATTTCCCTTTGTATTTGAGGTACATTGTTCATCAAAATTTCATTTTATTGTCTGGCATTATCTAAAGCTGTTTTTGTTGAAACTCTTTAATTTCGGACCTTGTCAATATGTTTAGACAAAGATGATGTAGTTGAGAGGGAAGAGTTCATCTACTTTTTCTGATGTTAAATCTAATTCTCAATTGAATGATTTTCCATGTTCAAGTGGGATTTCAATGAAGTTTGATTTATGTAATCTTACTTCAGCTTTCGGATTTAGGACTCTTTGTTGTTGTTCTGATTTTTCAACTCTCTGAGTTAAGATGTTGAGAATTATAGCTCAGAATCTTTTTAGCCAATTGCAAGTTGCAACTTGGCTTGTTATTCAGTGTATTTTCTCACTTAGCTTTCAGCTGATTATGTTTGTTTCAGTAAATTACTCAACTCTTCTTGAATTTTTGCCTTTCTTCCTTCATCCTTTTTCAATTTTTCTTCAATTTCAGTAATATCCTTCTACAAACTTCTCAAAGATGTCATAGTCATATTCTTTTCTGTATCAACAGCCCTTAACTTTTCATAGTTTTAAGAAAGTTCGGCTTTTATCTTTGTCAATACATCATTTAATTCGTCTTTTTCTAAAATAATTTTATATTTTACCTTTAGTCAGTTGCTATTTCTTCTATTTCAAGTCGTTAATTGCGTTTGACTGGCCAGCTGACTTGGCTTGAAATTGTTGTAAATTTATTTCTAAAACTTTTATCTTAGAATTCATTCCCTATATTTTCTGCTTAGCTCTCTCTTCCCTTTCTTTTGATAACTAAAGAACTTTGAAGGTTTTTTCTAACTACTGCTTTAAGTAAGAGATGGCCTGTGCATCTTACTGAGACATTTTCAAAGCGAGTCTCAGTTTAGCAGTTTGATTTGCAATATCTCTCGAGAGTTACGTAATTTTATTATATAAAATTCTTTCGTTGTCGTGGCTGCGTCTTAATGCACGATAAAGTCGATCATATTAATGCCTGAAGCGAACCAAAGACTGATCACCAGCCAGCTAAACCAAAATCTATATGAGAAAGTGTTTACCTGCTGAAATTATCTTTCAAGCGAATCGATTTCTCTGTAATTTAACTATATTTGTTGGCCCTATTCCATAAGTTTCAAAATATTATCGAAAATATAATCCCACTTACCAAATAACTTAATTGGAAATAAAATTCATATCTGATTTTTAAACGAAATAAAATCCCATAGGATTTAGGAACATTTGATTTGATATCATATCGACATGAAAAATAAAGAAAATCATTAGTCTTGACGTTTGAAAGTCATTTATTTGTGATATTTTCAACGAATTACCTTAAATCTTTGGAAATCTATTCATCTTTTCCGCCTAATATTAAGCTTTCATTGACATTTTTCCAAAATTCATCGATGGTCTATTGCTGGACCCGATCTACATTTGACTTTTTCCTCGAATGCTCAAAAATATACTGATTGACTCGGCATTTATACTTGCCTTTGGGCTATTTTTAGCTTTTATCTTTTTTAAATTTATTGCTAGTTTATTCTGTATTTAATTTACTTCGATTCTATAGCTTTTCTTTGCTGAATATGCGAAGTGGGTCACACTTTTTGACTATCTTTTGAAGTTACCTGATGTTTTACTCATGATTGATAGTGTTGTACGGCAAATATTTCATCGATTCGTTCATGGGAGCCTATTAAGTCTTTACATTATCGTAGTAAACTATTTTTATCTGATTTTATTCAGTCTGTTGCTTGCGAGACGATTATAATTTAATATTTCTGCCGCGTAAGATAGACTATATTATCGCACTCTTTTTGTACTTAGTCTAGCTGAGAGCCACCTTAGGATCATCTATGCTGCTACTTTTCCTCTTGGACCTTATAGACAGAATCTAGCCTGCGTGTAAGAATTTGTCCTTATTGGCAGACTTGATCCTGAAGTGCTTGTTGATTCTTATTTGGGGCAAGTGATTAGGGTCCCCGTTTCTTGTTTTTTAGGAGTTCATAATAAAATATTAGACTGAATGGAATTATATTTATAATAAATAAAAATAAGAATCTCAACCAAATTATTTCTTAAGCAAAATACATATAAGCTTTTATTTTCATTTTCGATTGAAATATATTTCAAGATGAATCTTTTATTATAAGGTCCCTTATAAATATAAATATTTTTATGGCTCGCAGGTTATCCAAGGTCTTTGGAACATAAATGGATAAGGTCAACTGTCCATTTTTCTACAAGATAGGAGCATGCAGATACGGCGAGAGTTGCGAAAGAATTCATAACAAACCTCCAATCAGCTAGACAGTCTTGTTGGAACACATGTACGAAAATAATGCCATATAAACTGCCATCATCTCAGGAAATATAGTCAGCTAACAAGATGCTAATAAAGCTTTAGATAAGTAAACATAGATTAATTTCTAGGTTTGAAGCTTTTTTCGAATAGATATTTAAATAGATGAGTAATTATGGCGAGATCGAAGACATGATAGTTGTAGATAATTTAGGAGACCACATTGTGGGAAATGTCTATGTCAAATATAGTGATTAGGAATATTCATAAAATGCATTGAAACACGTCAATGGTAGGTTTTTCAATGGCAAAAAGATTAGCGCCATATTTTCTCCAGTTACAGATTTTCTCAATGCCAAGTGCAAGCAATACATTGATGGCAGCTGCAAAAGGGGTGGATATTGTAATTATATGCATGTAAAACCTCTTTCTAAAACTTTCAAGAAGGAGCTTTTCTAGTGCATGTATAAAGAGCATCCTGAGTATCTGATCAAAAAGAGGTCTTAAAGCTAAGATTCTTTTGAAAGAAGGAAAAGAGAAAGGAGACAGAGGAAAGATAGAAAATAAAAGAAGGTAAAAAAGAGAGATCGATCAAGATCGAGATCGAACAAAAAACGATCCAGATCAAGATAGGACAAAAGAAGAAGATAACCTAGTCCGTCAATGTCTAGAAGTTCAGAAGAAAGAAGAGATATCATAGATTAGTGGAACAACGATTTCTATAAAAAATGATATATATGTCTGTATAAGTAATAGGTCATTAAAAATCATAAGGACTAAGGGTTATTCATAAAAATTGCAAATTTATCTTTTGGACTCGGTTTAATTATGTTTTATTCGTATATGTTTTTCAAATAGGCCTCGCTGTCACAACTGAAAATGGCCAAACTCTATGTTCTTTACTCAGAAATGTGTCTTTAGGTTTTATTCGATTCTCTGATGCTGCTATTTACCGTTTCGAGCTATCCATAAGTACTTGTCTTCTTGTGACTGTATAAATGTATTTTCATGGACTTGCTACGGCCGTGTCTACTAAGCTACAAACTGTTCTTGTAATCCAAATCCTCATAATTATGCAGATATCTTTATTTTTGCATAAAGTTAGTATGAGCATGGCAGTTATCAAGAAAGCTGCACATTTTCATGATTTCTTTGTGATTTTAATCAAAATCCTCATTATCTTAAACCATCAAATAATCAATTTTTGTCTATTTTTCAGGAACCATCTAAATTTTTTATTTATTTTCATGAAACTTTAATATAAAGCTTCTAGCTTAAGGTCTTTTCCATCTGTTTCCTATAGTGATATTCATGCCTGATGTGTTTACTCGAAATTTGATGTGATTCAATAGAATTAAAATTATAATAATCTGACAAGTACTATAATATTTGATTTAAAAATAAGACTAGCAAATCATGATAACAATTTCTGAAGCCCATTACAATAAAGTAATAAACTTAGTAAGAGCTTTACACACTACTCTGACAGCCATTTTTCCAACGTCAAAAGACCTTTAGTAAATTTTAGCATCTTGGAAAGCAATAAATAATGATATCAATGATATTTACAAAAAGTTAAACCAGGATTTAGAAGAGATTCTGAGGAATAATAGTGAATTGAAGAATTAGAACAAATAGATCAGTGATAAATTGATACAACTAAGGCAAGAAAATAATCAGCTTATGTAGGTCAACATGAAGGAACGGTCATAATTATCAAAAAATATCAATTAAATCACGAAATACAAGTAAACTTTGAAAATTTTAAAAGAAAACACGATTGAAAAGCTCAAATAGAGAGACAGTCGAATAAATGATTTATAGGGGAAAACCAAATAATACAAAAAGATAATTAAAGACTTGAAAAGAGTAATAGAGAAAATGGATAACAAAATAAAAGTAATTGAGGCAATTGAATCAAGCAACGCCAAAGCAAAAGAGTTAGATGATGAGTTGATGATGAACTAAGAGCTTTTAGGATAATTTTCAGATAATTTAGACGGAGAAGCAGCCTATGAAGAATAATAATAAGACT
>Ga0194115_10008306_pt1 | contig 10076 bp, 21 predicted proteins | sample TA2MahsurfametaG_3_FD_148656 | JGI IMG/M metagenome (GOLD analysis project Ga0194115, IMG submission 148656) | Freshwater microbial communities from Lake Tanganyika, Tanzania - TA2015002 Mahale S4 surface | ecosystem: Environmental > Aquatic > Freshwater > Lake | place: Tanzania: Lake... | reverse complement strand
CCCAGACCAAGTGGTCATGATTGGGGACAATCTTGACTTTGCCGACTTCGGCAAGTATCTGACCCGCGTTCCCTTCCGTCATATGGTGCAGCCAGCCATTGACCGCGCCGCAGAACTATGCAAAGAAGTACGGGAAGCAGCACCTTCAGCCAGAATCGTCTGGATTGAAGGCAACCACGAAGCCAGACTGCACAAGTATTTGGACACCTACGCATCGGCGGCATCTGGGATTACCAGGGGCAAGTTGAAGAATGATATACGTGAAGACTTTCCCGTCAACTCGGTTCCGTTCCTTTGCAGAATGAACGACTTTGATGTCGAGTATCTGGTTGGATACCCAGAGAGCGCTCACTTTCTTAACGGAAACATCAGCATCGTTCATGGCCACAAGATAAATTCCAACGGCTCAACCGCCGCAAAGTACTTGAATGATGCTCACCAATCGATTATCTATGGTCACATTCATCGCATGGAATACCTGTATCGCACGCGGCGTAGCCCCAAGGGGCCCAGGACTGTCATGGCCGCTAGCCCTGGATGTTTGTGCCGAACCGATGGCGTGGTTCCTTCCACGAATTCGGGTGCAGACCACTTTGGTCGCCCGCTTGGCAAGTGTGGCGAGAACTGGCAGCAGGGAATGGCAGTCGTTCAATACCAGCCGTTTGGCGTAGAAGACGAATGGTTCAACTACGAACCAATGTGGATATTTGACGGGCGCGGCATCTTTAGGGGTGTCGAATACAGCGCTCATTCATGATGGTTATTCAGCCCGAATTCGAGGACGACGACGAGATGAGGCGGGCTATTACCGAAGCGCTGGAAGAACTTCTGCAACGTGGTTTTATCGAAGTAATTGGGATTGACGAGAACGGTGAATGGCTATACCAAGCAACAGAAGCGGGTAAAGAGTTCCATAGAAAACAACAAGGGAACCAACAATGACGACCATTGTGGGTATCCAAGGGGATACCTTTGCCCTTATTTGTACGGATTCACAGATATCGGACGTGGACGACAACGGCTATGTAACCCAGTTGGCAATCATGCGTGACGGCGTTGGCAAGGTACAGGCCAATGGCAAGTACCTGATAGGTGCAGCAGGGGACGTACGCGCCATCAACATCCTGCATCATGCTTTCCAGCCGCCTGCGGCGCCGCCTAATTTGAAAGGAAGGAAACTTGACCATTTCTTTACGGTCAAATTCATACCAAGCCTGAGAGAGTGCTTCGAACAACAAGGGTATGCAATGCCTGATAATGACCTAAAGACCCATATGGCCGAGATGGGCAGTTCAATCATCGTGGCTATCAACGGAACCTTGTACACGGTAGATGGGGATTATTCCTGGTATTCGGACGTCAATGGCGTGTACGCGATAGGAACGGGCGCCCAATATGCAATGGGGGCCTTGCACGCGCTACACGGACGAGGACGCTTAGGGGTACAGAAAGCCAGACAACATGCCATGAAGGCACTGGCAGCAGCAGCACGGTTCGACCCGTACACGGGGAGTCCGTACCACGTACACATCCAAGACACCAAGAAAGAGAGTAGGTCCAGATATTAATCTGGATAAATTTATATGGCAAAAAAGAAATTAGAAGTAACTCCAGCAGAGTATATACACGGAGATAAGTGGATGGAAATGGCAGCCTGTAAAGGAAAGACCCACCTAATGTTCCCCAAAGAACATAAGGATATTACTTATATTGCCCAAGCAAGAGCCATATGTAAGGGTTGCCTTGTAAGAAGATACTGCCTGAACTATGCCCTGCAGTTTCCAGCAGCCGACATGCATGGGGTATGGGCAGGGTTCACTTCAAGACAACTATCAGCAGAGCAAAGAAAAAGAGGATTGAAACCCACCAAGCCAACATTGGCTCAGATGTGGGGTGACTAGCCAATCCGCAGGTTGCAGGTTTCGCAGAATTCCATGCCTTGGAACATGACAAGGTCTTGCTTACATTCAGTCTTACCACAGGGTTGTAGCACGGTTTCGCCAGTCAGATAGGCCTTTATCATTTCTTCTTTGGTGGCCTTGGCAAACTGCGAAGGGCCAGGCGCGGGAATTCCTTTATCTTCTCGGATGAACTGCCAAACGGCATACTCAATTAACTGAGATACAGACATACCCTTTGACTTGGCATGGTCAATGATGAGGTTCTTTTGCTTGCCACTAATGCGGATGCCCAAGTTGTATAGGCGGTCTTCAAACTGCGCTCTTTGGGCTTCAGGCATACCACCATTTTACCCTCGGTCAATCAGGGCAATCAGGTACTCAGTCAGGGTGAGACCGACGGCATTGGCATCGTCTATCAGTTTCTTTTTGACATGGCAGGGCAACTTCAGGGTAAGGGCGACCTTATCGTCTACACCGCCAAGGGGTTCCTTGGGGGGACGGCCCACGTTGCGCTTCATGTAGATGACCTACTAACTGATGATGATAAACAACACGATGAAGAAGGTGGTCATTGAAGCCAATAAAAACAGCGAAAGTGCTGCGCCCGTGTCAGTCTTTGACTTTTTCTGCGATTTTGTCATTGTTTAGTCCCCATCCAGTAGGTGTTCTTGAACCATTCCTTGACTTTATCTTCGTATAAACTCTCGAATCGCTTGGCGTCGAACTGATTGTTGAGCCCTATCGACCCTAACGCAACCAGGGTCGCATGCACCGCTGGGTGAACCGAGTGCGCCCCAGTAGTCCCGCTTGATACATCAGCCATAATGACTTGGTATTGAGCCCATGCCTGCGGCGCAGACGGCGGATGCACAATGTCCTTTTCGTGGTCCATAAGGGCTACTCGAATTTCCCAAGGACGAGGGGGGTACTCTTTGCCCAGACAAACATTTGGTAATACTTTTTGGGCAAGTTCATAATCGAACTCTTTGATGTATGGCGCCCATGCGGCCACGTACTCATTGACCTCTTTGGGGACCAGTGCACGGTCAAAGGTGTAATAAACCGTCTTTATAAATTTAGCAAGTTCGGCGTCGGTCATTACTTTCCGCCACCGTCGTCCCAGTTTATGACCGTAATGAGCACCAGGACCAGAAGAAGACCGAACCAGAGTCCCGCGTTGTTCACTCGTTGTACCCGATGAATCGCTCGATGGTGCCAGCATCACGGAAAATGAGTTCGAGAGAGTTATAGACCTTTCCCTGCTTATTGCGCCCCATGTGGAAGTGGCTGTTAGCGCAACCATCTATGGCTGACTTGCAGCCCTCGACACTGTGGTCGTGAATAGCAACGGCCAATAACATGCGGCGCTTTGCATCGAGGATGGGCTTGCGCTTTGATTCCGACTTATGAACGTTAATCCAATAGTCGAACACATCTTGCACTTCTTCAGAATCGACAGTTTCCATTTTCTGTCTATCCGTAACAGCCTTTGCGGCCTTCTCAGCCTTTGTCATCCGAAATCGGTTAGTGGCCATAGTCCCCACAAGATACACCCTTTCTGTATTTATGTCAACCCGAGTCTTCCACCACCGTGCGACATAGACACGATTTTTCTATGTCATCTCAGTCTTCTTGTTTACGTAAAATGCACGTAAAACAAAACCGAGTGTTTAATCTTTGGAGGGGGTTCGGGGGAACCTTTTTTTAAATTCCCGTATTTTGGGCAAGGCTCCGCCGTCACCCCAGTTTTGGGATGTTTTTTAGTGGTTGGTCTTCCTGCGCAGAAGTATGTGGTTTGTCCGCCGCCCTACCCTAGGAGAGCGACAGGTCGGCGGACGGGGCTCACGCTAGCACATCTTTTGGGTGGTGGTGCAACTTTTGCCATATTTTTGAAAAAGTTACAATCGCGCAATGTACTTGTATGCTAACTTCGTACATCGCGGGGCCGTGGTGTTCCCCCCTTTCCTCCACGGTCTCGCAAGCGGGAGTCGCCGCTCGAAGGTGTGTTTCTTCGGTGGTTGGGTTCTTTGGGCGGCACTCCCGCGATTTCTCTAAATATCGAGCGGTTCCATCTCGAGCGCGCGCTCAAATAACTCGGGCATAAACGCCGCCAGGAACTCCGCCATCAATTCGTTCTTTTTTTCGTCATTTGCGTCAGGATATTCTCCCTCAATTTCTGCTGCTTTTTCAAAACAAACATCTTCGCTTATAGCCGCTACAAACTTGTTGACATCTGGTGTTCGCCACAAGTCGGGGCCCATGCCATCAGTCAACGCTGAGGTCGGCACCATCATCATTACAATAGTGTTGTTGTTCTGTACATCCTTGGCGCCCGCAAGATAACGCGCGTTTTCTGGACTTGACGGGTCTCCTCCCAGTTCATCGAGCATTTCCTTCATAAATTTATCTACTTCTTCGCGGGGAGTTCTGTCCATGTGGACAAGATACCACGCTTTCCACCACCGTAACGCTCTGTCAAGGCAATGTTACAAAGTATTTCTTTAAAAACGGGGCCGAACATCCGTTCGTCGACTTGATGTCGTGTTATTGTTCTTCTCATGGACAATGTAACACGATTCAACTTCACCATTACAGCCATCAACCAGTTCGCCGCGCGCGAGGGACATTGCAAAGTTCCTGCTGCTCACGTCGAAATTGTCGATGGTAACCACATGCCGCTCGGCTCCTGGGTTGGTTATCTTCGACAGCGGCGCCGCAAGGGACAACTGTCCGCGGACAAGATTCAAAAACTTGAATCTATTCCTGGTTGGCAGTGGGGCCCGTTGCGACCAGGACCTCAGACGAATTCGGACAGAAACTCGAGAATCCTGGATATGCATCGAGGCGGAAAATCTCTGCGTTTTATAGCAGATGAGTTCGACCTTTCTCGACAGCGTGTTCACCAGATTGTTAAGAAGATGTGGCAAGGCGTATAACAACCATGATGCAGCATCCAGAAGTAACACAATATGAGGAGGAACTGAAGAAGGGCCGCCGCGCGTTACTCGATGGATTCTTGAACTTTTTGTTTTCATCGCTGCTGTACTCGACTTTCGCCTGGTTTCTTCTACGTACGTTAGAACAGAATAATGTTGTTTCTTTTAAATTTACCTGGTTTGAAATTACGGGTGTTGTTTATGCGGCCCAGTTTGTTCGCATCTGGGACCGCACATTTATGCGCGGTTAAGGTCTTCCACCACCGTAAGGGAAATGACGTAAACGCTTAGGCGTCTACCCGAGCCAGAACCAGGGCGTGTGGGGCGGAAATCCGCCCGCACACTGCCCCGCCTGGCCGTGACGCCCACACACACCATTTAGGTTAAGCGCCACTGCTTCGGATGTCATGGCCAATCCTCATCCAGGCCATCGAGACTATTCAGACATGCGCCACATGTGGTTTCGTCTTCCGCGTATTCTTCGGGCAACTTATAACCGCAGCCCTGGTCGCACCAGCGGGTATCGTCCTTCTTCTTTTTCTTTGCTCTACTCATCGCTGACAGCCTCATCTTCATCCTCAATATTTATTTCCCATTCGTGGCGCTTCAGGTCATGAACGCGCTCGTGCATGATGTCCAGGGCCTCGTCTTCTGACTCAGCCTCAATCCAATCCGAGTAGTGCACGCTGGTGAGATATCGCTTTTTCACTTTGTACTCACTTCCTGTTCTGTGGCTAAGCCACCGAGTTTGTTGATTACCTGCCTGAAGTATTGGGGATAGTTCACCCTGACCGTCTGTCCGTTGTTCAACGCCTGCAGTTGCCTGATTGCATCATCAACGTGGTCAACGCACACGACATTGTTTTTCTTGGCAGTGCGAATGCACAGCAAGGCCAGCACGTCATCCCAGCCACCATTAGGAACGCAGACTCCACCGTCAGTAACCCAAACGACAGGAGTTTTGGCGGTCTTGCGTTCATCAATCGCCCACTCAAGTGCAGGTAGGTCAACGCCGTTGCCAGCGCCGAACGCTGGCATGTTGGCTTCGTCAACACACTTGCCGTCTTTGGCAATGATGTGGATGTTCGGCAAGTTGCCTGCACCCTCATCCATGTCTGAGTAGATAGCGACCGTTGCCCCTGGGGCAACCTTGAGAATGTCAAGCACGTTCTTACGAGTCAATGACATGGAGCCAGAACCGTCAATCAAAACGATTCCACCCTTGGCCTTGCGCTCGTGGTCAAACACACGACGCTGTGGGTCAGTGTAGAGACGACCGATACGCCGTGGATTACGACCGTATGGCATTGCCACACGACGCTTGCCCAAGCGCCCCTTGGATACTGCCGTCAATGGGACCTTGCCCCACTTCAGGTCGGACCACTTGTCAGGGCCACGCTGTGGCTGTAATGGATTCGTACGACGCAATACTTCGCTGTAATCCTCGCCAGAACCTTTGTCGGATATCTGGGATGATTCGTTATCGGTCTCATCGCCATCGCCATTGCCAGAAGTCTTGTCGGACGTGCCCTCTTGGCTCTCGTCGCCAGACTTTGACTTTGACTTTGACTTTGATTTTGGTTTTGGTTCTTTTGGCGGTATTTCCCCGAGTCGGTCAACGTACTCAGCCATGCGTTCGGTCCAGCCGAATCCCTTGGGATACAGGCCGTTACGAGCGTCCACTTCGGTGGAAAAGATTTCCTCACTGCGCACACGCTTACGACCGATTTTGCCGATATAAGCGCCCTCAATCTGTTGCCAGACGTGCTTTTGAATTTTCTGCAATGCGTTCGCCCACGTTTTGTTATGGCGACGTACGCCAACTAGAAAACGCTTACCGCCAGCCGTGCCTGCGGTAGCAATTGCAAACAGAACGGCCTTACGCCATTCACCGCTAATCGCAGCGTATTCGCCGTCAGCGTCCTCGTTGCCGTCAGTCAAGTCATTCAAGTCAAAGCCAGCACACTGAATGCCGTAGTTGACACGAACTTCCTCAACAGCCTGTATTGCGTCAAACGTGGCAACCTTGCGAGCCAGCCACTTTTCCAAGTCCTCCGCAGGCGTGATTTTCGCATGCATCATTTCGTGCGCACGGACGATTCGTTCCAGCGGAGTGTCGCCGACAGGCGCAAAGATACGACGACCGATTAAGTCGGTACGTGCGATTCCACGCTTAGGTGCGCATTCCTCAGCCGACCACTGAAGTGTCGGACGGTCTCGCCGTGTGAGAATGTTTGGTTCTGGAAACTTCTGTGTTTTGGTCATCACGCACTCACTCCATTGATACGGATTGCGTCAATGATTCCCTCTGCACGAGAGGCAAAGATGATTTTGGCAGCCTTTTCGTCGCCCATTGATTTGCGCAATGAGTCAAACGCCAAGAACGTGCGCAATGAGATACGTTGCGGACCAGCGTCAGCCATTTGTACAGCGACCTGTCGCAGGTCACGAGACAAGCGCTTGAGCGCATTCGGGTGCGGTTGGTTGATGCGAATCCGCACAGGAAAGCGGTCTGCCAATGCTTCGGGCAATTCCGACATGTCCTCAATGTTGGTGGTCATCACCGCAGTGAATCCCTGCGCAGGACGATGTATCTGTCCAGAATCGGGATGTTCCCACGACGCAGACTCAGGCGAGTCCAAGAAGTTGAGAAGCGTGGCAAAAACGTCGGAGCCAGCCTTGTCAATCTCGTCAATGACGAGACGACCGCCAGACTTCCAAGCCTTTAGGGCCTTGCCCTCATACCACTTGAACGACTTACCGTCGCTGGCTGGTAGGAAAGCACCGTCAACGTCAATGTTGGTCATGTCCTCAGTGCAGGTAATGCGATGAGAACCCTTGGAAACGTCGCCCATGTGCATGCCTGCGTACGTCTTGCCTGTCCCTGGGGGACCAAACAAGATGACACGGTCAATGCCGTTGGCGAGTACGTCCTCAAGCGCTTGCCAGCACTCAGGGACGTTGGGATTGGATATGGGGGGTGTTGGTGTATGTGTTGTCATGGCCCCTACGCTATCGGTTATTATGCGTAATGACAACCTTTAGCGCTTGCGGTCATCCTTTGGATTACGCGCTTCCCACTTGCCCCTGCCTGTGGAACGGAAAAAGCCTGAAGTCTTTGCCCACTTGGTAATGGTCTGTGCGCCGAGCCCCGACGCATCAACGAGGTTTTGGGTCGTGAATTCATGGAAAGTCTTCTCCAGCGCAAGTTTTTCTAACTTGGCGTACTTGTCCGCACGTTTTTCTGGCTTTTGTTCAGCCACGACACGCACGTTGAGTTTCGGCATCAAATGTTCAGTCAGCCATGTAACGGCTTCTGCGCGCACCATGTACTCTTTCAGGAATTTATAAGGGTTGGATTCAGGAGACTTTTGTTGCCATCCCTGTAATACATATAGGGCGCGTTCCAAGTCTGGCACCTGTTTGAACGCAGGGCGCAGTGTCTCAATGTAGTCGTCGGTAATTCGCATAGTGGGTTCACCCTATCGGTTATTATGTCAGATAACAACTCGTATGACAAATAAAGAAAAGCCACACGGGGCCCTGGGGTCCAATGCGCCGCTAGCGCGAGTTCCTGTCGAGGAGGATGTCCCCGCCGAGAAAGAAAAAGAAGAAGTTATTGCGGATGTCCCAGTAACCACATCTTCCGCCACCGAAGATGACGGAGATGTGGTCTATCTGAGAGAAGACCTAAAACCTAAAGGTTAGGCTGTGAAAGTTTGGTGTCCGCAACCAGGCGAGCCACCATTTCTTTCAACTGCTCGAGCGGAACGCCATCGAATGTGGCCCCGTCTTCGGCCTTTGCCGTGAATTTGCGGCGCGCGGTTTCCTGTTCTGTGGTCGTCATTCCAGGGTCATTGTCAATGAGAATATTCTTTCGTTCCACCCAGACTTCTCCCTCACCATTCAGTGGGGTCACCTTCAAGTCGAGATGTCCGTAACGGACGCGTGAATCGAGAATCTTGACATTAATCGTCAAGTTGTTCTCTTTGATTTTGCCCTTCTTGTTCTTATAGGCAGGAAGATTAATCTTCCCATCCTTGGTACGCGCGTAACTAATTGGCGTGATGATGCCATCAGTATTTGCTGTGTTAACCAGCATTGGCGATTGTTTTGCCTTTTTCATTATTACTCCTTATGTGCTGTAACTGTCTTCCACCACCGTAACCGATAGCCACATATGTTCACAACGTGCCGTCGGTCACAATTACGGCCAATACGTATAACGGGGCCGACGGATGTCGAGACGACATGCTAACTCGAGCGGTTGGGGTTCGGCATAATAACCGATAGGGTCTCGCCCATGGACACATTAACCTGGAAAGCAATACACGAGACTCTCGAGTACTCGTATAACAATGGGCATCCTGTTGATATTCACACCAAGAACAACGGCGTCTACGAAGATTGTGACGTTATGTCGGTTGATTGTACTACCGATGGTGGGGTGGATTTCATGGCGGTTCACCCAATTAAGGACTGTCAGTACGAGTTCACCATCGTGTTTGCCGAGATTGAGAAAGTGGTCCTGGCATGAGCGACCGCGTTGATTCCATCAAGGACGTTATTCTCTTCAACGCGACGCCTGCGGACGTGCGCGCGATGAAACTTAAAATCAGAGATTACAAGCGCTGGCTCGTCGAGACTGGGCTTCCCAATGACCTGGACAACTGGGAGTCGTACTGTGAGATGGTCGCCAGTAGCAATTGAGCATAATAACCGATAGGGTGGGACACATGAACAAGAAAGCACACGAAATCACCATTTCCGAAGATGATGCCAAGGATGCTGTCATCCACGTCAATATTGACCGCAAGGGTCGTGGCACCGACACCATCTACACCGTTACTTTCCTAGAGGATGACGATGATGGCACTCTGTTTCTGGAAGTGTACGAGGACAGCAATCCAGATACATCCATCGCTAATCATTACCCTGAGTTCTTTACGATGTATCAAGAAGACCAGCACACGCACGGTCTCACCACCACAGTTGATGGGGAGATTATCTAATGGAATTGCCTGCGTGGAAATACGACATCAACAAGGAGATGGAAGACCTGCCCCTGTGGAATGTCACCTTTACTGGCGATTTCGCCGTAATCATGACAAGCATCCGTGCCGAGAGCGAGCAAGATGCCGAGACTTTGGCGCATAACTTTCTTGTGGATTACTACGATTTTGACCTTGACGGCGACTTCAAGTCCGAAGCGGCGCTGGCGTTTGGTGAGGGGGACGAA
>Ga0194115_10008298_pt1 | contig 10082 bp, 8 predicted proteins | sample TA2MahsurfametaG_3_FD_148656 | JGI IMG/M metagenome (GOLD analysis project Ga0194115, IMG submission 148656) | Freshwater microbial communities from Lake Tanganyika, Tanzania - TA2015002 Mahale S4 surface | ecosystem: Environmental > Aquatic > Freshwater > Lake | place: Tanzania: Lake Tanganyika... | reverse complement strand
TGTGGATATTCGTCAAGTTGTGGCTGTCTTCAGAAGTCACCTTAATCCCTCTCGGGCGAGAAGGGATAAACATGTTCACGGTTGTTGCCAGCAACGACAGTAGAGATATTGACCATATCAGTCGACGCTTCTTCGCCGAGGCAAGCATGCGTACATATGAGAACCATCTTGCAAGATTCAAGCACCGCATCGCGACAATACTCTTTCGCATAGTGGGGGACTCATCATCATTCTTTTTGCTGGACGGAAAGTCACTAAAAGCGGTAGGAGTCACGTTCTCGGTCGTACTATTTGCAGAAGGAGAGTCCTCGTTAACATCTTGAACGCCAGCAACGGCCGGCAACCGTTTGAAAGGTTGATTCCGCATTTCGAAAAGGAATCACTCTTTCAACAATTATTGATGGTTCTATAACCTTGGCTCGCCTCACAACTTCACAGAGTGTAGGGATGAAAGCTTCACGCCTTGTTCGTGTCCACTACAAATGACCACGTGCCTATCATCATGTGAGCGAAATCCTTTAACGGCATTATGATATGCCCTTCGTAAACATGGAAAATTTGTGTTCCGAACTCTCGCTGTTTGGGAAAGTACCACTACCTTGTCTGACGAGGACCATTCCTTCTTGCCATCATCATCATCGTAAAATATGTTATCTTCAAGGGATCCACCATCGGCGTATTCAAAGATACCAGAATTTCCACAAAACCCATAGATATCAACCACCCAGGGACTCGATGTGAGTTGTTCCATTGTCACAGCGTCTCGCCGATGACGATCAAAGTGTCGACCATTGACGTCATGTTTGTATCGCAATGTCTTGAGGGCTGTCTTTTCCGGACCGGCCTGCAATTTCCACACATCTCGAAAGTATCCATGTGCCAAAAATCGCACATAGGAATGACCACGCCTATAGACAAGTCCAACGCGTGTCCAGTCCTGTTCCATCAAATGATTACAGTTTGGATGGTGATGACGCTGCCAGTCATATTGTGCTTCACACGTTTCCGTCTCGAGTGGCTTTGCCATGTCGGATGTATAGGTAGGCCCTCCTTTTGTCTTTTTTCTCGTAGTGTCCGACTTCTTTTGATGAGAGAGATCGTCTTCTTCAAGCAGTTTACGGGCGCCTAGTGGAGGCAGGGGACTCTGAACCGATGTGACATTTGTCACGTCTCCCGAACCCCTCAAAAGAATCCATACTTCGTTATTCTTTCGTTGTCGTCCGAAAATCGGACCTAGTTGAACAATACGACGGTTTTGGGGGATATTCGTCAGTTTATGACTATCGTCAGCAGTTACCTTGATCACTCTTGGGCGGAAAGGGACAAATGTACTTATGGTTATCCCTAGTAGCGCCAGTAGAGATATTGACCATATCTGTCGACGCTTCGTCATGGCTAGTATTCGTATGTGTAAGAACCATCTCGGAATAGTCAAGCATAACACAACAACAATATTCTGTCTTGTAGTAGGAGATTCATCATCATTCTTTTTGCTAGACGGGAAGGCGTGAAGGCCAGTTTGGATTATTGTCACTGGCGTCGTTGTCGGCGTCGTTGTCGTCGTCGTAGTAGTAGTAGGACGATTCTCGATACCACCTTCCATTCTACCTATCGCCGGCGACCGATTGAAAGATTGGTTCCGCATCTCGAGAGAGAATCCACCCTTTCAACGCTTCCTGAATGCTTTAGAATCCTGTCTGATCATACAGTCTAAGTGTAGGGATGGTGGTCGCAATGTGGGTTGTTTTCTCGCAAGCACTGAATTGACAGTGACGGTGAGTGGGGCAAAGGATCATTTTGCCAAGGTGCGTTGGAAATCGCCTAAACGCACGACTGGCGATAAATCAAAACGTGATGGGGAGATTTCGGCACGTGTCGTGCTTTTTCAGTTGCTGTATCATAACTGAGCTGTGTAGTGGGAGCTGCATAGTCAAGGAAGCGCACGGTTCACTGACCGTGTAAAAACAACTTCAGTCCCATGAACCTTTGACCCCGTTACAATATCGTCCCTGTTATCCATTTCATTTGTGAGATGAACCAACCAGCACTCCGTGAACAGCCCCCCTGGTCGTCCCGTTCCACACCATGGCAAAATTAGCTGATCATCCTGTTCAACCCCAGACCATTCTTCTCAAGTTCCAACAATTATCCCCATGACTACCTCTCTCGATTGGTCTTTTTCCTTCAAGGTTTCTTAAAGGTTTTTTCCCCTCTCTCAGAGAAGTATCAGGCCATAAGGACAAGCATCCAAAAGTACATTTATTCCACAATTATCTTGGGCATCAGCCCAATCTTTGTTGCAGGGTAGTGCGTGCTCTGCCGTAGACTCGGCGCAGAATGCTATGATACGCTCTTCACTGATCCTAGATTCTGTCTAGCTACGTTAAATAGATCTCAATTATCATATGCTGTATCATAACTGTAAGCATACATATTCTGTATATGAATGCTTTAGAATGGTATGTTCATAACCTGGAAGTACGGTGTACTTCAAGTCATAGATATTTATCATGCATATTCCTTCGGCTGTTGCAGTTCCAAAAAAGAGTTCTTTCACAGTCACGTGGGCATGTCATCCTGTGGGCGGGAAGGGGGAGGGAGAGAGATGCGCGATAAAGAATTGCAATGGCAAACCTCACATACATACGTAGTATATCGATCGACTCCGAAAAATTGTTCGTTATACCTGGTCAAAGTACAGCATTCGTTTCGATTTTTCTCCGGAACCCTCGTTTTCATTTTTGTCGTCATTGCCAGGTGGTATATGACACCACTCCTAATGAAGACGAAGTTGTATCTTCATAGGGGGACAATCCCCATGTGGCAACATCGATTTGCGGTATGGGGAGGTATTTTAGGAGCTTCTGCTTCCTGTTTAGCCAAAGTAGCTGTTTCGGGAGATAGCCCATTACAACGACTACAAAATGAATTCTGTCCAAGATATATCCAACGTGATTTAGATGATATTATCGGAACCTACATTTACAAAGTCGCTGGTAATCTAATGATCCGACGACGGATCAATTTCATGCCATTTATCCTCAACATCAGGAATATCCTACAGAATATAGCGAGTCGATTCTTTATTTTTGAAGTTAATTGGTGTCAGACCTTGTTATTGGGACCAAGGATTGTGTTGTTGATATGTATGTTGATTATGAATGCCTACATGATTGCAGCATTTATGAAGGGGATGCAAGTCTCTGGTAGTGTCGTGGGGACGGCAATTACGACTGCCTGCAACTTTACCATGTCAGCCTTTTGGGGATATTTTTTATGGAAGGAACGATTTCAACCCTCGTGGTGGTTCGGATTCACATGTGTCCTTTTGGGAGTATTACTACTTTCATCAGTACAGACACATTCAGATGATCAGAAGAAAACAACAAGAACATCTAGTAATGGTACGGTACGAAGTTACGATCAAGGGATGGTTTCCACATATACCATGCCTCGCAAATCCAACGTCGTAATTTCAGATCCTCCCGGGAGTACGAGTACGATAGATCCACCTGGGAGTACGATAGATACTTCTTCGTACAGAGGTGGTCGTCCCAGTGCAATTGAAACATCAGCCCTTGGTATCAATCCATCGAACGGGAAAAAATCAATTTTTGGTGACAATGGATGGCTGGGATTACCAACACAGTGTTCACCAACTCCGGAACCGCAGACACCGAATCGTAAATCACTCATCCGACCAAACAACTCCCGTATTCAGAAACAACGCGGACGGATATCGGCACTTGTGGATCGATCAGGATTAGATTTGGGTTGTCCTCTATGTGAAGCACCTCTTTTCGCTGAAGACGGGACTGCCGAGTTGGCTGTCGCCGATCTAAGCCCTAGCTGCTATCACGCAATGCACGCTCGATGTATCAAGTACCGGCAGAAACAGGACAAGAACTTGGCTTGTCCGATCTGCGACCGTGCCGTCCCCATGTTTGTGAATGCCACGGAAACTGCACATTTCGCAGGGTTTTGGATTCCTCGAGTCGAAACTTGCCTACGGAAGTTAGGTCCAGCCTCGGGTGGCCAACCCCTGCCGGCGTCCATCGTCCGGGAATGGCTAGCGAAAGACAAGACATTGACTGATGCACAGAAGGTATATATCGACGACGATCCGAGCGGTCTTGGGAAAGGTCTTCTTAGTGCCTTCGAATGGGGCGGTGCTGTGGATCACAATGACGTCCAAAAGGGTCATAGAGGATGGCATGGCTGCTTGAAGACCAAGGGAATCTGGACCTACTCTCCAAAGTTCGATGACCTTTGGCTGTGGGAGTGGGGAAAAGTACATCCAAGGCAGCGATGTGACCAATGCCAGCTGTTGAGGGCGCTACCGATTTCTTGCCCCGATTGTCAAGGATCATCGGAAGCAGCCTTCTACTGTAGTGACCTATGTCAGAAACGTGACCGACAACGACACAAAATGACATGTACATTGTGGCAAGATAGGGTGTCTACCGGTAGTAGGAAGCGGTAAGGAGTCTGACCTTCGTCTCATTCCCGAGTTCGTTCGTTGGGGATTGGATTCTTTTGTGTTTGAACGGGTCTGCTTCATGAACCACGCATTATTTCATGTCGCATCGGAGGTAATCTCTCTTCTTTCCAAGCCATCGGATGGGTCGTGCTATCATTAATTTCAGACAAAGACGATTCAAGTGAATATTCACTACGAATGACTGTCACTGTCAATGACTGTCTCTGTCACTCCGAGATGTTCCCAAAACTGATCGACTATCGCGAAGACCGTTTGTGACACGATCCGTAGCGTCAACGAAACCCCCCAACTCCGCAGGCTTGTCATCTTCGATTTCATTCGGTCGGATAGGCCATCATTATGAATACTATCCACAAGAATACGTCATCTTTTCCTTTCCGGGAGTCAACAATGATGTACCTTCATTCATTCAACATTCATTCTGGAATAACCTTCACGCAAGCTCTGGCACGTAACGGAATACAGTAGATATTCCCATCATGACCAAGGACGCCACCTTCAAATTTGTCCTTTACGCTCATCATATTCTCTCCACAGGGAAGGATATCAACAATGTCACCATGTCCATCATCATCATAGGAGGGTCGTATCCGTAATACTCCCGCCCCCCGTTGAGGAATTCCATATAGACACCCATCTCTCGCCACGAAACCATTCTGCCACTTATTTTCACCATCTAATAAACATGGCCCGACGAGGACCATTTCATCTGTTTCACAATCGAATCGAAGGACTCTTTCGGCATCACATGGAAAGAGATAGGCATATCTTCCATTTTGTGTCAAGGCACCACCCAGATACTTGTACCGACTATCTTGTGGAATACGATGACGACCTGACTGGAGAATATTCGCATCGCCGCTGGTATAAATTGTGGACTTTTGACAGTCAATGATTAGTACTTGGTCGGCATTATTGGGAAAGCCGATAATCTTATCCCCCGCGGCCAAACCTCCATGCCATTTCCAATTTCCTTCTGGTAGTGGTCCTTCCGTCCCATTGAGTGTCGAAACGGTATCAGTCCGTGGATCAATCTTCAACACGACGGAAGCATTATGTGGTATGCCGTAAATGTTCCCATCACTCCCAATGATTCCTCCATACCACTTTTGACGACCTACGATTTTCGGACCAATCAATACAACCTCATCCGTGGTAGGATTGACCTTTACGACGTAATTTGCATTGGCAGGAATACAATAGATCCATCCATTATCTGCTAGATTGCCACCATGATAGTACCATCCTTGAACGTCTTCGCATGCCTTTTGAAGGACTTCCATACCAAACGTGTACACATCATGGTTGGAGGGATTCACTTTCAATAGGGACAAGTGATTACATGGTAAGGCGATACAACATCCAACGGGATAATGGTCATGTTCGTCTTGCATGGCTGACGGGGGTATCTCGACGCCCCGGAGCCATTTGAATTTACCATCATAATTTGGTCCGATACAATCAAGTTTCCCTGTTTCGACACATATCCTCAAGACACGTCGACCACCACCTGGAACACCATATATATACTTCCCACAGGGGGATGCCATCCCACCGAGATATTTGTCCTGACCTGATAAGACTTGAGGGTCATTGGATGTTAATTGGATGGTCTGGGCTCCAGACGTTGGTCGGACTGGTGGTGGGAGTTCCTCAAATCCATCGTCATCGAAACATACACCACGGATCCGTGCTCGCCTGAAATCTTCTTCTTCTTCTCCATCCTTTGAATCATAGGGAAGGAGTCCATAGAGTTCGGCTAGTCGTCTAGAAACAAGTGTTGGCATCGTCCGAAAGTAATTTCGACCCTTTTTAGCAACGACATCATTATCAACAGGAACAACCAATCCGATTTCATTATGCACGTCAAAGGATCCCGTACTACGGTGCTTATAGGAATCCATCTTTTCATTCCATCGCTTTTGAAGTATCTTTGAACAATCAGGTCTGGGTAGTACCGGGTCCATAGAACAGTAGGCAACAATGGGAAGGCTTGAATTGCTAGTACCGATCCCTGTATATTCCTCCCTTAACTCCAAATCAGATCGAAATAAGAGGATATCACCACAATTCAAATCAATACTTTGAACACCATCATTGGGTGAAGTCAAGTTACATTTGACATTTGCCGATAGGACCATCAAGGATCGAATGTAGACTTTTGATGGGGAATGACTTGAATCTTCTAAACCAGGTGTTGGTACAATGATTGTGGTGGATGGTTCATCATTATTATTCATCATAATACGGAATCCCTCCTTTGAGGAATGAAGTTTCATCGTTCCAAAGATACTTTCATAAATTTCTTTCGAAATATATTCTCGTATTTTCCCAAGTACCCAACCTGCACCGAACATGGAACAATAATATCCGTCGGATAGACTGGGATAGGTCCTACTAGTACCAGAGCGTTGTTCTCCGTTTCTTGATAGATTTCCATCATTCACATCTTCAAGGAAATTCCATATTTCCTCGACGGCTTCCTGATAGATATCAATGGGAAGAATCGAAGGCAACACAAAATATCCGTTGGATCGGAGAGATGCCGATCCACGGAAATCATTGGAAAGGCAGGACAATAAATCAACCCTACTATCATGATCATCACCATCGTTGAGACGTCCCATCACCTCGTCGGCAGACTGTGGATTTCCATTGTCGGTAGATGTAGTAGTAGTAGTATCCAACATGGGTATCTCTGTCTTCGTGAATGTTGTAACTGTAAGTTATTTTGTCCGTCCTGCAGGTTTTATTTCGTTCTTTTTTCGGAATCCGATGGACTTGGATGCGGAAAGGTGTCTTCTGTGCGGTTGACCAACAGACCAAAGACTTCCCACCCCTTATGTACGATATATTATACCTTGTACTTTGAGGCTACGTTAGAAAATCGCATTGTTTGCAGAATCTTCTTTGGCCTTGACGAACACTTGACAGTTGGGAGAGTTCTGGAACTCCCACATAGATCTCTTTTCTTTCCAAAGTCGAGTTCCTCCAAGCGTTTGGAATATAAGTCATATACACGACGACGCCCCCCCCCCCCCTGATTGGTCAAAGCCATGGAAGACGTAATGAAAGAAGAAAAACAAGAAATTCCAACTATCTATACATTGGATGAAATCCAAAAGGTGATTAATACGCCCAATTTCGCTACAGATTTAATTCATGCCATTCAAGAAGGATTTGTCGCTTTAGAACGAGGTGAATTCTTTGCATGTCCTATACAGACTATGGGACTTCCACCCTTCCCATTTGTTGAAGATATAGAGGGTTATGCGGCACAGACATGTGTGAAATCAGGTTACTTTCGTGGACAGGATTATTATGTTATCAAGATTGCATCCGGTGGATATCCGATTCCCAATTCAGGTCTGATGCAAATTTATTCTCAACGGACAGGAAAAATGAAGGCTATATTATTAGATGATGGTGTATTGACAGAAATCCGGACGGCCGCTGTTGGAAGTTTAGCCTGTCAATTATTGGGCCCATCGATCATTGAAACAATTGGAATGGTCGGAACCGGTATCCAAGCTAGATATCAATTGAATATGCTCAAGACTGTGACAGAATGCCGTACAATCCATTTATGGGGTAGGACGACAAATAAAGTTGAAATTCTACGAGATGAACTGTTGAAGGATGGATGGGAAACTGTTCACATCGTCAATGACATTGATGACCTATTGAAGGAATGTGATGTCATCATTACGACGACATGTTCTCGTGAACCACTTCTTGGGAAGGATTTGACTGTCCTATCCCATCGAAAAAGACCTGGACTTCATATTTCCTGTATAGGATCCGATGCACCGGGGAAGATGGAACTCTCACCTCATCTAGTTGCGAAAGCTGACTTACTCGTTGCGGATACGGTGTCACAAAGTGTAGAACGGGGTGAATTCCAATCAGCATATCGGGAAGGTTTGATACCGGTAGTTGATTCCAATTCCAGTACCCTCCTATCTCTTGGACGTCTCATCGAAAGAAAGGACCTACATCGGAACGATACCGAGGATGGTCGTTTCACAATTTTTGATTCCTCCGGTGTGGCCCTACAGGATTGTATCGTCGCTCAAATGACATATGCTGCCTTGAATCAACAACTTTAAAGTTACTGTTAGTAGTCCACCACCCAACTTGTGTCGGTGTACGAAAATACTTGAGTCTACTGTAGAACACATGAGATTATGTACATGGCCAACTCGTCGAAAATCCTCACACCGTCTCATCATAACTCATTCTTCGGAGTTGATTTTCTAACACTGAGTCGTACGAGTCGTCAAGATACGCAGATAGAATTTTCAAAATTTTCTCCCTGGGTTCTCTCAGCCGGGACCGGGGACCAACTCCGACGGGTTCTCGCTTCCGATCTTTGACACCGTGATACGTGATACACGAGTTGCGGGGCGGGCGCACGAATTGACCGTTGCCCCCATCATCGGCGAAGAATGACTCCGAAATCTTTCTTGATCCCGTTTCTCTCCTCACTCTCCTCTCTCTCGCTCCGAGTTCCGCCTTTCACTCACTGTCAGACTCGCGTCAGTCTTCTCATAGTTTCTCAAACCGAATCCTTTTACATCTATCATCAAACCAAAATGGGCGTCCTAACTGTTGTCTTGAAGCAGATCAAGCATCTTCGTGATGAAGATACCTTTGGAAAGAGTGACCCCTATGTCATGTTCGAACTTGAGGAAGACAAACTCTTCCTGGACAAGGGAATGGGAAAGCACAAGAGCAGCAGAAAGCAAGGCGAGACCAGTCCTGTCTACAACGAAACCTTCAAGTGGCAGGGCGTCAAGTCGCACAAGAACCTTAAGCTCGATATCAAGGGTAAGCTCTTTTTTTTGTTGAACACGACGGTGGCTGTGTGCGTGTGATAGGACCGAGGATATCCATTATTTTCGAGACTTGTCGAACTCACACCGGTCATTGTTTCTTCCCTTTTTTTTCTCCTTTATATACACAGTCTATGATGAAGACGATGGTGGTCTTGATGACTGCTTGGGAAAGTGCGAAGTTGAACTCGAGGACCTTGATTTGGATGGTAGCCCCACCCGCATTGAAAAGTCGATCGACAACAAGCGTGGAATTGGATTTTTCAGCCGAACTGCCACCATTATTTTGGAAATCAGCTACCACAAGTAGATTGATTACCATACAGAAGATACAGTAGATTAGATCTAAGTTTCGTAGAAGAAAAGTTTCTATGATATTTGCATCTATTTTCTTAACCTTTGTAGTATTGTGACCATTACTCTATTTGCCTCGCAGTTCACGACCAAAAGGGTTCCCCGATCCCGTGGAGTGGAGTAAAGGCGACAACAATATGTCAACTTTTGTCGAAGCATAAATCACGAACTTTCAAACTTTCCGTCAGATTCGATGGACGGCATCGTGCGTTCTTCGAAGTGTCCTCTTTAGGATCGGGAAAATATGTTGTTTTTGGTCAGTCATTCCAACCAAGACCCCCTGCCACACTGCCTTGTGTGTGTGTGGTTTATTTTTCTTCGTGTGTCGCAGTCAGATCATTTCTTTGACGAATGATGATCATAGGTGTGTTTCCGCGGCGAAGAATGACATG
>Ga0194115_10008290_pt1 | contig 10085 bp, 11 predicted proteins | sample TA2MahsurfametaG_3_FD_148656 | JGI IMG/M metagenome (GOLD analysis project Ga0194115, IMG submission 148656) | Freshwater microbial communities from Lake Tanganyika, Tanzania - TA2015002 Mahale S4 surface | ecosystem: Environmental > Aquatic > Freshwater > Lake | place: Tanzania: Lake... | reverse complement strand
TGGGTGTGCCTTCTACGATATATTGTAAAGCTCTTTAAAAGAGGAATCAATGTATTTAAATATGATATAACTTGGTTTTAAATAATCAAGTATTTTTTTAGCAAAAACAGTATCAGAAGTTGAATTATAATAGTATCTAGGGTGAGACATTCCATAATTAGCTTTAGATTGGCTATTGTCAACAATCTCAACTAGCCAGGTAATTTTATTTTTTGGTTTTATTCCACCATAAATTCTTGGATAAGTGTATGGATAAATATAATGATCTAAAAGAGTGTTTTGGTTGTGATAAAACTTTATTGTAAAACCAAGAAGTGCCATGAAGTTTTCAAAATCTTCTTTGGAAGCTAGTTTTCTAGCCACTCTCATTGCAGATATTGCAGACACTGCTTGACTTGCATTTTGAATACTTGGGAATATTACATTTGGTAGCCCATATTCACCTAAGAATTTATCTAAGAACTGGTTATTAATATTTATTGTGAATAAATCATCAAATATTTTTTGAATATCTTTGGCAATTTCAAAATATGTTTTAGCGTATCCATTTATAATTTGCCTTAGTCCATCATTATTTTTATATAAATAGCCAGCTGGTAATGCAGAAATAATAATATCAGTTATCTCTTCTTGACTCTTTAAAAATGGAGTTGCATTTGGATTAGGCATAAGATATAGCCCCTAAAATTGGTTTTTGCGTGTTAGAAGAAAAACTCGCACCGCTTACAACAACTGATGTGAATGAAGGCACATTCCCAGATTCGTCTCTTGCTCCACTTATAACAGATGAAATCTTGTCGTTACTTAATTGCCCAGATTTTAAATAAAAATTAATTGGTAATAGTGCTATATAAGCCCTCAATCTATTTTGTATAGCTGTTTTCATTGAAGTTGAAGCAGGTGTCAATCCATTTATTGTGATATTAATATTTACGGGGGTGAAATTAACAAATGAAAGCTGTAATCCATCAACTCCATTTAAGCTAAATTGATTATTGTCAATGAATTTAGCCTTCATATTATTTAATTCATCAGTTGTAAAATTAGTAAAATAATAATCATCACTTAACTTTGATACAACGGCTGTCAAATATAAATAGTAATCATTTTCTGAATTAAAAAAGTAGGTATAGTTTGCATCAGTATTTTGTTGAACCCAAGTATTTTGTTGATAAATATTACCGATATTTTGTGGATATTGTAAATAATTCACTATTCTTGATTTAAAGGAGGTAAGAGACTCAATATCAGTTCCTCCAGTTATTCCGTTATATGTTATATAAGCGTCAGTTAAATCAGTGGTAAATCCAAGTTCAATAGTGTTATTAAATGTTTTATTTGAACTACTATTAGGTAGCGTTGATTTAACATTAATTCTTACTCCAAAAAATGAAGCTGTAATAGTTCCTGTTGCAGTTATGTCGCTTCCAGCACTAGCAAAGCTAATAGTATTCTCGTCTACAATTGAAATTTCTTGATCGCCATTAAAACCAGATTCATTAACTCCAGCAATTATTAGCGTCATTAGGTTGCCAAGATTATGGCCGCTAATTGTTGCGTATGCAATATTATCTACTCTCTCTAAGGCCGTTACAACTATTACTTGGTTAAAGGTAGATCTTAAAACAGTTGACTCGTAAACATTGCCGTCAGTTGCTATAAATTTACTTCCAACTGGGACTTCAACCTCTGAATCAGATACAACCAAGACTTCGCCACTGGCAAATTCCGCTGTTTTTCTTTGGATAATGTTATTAGTTCTGTCAAAGGCTATTCCCGATAAAAATGATTGTTCTGTTGCTGTTCTAGCAAATAGTTGATTTACTGAATCGTAGAAATCAGAGTATAGTGCTGTCTTCATTTGCGCTAAAGCATATGATAAACCAGCAATAAATGGATCAGATGTCGGCTCTAGCTTTCCTTGAGTTGAAGAATAAATATTGGAGTTTATCTCTTTTAAAGAGTCTTGCAAAGTAGGTATTGTCTTCATAATTCAATAATAATGTCAGTTTGTGATGAATCTATTGCTAAAGTTATTTTTAATGTTGATTTAGCTAATCTAGTAATTTTACTTATTTTTAAGCTTCTATCTAAAAGACCGCCCCTGTAATCTCTATCGCAAGCTCTATTAAATTCATTTATTAAAAGCTTTATCCCATCTTGAGTCATGTTTGCTTCTAAATAGTAATTCCAAGCAGAAGAGAAAAACTCTCTAACATAAGCTGTAGATCCAGCCCAACCCATTCTCTTGACTTGATTAACCGTTAAGTTCTTATTTAGCCTACCATAGCAAAGCAGGTTATGCAAGGCATATGACTGCTCACAAGTTCCTCTTTTTATTTTTCCATTTTCAAATTCAATGGTAAATTTATTATCTTTTTGCACGAAGGCTATACATTCGCTCATTGTCCACTTGTTTCAATTTTATTTGTAACGGCATTAATATCACCGCCAACAACAGCAATTTCTTTGCCACCAACAGATATTTTATTTCCGCTCACAGTAATTTCAACACCATTTAATATTATTTTAGTGCAGTTTATTGTTATTTCTTTTGACTCAATTAGTAAGTTACCATCTCTAAATAGTATATAATTACTATCTCTCCCAATAAATATATCTTGGTCCTTAAGTCCATATTTTTCTCTTAGTGCTTCATATTTACCTATGTTAAAAGCATAAAAGTCTTGTTGATTAACACCAATTAACATTGATTCGCTTGAATTTACTGCGATCAATCCGTCCATAAAATATAATGGCGATTGCTCAGTTCTCTTAGAGCCTCCGACATTCCATAGAGTGCAGGAAGCAACAAAATTCTTAATACTATTAATTTTTCTAATTAAGTTCATAATAATAATTTACCTTTTTGCTTTATGGTTGCATTATCAACAAAAGATTCTTCAAATGTTACATTAAGCGTCAAGTCACTACCAGATTCCGCATCTATATCAAGCCTTGTATTCATTATTACCATATCAGTATTTAAGCCGTACCTTTCATCAAAGACACTTATTACTCTATTAGGCTGGAATAAGAAGCCGTCATTATCTAACTCTATTCCATTAAATCTTAAAATATATGAATTTGACCTAGCTTTTATGCCCGCAAAAGAAAAGTTCATCATTCCTTGAATATCTTGATAGGAAGCTTGCATATTAACTCTGTGAAGCTTAACAATATGAGGTATCCCATAAACATTTGGTGATATAACCGAGCTATTTTTATCGCTCTTTGTTGATTTGCTATCAGAGTTTAGTGTTATTACAATTGACGGAGTCAGAGAGCTTGAATCTCCCATTTCACCATATTTTTCTAAAGATGTTATATTTGAAGCTTTATTGTTATTTAAATACCTAAAAGCATCAAAAACACTACCTTTTATTCCATTCGGCTGTTCAAATGTTAGCGTGTCATATCCATTTGAAACTAAAATAACTTTATTTATCGCCAAGCACTCACCTATTAGATCATATGAACTTTCTTCTACTAAAGAAGTTCTTTGAATAGCTTTTAATGGCTTATTAATGTCAATATCCCCTTTAACTTCCAAAAAGTCTCTAGCAGTGCTTATTTTCTTCTGATAACTATTCTTAAACAAATCCGATGTATACCCCAATTCAACTAAAATATCAGACAAAAAAGACTGAAGAGTGCCTTTAGGTCTACTTGCAATAATATCACTTGCTATTATGCCGACAAACCTATCTAATAGCCTTATATTAACTTCCGTTCCTCCGTCAGAATTGTCAGAATAGTGAACGAGCTTATTATTGATAAAAGCTTCTAAAAACAATTTATTATTAATGTATAGCTGGCACAGGAGTATCTTGCCTTGGTTCAGCTCTAGTAGAAAATCTTTAAATGCAGTTCCAGCTATTGCATTAATCGTAGCTGATTTTATAGCAATTGACCTTTCAAGAGATTGAGCAATAGATACATTTCTGATTGGGAAATATTCATTGCCGTTAATAAAAAGATTTACCTTAGTCATTTGAAATAACCTCTATCCGTCCTTGCACAACTGAGCCAATAATATTATTAAGTTTTTTAGTATCGTTATAATAATCAAAATTGCCATTTACAGAGTAAACAACATCAGATAAGAATTTTGGCTCTAAAACATCTACTACGACAGTTTTTGAGGCATTTTTATATAAAGCATTAAATGATGCAAAAAAGTTATTTCTAGCTAAAATTAGCGCACTTCTAATATCGCTGCTTATATTTTTTGACGTAATATATTCAAATAAAGTTTCGGTCTGTTTTAATAAATTATCTAAATCCGTTTTGTTCCATCTTGTAACCTGCGTTGACTCCTCATATATTGCTAGCAATATACTTGATAAAACAAGGACCGATAAAATATCGTTATTAGACCCTTTTTTATCTTCAATTACAATTTCAGGATCATATGATACTGAGTATGGCTCTTCAGTTACTATTCTTGGTGATAAATCTTGATTATCAACTTCAATTAAAGCGGCCGAAACTGAAGTTAAGAAGTTAGTTGTTGTTTTTGCTTGATCAGATTTATTATTAAGATTGAATATATTAGCAAATTGGTCACCTATATCCAATAAAGAATCTATAAGGCCGTCTAATTGATTGGGAGTCTGTTTTATTGCGTTTATTGCCGTTCCAATACTACTAACTATACCAGCAACACCGCCAATTATGCTTGATGTTGAATTTATTATACTTGATAGCGGACTAGTGATTATTGACCCACTTGAAGCTACGCCATTTGTTATTTGAGTTATTGCAACTGAGTATTCTTGATATTTACCAGTAAAGCTTGCAACTTTAGAATTTGTATTTTCTACAAAACTCATTGTTGACTTGCTCCAATTTCTTAACGTTTCAAGTGCGGTTGATTTTTTGAAGATAGTTTCTTTTAGCGTAAGTTGAGTGTCAAAGCCAACATCATCAAAATCAGGATCTAAAGCGGAGGTTAAATTAATTTCCGCAATATAGCTATCATCAGCTAAACTTTTGGTTGATTTTATACCGCCATTTAAGTTATAAGTTTTAGAAATATCATTTAATTCTAAAGCAAAAGCAGTTCCGTCATAAAAAAAGCCTATTAAAGAATCATAAGCGTCTTTATCTTTTAGGAATATTTTTAAATTTAAAGTTTGCTCACCCTTTCCAACGTGCTGGTAATAATCCTTATCTCCAATTGATTTAAAAACTTTATTTTTAAAGTCGTCAAACAAGTCTAACTCTTCTGTGCCTAAGACTGCAATATCTAAATATCTGCCATTTTTATACAATTTTGCCATTAGTTAGAGAATTTAAAATTGTTACCCCAAGCCTCGTAAACAATAGGACTCTCATATGGATTATTAACTACAGCTTTAGATTTAGTTTTACCGCTTGAATCAACATTTGTTTGCATTTGAATATTGATACTTGGAGTTCCTGCACTGATATTTTTAGGAGCTGAACTCATTATCGGATTTCTTGAATTCATTTCTGCTCGCAAATCAGCCCAAGCTGCATCATTATAATTTTCAGCGGCAATATTCACTCCTTTATATAATCCAACCGCACCTAATCCTGCTGCTGCAACAGCCATTCCAGCAAACCCTCCAGCTGCAAATCCAGCTCCAAGAACGCTTAATGTCGCTATCAACTTATCCATGTGGTCTAATACACCACTTAATCCCTTTTCATTAATACTATCAAACAATGCTGACCAATTACTAAATACCAAATATATGCCAGATGCAATACCAGAAATCTTTAGCAAGTTTGTAACTAATAAGCCTATACCAGCTTTAGAAACCAAAGCAGTGCCTGTAAAATATTTAAAAGCTAGTCCAGCAGCTACTAAAACTCCCCTTAACGAGATCAGTCCAGCTGTTATCGCTGTGACAGTAATTAAGTAGGCAGCAAGATTTCCGCTTGATTCTCCGCTAAACATATTTTCTATTGCCTTTAAGCCAGAGGTTGCAGCTTTTAAGAGTGAAGGTAATTTTATGGCTTTAGAAATTGACTCGCCAAATTTAGCTGATGTATAATTGAATTGCTCCGTAGTGGCTTGCCAAGCAATTGTTAATGATTTTTCATACTCATTCATAGCTCGCATATTAGCTTCTGATCTATCCATAAATAACATAGCTTTAGCTATCAAGCTCGCAGGTAATTCTGCGCCATATATATCTTGTAATTCGTCAAAAGTCTTGCCCGTCATTTTTGATAAATTATCATAAATTGGAATACCAGCACGAGCGATTACCTTAATATCCTGCCTTTCATTCGCAGTTCCAGCTTGAAATATTTGACCCAACTGATAACCAGCTTCAGACCTAGTATGCTGATTTGTCGCAAATGATAAAAGAGGACGACCAACTGCTTTTGTGAAGTCAATCATTTCTTTAGTTGTATTTAAACCTAAATTTCCTGAACCTTTCTTAATATCTAACAATAGCTGTATTGTGTCTTCCAGCCTAAACATAGTTTCTAAGGAGTATTTTTTCATTTCCTCCATTACTCTATTACCCTCTTGACCTCCAAACTGTGCCCTCATTGCAATTTGTAACTGCTCTAGTGTCATTGTTTTTGATAAAGAAGAGGTTAAAGCACTTCCTCCTGTATATAAAGCAGCACCAGCAGTTACTCCTGCAGCAACCTGACCCCTAGCTGCTTTCTCCGCCATTTGTTGTTGTAATTTTAATGCTCTTTCTCTTGCCCTGTTATTTGAATTAATAGCTTGACCTAGCATTGTTTCTGCTCTGTTCCTAAGGTTCATTACAGCTAATTCTTTAAGCGTGTTATCATATTGTTTTTTTGGATCTGCGAAGACATTACTTCTTATTTTAGCTAAAGCTCTATCTCTTCCAGCTATATATTTACTCAGCCCTTCCTCATTTCCTCTAAGCAATTTTAATTGTCTTACTTTTTCCATGTAAGACTTTCTACTTAGAAGCTGGGATAACCTAGCTTTGTACAATTCGTTTTGGGTAAATTTATTTTTAGATTCTTTGGCAGCAACATCTTCTTGCCTGAATTTTTGCAATAACTGTCTCTTTGCTATTAATGACTGTTGGTTTACTTTTGTTTGGTGCTTTGCTAAATCATCAAAATTCTTCTTCATCTTAGCCAGTTGGGCTGGCGTCATATCATTTAGAAGAACATTATATTTTATTTGATAATTTTTTGACATTGTTCTGCTGAGCTTTTATCTGTTCCAATTCTTTTTGGTGGTGTTCTGCTATTTTTATAGCGTCTTTAAAAAATTTGCAAGCATCTTTATATGAGAATTTGCTTAGAGATTCAAATGTAACAGCCCCTTCAAATACCTTTAACATGGCAAATTTATTACGCTCTATATATTCAAACACAGAATCTAAATTCTCTACTTTTTGCTTTGAAATGATAAATTTTCTAAAGGAAAATGCCTGAAAAAAAAACCTACATACTCTATGAATAACTCTTCAATCAAAAAATGCTTATCGGCTGTTAAAAGCTTGTTGAATACAGATAAATCCATTTTAAACAGAGACTTCTCAATCATGTGATGTAACCTTTGCTCTAAGAAGTAGCTTATTTTATTAAATTCTGTATAAAAATCACTATTCCCAGACTCGTAAGCTTTAGAAGATTGTAGAATATTTCTAACATGATCTTTAATAATATCTTCTGGCTTAACTTCGTTTTTAATAGTTTCTTCTATATTTTTAAAATTAGAAAATAACTCTGCCCTTTCTTCTTCAGATAATTTTGAAAGTTCTTTTGTTAATTTTTCGTTTGGGACTTCTTCAAGCTTAGCGAATACAGTACAACATTTGCTTATATCATAAACATCTTTACTGGACATTGTTGGAGCTTTGATATAAATTTCATTTTGCTCTAACTCTTCGCCATTTACTTTTATGTTGAAAGCAGCCACAGGCTTTAGATAAATATGTAAGTACTCAACGCCGTCTATGTTGTCTAGTTCAGAAGATGATATAAATCTCATAAAAAGGTAATTTAATTAATAATAAAGTAGTAATTTACTACTCCATTATTATTTTTCAACTATTTTTTACCAGATCCCGAAAAAGTTAAAGTTACTTCATTATCTTCGCCTGAGTTTCCAACTGTTTTAAGTGGATTGTTAACAAAAACTTTTTTATAAGTAACATATTCACCACCTACAGTGATAATCGCTCCGCTTCCAATCGTTCCAGCTTTTGATAAAGCTCTATATTGTGAAGGATCTTTTATCTTTATTTGATTAGAATTAATATTAAAAGTTACTGGTTGAGCAACTTTTAACACAGTTCTTTCAATTGTATCGCCGCTAGCCAACATGATCGGCGTTGATTCTGATTCTGCGTCTTCAATCTTCAAGCCAGATAATGACTCTGGTTGCATATGATCAGATATAAATGTTGGGAATCCATTAATTTTAATTGATGCTTGAGTAGTCATATTTTTCTATTTAAATGCTTGTGGATATAAAATTGAAGTAATTGGAGATATAAACTCATAAATTGCTTCAGAACTTAATTGACCAGATGCCTTGTCAAAAGAGAATTTAAGATTTAATGTATCTAAGAAGTTTCTTTTTGCTGACTCGCTATTATCAATTAATTTTCTATAGTCTTTGCCATATATAGGGTCTGATTTCTTGCCAGCTAAAACATCAAAGTATAGTTCAAACAATCCCAGAGCGGTAGCTCTATCCACAATTGATACTTTGTCTGAAGATCCAAAAGAATAACCTTTTTCAAAAAAGTCTACTTGGATTTTCTTTTCTACAACATATTTTCTAGCCATTGAGCTTGCAAAAAAAGCAGAAATTGCTCTAAATGTTGAGGAGTTGGATAATGTTGATGTTCTTCCTATATTATAACCAAAATTTTTATCGTATTGAATTGGTGATAATTGTTTATTCTTAATATAAGCAGATTCAGAATAATCAGAAACCCCTTTTATAGCCAACCCATTAAATCCACTTAGAAGAATGCATTTTACAACGCCTTTTTCTTCAATCGGATTAGAGGAAGCTACAGCATTAATTGCAGATGTATTAGATGTATCAACAGCAGTCCCCTTAAAAATCATATATTCAAGAGCTTTGTTGCCATGAGTTAATACATTGCTATATTTATCGAAAGAGTCATTTATCAAGGCTGTTGAAGAATATGCGTAAGGCAATGATATTAAGTTAAAATTCAGTGATCTTAGTTTGTTGCCGTCTTCATCAGTAAGGTCTAAAATAGCACTTGCATCAGGTACTCCAGCTCCAGCAGTATCTTCTACTGTTGAAATTGTAAACCCACAATCTCTAAAAGAAGAGGGTACTGGTTGGAATCCAGCCATATTCCCTATAATTCCTTTGTGAACGCAAGTTAAAGTTAGAACCGCAGATGCAACGGAGCTATCATATAATGATTTTGTTTCTGCGTTAATTGCAGTATTGATTGCAGTCGCAATTTCAGCGGCAGTTTTGCCAGAAGTTATATTGACTTCAATAATAACATCATTTGTTGTTGCTTTAGCTAAAATCGGAGTAAAGTTATCGCTAGCTAAATTTGGAGATCCAAATTCTTCATTACCAATTGTGTAATCACCACAATAAGCACCCTTAGTCATTCTTAGCGATGCTACTGCTGCTGCTTGTGCCGAAGTTCTATCTGGGTTTAATCCGTTGATATTTATTTTTAGAGTACAGTCCTTCGTTGCAGTTCCTGCAACAGTCGCCTCTAAAATTCTAGCTGTATCAGTTCCCACATCTTCGTAGCTGACAGCCCATAGTTTTGGCTTTACAATCGAATCTGCATACATAGTAATAACATCACGCAAATTTGCAGCTAAATGAGAATCTGCACCAAATTTCGCATTAATACTATCGTGAGTTGAAAATTCCAGGTCTTTGAATAAGCCTGCATCAGAATCATTTGATTGACCAACTACAAGCAATGTTTGAGTTACTGAGGTATCTACTCCTGCATCTTTAATAGGAGCTGAGATATTTGGGTCTAGCATAGTTATATTGATTTAATTTGTGGTGTATTTTCATAATAAAGTCCGTTTTAAAAAAGTCAAACTATAATTTCATCAGAATTATAATTAACTTGATTTATCTT
>Ga0194115_10008288_pt1 | contig 10087 bp, 9 predicted proteins | sample TA2MahsurfametaG_3_FD_148656 | JGI IMG/M metagenome (GOLD analysis project Ga0194115, IMG submission 148656) | Freshwater microbial communities from Lake Tanganyika, Tanzania - TA2015002 Mahale S4 surface | ecosystem: Environmental > Aquatic > Freshwater > Lake | place: Tanzania: Lake Tanganyika... | reverse complement strand
ATTCCTTGACTATAAGTGCCACAAGTTCTTACTAAGGCTTCTTCTCTCTATCATTTCCCCCATCACAACGACGACGAGATGTCTTCGAATGGGAAGGGTGGTGGTCAGGCTGGTAATGGCTTCAAGCCGTTAGGTTTGAGTGAACCTGTATTCAAAGGTGTTGTGAGAATGGGATTCCGAGTTCCGACACCTGTACAAAGAAAGGCATTACCTGTCATCCTCTCGGGAGCAGATACAGTCGTCATGGCAAGGACTGGTTCTGGGAAGACAGCTGCATTCTTGATTCCTCTATTAGAGACTCTATTGGCAAATTCAGGATCGACGACGACGACGGCAGCTGGACAACAACGAAAGGGTGTTCGGGGACTTGTTTTGAGTCCAACACGGGAATTATCTCTTCAGACCTTACGTGTATTGAAAAAATTATCACACTTTACAGAACTCCGATCTGTGGGGATACATGGTGGTGAGGGGATGGAAAATCAATTTGATTTATTGAGTAGTAAACCAGATATCATCGTCGCAACACCCGGGCGGTTGGCACATCATTTATCAGAAATTCCTGACTTTGATTTAAAAGAATGTCAAATATGTATTTTGGATGAAGCAGATCGTTTATTAGAAATGGGGTTTGCTATGCAATTACGTCAAATTTCTAAAACATTACCACCTGACCGATGTCAAAAGGTTTTATTAAGTGCGACGATGCCAAAAATGTTAGTCGAATTTACAAGAGGTGGTTTTACAACTGATCCACAAATGGTCCGTTTAGATCAAGAAGCGACTGTCAGTGAAGATTTACGTATAAGTTTCATCACATGTCGAAGTCTTGAAAAGGATGCTGTCTTATTACAAATCTTACATGCCATACAAGAAGATACGGAACAACATACTGGTACCCGGACTGGATTGACATTAATTTTCTGTGCGACACGGCATCATGTTGAATATCTGGCAACATTGTTACAAGCGAGTGGACAAAAGGTATCAATGATTTATGGTACAATGGATCATGAAGCAAGAAATGCAAATTTAGCTGCCTTTCGGAATGGTACGAAACCAATTATGGTCGTAACCGATGTCGCTGCCCGTGGTGTTGATATCCCCTTTATGGATCATGTCATTCATTATCATTTTCCACCAACAGCTAAACTATTCATTCATCGATCAGGACGTGCTGCACGTGCTGGAAGGATCGGTTTCTGTTGGAGTCTTGTCGATCCAGAAGAATTACCGTATATGGTCGATTTACATTTATTCCTTGGAAGGAAAATGACAACCTCCAAGGGTACGATATCAACCGAATGGGTTGACAACATGGAAGGTGAAGAAGACGAATCTTCGTCGTCCGAAAAAAAAGTACTAGGTGGTGAAACCATTCCACCATATACCCTCAATGAAATGACTCCTGAAATGGTCCATTACGGTTCTGTCCCGGAAAGTATCCTTACCATCGAGGTAGAAAATGTCCGACGGATTATGGATTCGGAACTCTCTGGTTCGGAACATTCCGAATCGATGCGAGCTTTGACGAAAGTCTGTACAAATGCCATGAAACAATATCGAAAGACAAGACCAGAAGCAAGTCGTGAGGGTGTCCGAAGAGCAAAAGCAATCCTAGAAGGTGTCAAGGTTGAAACGGGTGAACGAGTGAATGGGACCTCCATCCCTCCTCATCCCCTATTAGAAGGATTAGAAATGAAAATATATGAACGTCAGAAGGATGAAGGAAAAATCGGAACTTTAAACGGAATAGAGAATCAGAAAAAGAGACAAGAGTTTTTACAGGCTATGGCAAGATTACGACCAAAGGAAACAGTCTTTGAAGCCTTTGCGACGGGAGGTGGGAAAGAAACAGGAGTTGGGAGTCAAGTCGATAAAGGCCGGACGACATCCTCTTCCAAAAAGAATGATTCTAGTTTTGCATTATCTGCTATGAAACGGATGAGACGACAAATGAGAATGGCACGAGATAAGGGATCTGCTTTAGTCGTTGCAGGTAGTCAGACTGGACTGGATGGAAAGGAGGAAGATGGTGGCATGACGATGAACGAAGAAGATACCGCTACTGGTCCATCGGAAACTACCATCCCTGAGAAACCCATAAAGGCAAGCCTTGTTGATTCGATCACTGAAACAGCTGAGAATCTACTTCCGACACGTCGACGACTTTCGAAGGCTGAGCGTAAACAACTCAAAACGAATCCTAGTAGTGGCGCTACTAGTGTCGTGACAGAAACGAAGAAGAATAAATCGAGGGGGGAGACTGATTTCCGTGATCATGCCTTCTTCATTGAGAACAATGCAGTAAAGAATCTAGAAGAATCGAAACGACAGCAACAAATCGAAGCTGCGATGCAACCTAGTGCCGCAAACTCGATTAAGGGCGTTATTGGGAATGCTCTTCGAATTGAAGAGGCTATGATGGATATCGTCGGTGATGAACGTGAGGAGATGGTACAAAAGCATCGAATGATGCGTTGGGATACCTCCAAGCGCAAGTACGTCCAGACGACGGTGGGTGCCGAGTTAAGTGGTGAAAGTCGGTCCAAACGATTAAAGTTGGAAAGTGGTCAGATTGTCAAATCTGATAAGGCGAAACTTGGTGAACTATACGAGAAATGGCAAAAGAAGACAAGTCGATCCGTCGGTCGAGATGGTGTGTTTGACACACCTACGGCTACCGATGATGTCCATACCAAAGTCTCTACAGCCACAGGCCGCCGTGGGGGTGGTGGAATGAAGTCATCATCATCTGGAGGTGGTAAGAAGGAGAAACAATCCGACTCGGACAGACCAATGAGCGCGAAGAGTATCAAACAAGAACGGGAACGCAAACAGAATATGAAATTGAAGAATATGAAAAAAGACGATCGAAGACGTCTGGAACGTCGCCAAAAGGGAAGTAAGGGTGGTAGTAGCCCTGGAGATAGAAGTAAGATGGTACGCAACAAAGCGTCATTCAAGGGAAAGATGAAGGGAAAACGATAAATCTATCGAAGTCTTTCGTTTGGCTGTGGTTCCCTTTGCTTCACCGTCTAGCAGATTCCATATAATGAATAGATCTGATAGTTCCCCACTGTCTTCAACGATTTCGCTGTGTCTTTGTGAAGACAGATCGTGTGTACATAGGGAGAAGATAGACAAAGCAGGTCGTCTAATGTTTCTTTTTCGAGGATGCCACCGAACGGTAGTTTTTGGATGGTATCCTCGACTACGAAGAGTAAAGAGTACTGTAGTCGATATAGTCCCAGCCTTGCGTACGTCAGCATCGATCGGTCGCGGCGTCCGTGAGACACGGACAGTTGAAGATCCTTTCCATCGTTTTTGACACCATCTCCAGCGCCTTTTCGACATGACAGTGAAACCACGAAAGAATCTCCTACTGTTGCACTTGACACCGATCGACATTTTTCGTGTATTGTAGTCTCCATCCGTGAAAGAAGAACAATGAAGCTTACACTTGTTTGTACCCAATTTACACTTTTCTTCTATGTTGTGGGTGCCTTCCATGTTCTTCCAAGCCGATATCAGCCTGTGGGCGAGGTCTCGTTGTCGATGACACGGGAGATGAATGAGGAGACGGGACTTTCACGACGAAACTTTGCGTCTGCTTTTGTAGCCATGGCTACATCGGGTTCTTTTCTTTTGGGCCGTCCTCAGGAGGCCTCAGCATATGAGTCTTGTACGTATCGTAGTTCCCTGTATGGTATCTTGAAGTCTTTGGCGTGAGTGACAGCTTCTCCTCATCCCGAATCCTCTCCCCCTGCCCTGCTATTGTGAATCCATAGCTCTGATATTGGCCGATGCCGTCAAGACGTTAGATTTTTCTCTTCCATCGTATGATGCGATTTCAAGTAGTAAGGCAAGTGTCGAAACAGTCCAGGGATTGGCAGAAACCTATGCTACGCCGGCAGCTCCTCGAGGATTACCCAAAAAGTCCAAACCAGAACCAAAGGAAAATTCTGGTAAGAGTCCATTAGCTGCTGTCCTTCCATCGATGAATAAAAGTAATACGAAAAAACCAAAAGAAGGAGAAAAGTCAACTGCCAAAGAATCGAATCGGAAGAAGGATGAAGAAGCAAGAGTGACTGTTGAAACTATGGATTTATCTCTACCATCCTATTCGGCTGGAGCAGGTAGAGAAAAAAGTGTCTTTTCCCTTTAGAAAAAGGAAAGATGAAAGAACAGAAGGGGAAGAGAGTCTTTCATCCTCCTTTCCCCGATTTTTTTCGAATGACGCAGTAGGAAAAAATATACGTTTCCGCAACCATCCATCATCCATCCAGACGTAACGAAGGCATCCATCCATGAAACAAGTGGGGCGAGATACGTATCGGTAGAAACTTTGCTGTCGTTAAGGTGGAGTAAGTAGCCAGAAAAAGAAGCGGAGAGAATTGTGATGGGGGCATGGTTTGTATTTTACCATCAAGAACAGAGAACGTTTTGTGTGGATCCCTACAACCGACATATGACTTGTGTGTGGCGCATACTATAGATGCATTGGAAAATTCTAGATACAGGTTCCATTGGGGGATAAGGTAGGCATAGTAGAAAGCACAAAGATCAAAAACGGGGAGGGGATGTTTGAGAGAAACAGTCATGTCTACTGTGCAGATGTCTACCTAGTTTCTATGCAAGTCCGAGTAGGGTGAGCGATAATCTCGTGTTCGTCCTAACAATACGACATGATGATATCTAGTTTCTATGCAAGTCCGAGTAGGGTGAGCGATAATCTCTTGTTCGTCCTAACAATACGACATGATGATAGTTGCAAAGTCTACTAGTATGGGCATCCTGTTCTTCTTGGAGGCTATGTATGCATATCACAGTCACAGTGTGACAGTGAGTACGAATCTTCTACCCAAGAACTAATTCCACGTGGAGGTCCTTGTCTCTAGTAGGGTTTCGATGATGAGGGGGGGCTGACATCCGCTCGGTTCCGTATACTTGAAACGATGGAACACGACGATGCTCCCCCATTCACCCCTATCATGCAAGAATTCTACGTTGGTAGACGTAGACTAGGTACAGAAAGTCCTTTATCGTACCCATGTCGTACGGTATTGACATCTCCACCAAGAGAAATCTCCACCATGTGCATGACGGTGACAGAGTGTGAGAGCATTTGGACCCCGAGAAAGATCTCCATCGGCTTCTATCGCACAAACTCCCCGATCTTTCCCGCCACGGCACCGCCCATCTCGCCCTTTTTTTTCAGACACGACGGACACGGAAACCTCCTTCTCTTTCATACAAAATGAAGACGATGACCATGATTTCTTCTGTCCTATTCGCTACCGCTAATGCATTCGGTCCTAAACCTAACATGGCCTTCCGTCATGCAGGTGTTGCTCGTCAATTCTCTCGTGCCACCAGTGCATGGATGGCCAATCCGAAAGGTAGGACATGACCTTTTCGGCCTTTCACATTCTATGTTCGAAGTCACGTTCTCACATGGTTGCCTGTCTCATTTTTTGTTGTTCCATTGTCTCCATTATTTCCATGCATGTAGTCTATTTTGATATGGAAGTTGGTGGAGAAGATGCTGGTCGTATTACCTTTGAACTACGTGCTGATGTCGCCCCCAAGACGGCAGAAAACTTTCGTGCTCTTTGTACTGGAGAGATGGGATTTGGATACAAGGGAAGCAGTTTCCACCGTGTCATTCGTAAGTTTCCATCTCCCGTCTCATCCTTTCTGGAATGTTAAATTCTTCGTGAAAACGTTTTCTCACATTCTTGCCATCATTTCCTTCTCCGTCCCCCCACAGCTCAATTCATGTGCCAAGGTAAGTGTGACGCCTAGAAGTGTCATCAAATAAGTAGACTTTTTGAAAAGAAGCAATCGACTCAGTTTGCGTATGTGATTACGACATGAAAAAGGTGGTGATTTCACCAACCACAATGGTACAGGAGGAAAGTCCATTTATGGCACGAAGGTACGTATCATATGATGTGGACACAAGAAAGATCGTCATGCTTGTCATCCATCCCTTCCTCACGTCGTTCGATTCTTCGTATGATTTATGCTTAGTTTGCCGATGAAAACTTTGCTCTAAAGCATGAAGGAAAAGGAATCCTTTCCATGGCGAATGGTACGTACCTTTTGTTCGTCGTGGGGGGCGTGGATGTCGTCGTTGTCGTCGTCGCGTTTTTTTTTCCTTTCGAAATCATCCTGTACTCAAAACAAATGAACGTTCTATCCTGGATCGTTTTTTTCTCTTTTTTCTTTTTTCTCCAGCTGGACGCGACACGAACGTAAGTACGACAAACCAGCCTTGAATGCAATTGCAATCAATTTTGGCGGGGTCTCTAACCTCTTTTTCCGTAATGACTGCGCAAAACTACACACACACACCTATCGGTTCCGTGAACAGGGATCACAATGTAAGTTCAAGGGGAAGTAACGGTTGGAGGAGTCGTAACCCTTGTCAACGGATTCATGTTCTCATTTTCTTCTTTTCCCCGCACTTTCCTTTGTATGTTCCCGCAATTTCCCTTTTTTTGTAGTCTTCATCTGCACCGTCGATACGCCCTGGTTGGATGGAAGACATTGTGTATTTGGAAAAGTCATTGAAGGTCTTGAAGTTGTAGATGCTATTGAGAGAGTCGGTTCTCAAAGTGGAAGGACTGCCAAGCAGGTCATTGTCAAGGATTGTGGAGAACTCTAAAACGAAGAAAGAAGAAGAAGGAGAAGAATAACGCAACGCGGATCCTTTGTTTCACCCCGCCCTTTTTGTTCGTCACAACCGCCGCAGGGTAGAGTTGGATTTGGGATGAATGGATTTGGGATAAATGATAGATGAACGTATGAAGCCAAAGAGTTCCTTCGGTTTGCTGCCGTAGTTGGTCGTCGTTTAGTTGACTATTGGAAAAAATGTTTCTACTACAGTAGCTCTCGGAAAGCCGCGCCGTACTCGAAGGTGTCGTCCGAGACTCCACGTGTAAGGTAGTCAAAGGCCAAACCTGACCGTTGTCGAAAGTACAGAATATCCAGATTTTCGAAACTACCGGATTTCTGCGATTGCTTCCGATAGATATCATGCAGCTAAAGCCTTGTCGAGGACGATATGGGTTCCTAGGAAATGCATCGTCAATGGGGACAGAACACAGCGATCATCACAACGCCTGAAAGAACAAGAGACACCACACAATAGATGGGTTCGACTTATAAGCGAAATCTGATTGACTCTTTGTAGGCTCCACATGAGTACTGTCCGGGAAAAGATTTGTCAAGCCATTGGAGGTTTGTCCGTGTCCTGTTCAATCTTTGAGGTTCAGGAAGTTCTTGATCCATTCTTTCAAGAATCAGAATGTATCCAAGAGATCGGGTATCATGGTGAAGGGATTACACCTCTACTTTATGCCTGTGATAAAGGGAATGTGAATTGTTTAGAATATCTCAAATCCAAGTATATGGAAAACGCATACGCGGCAGAATGTATTGGGGATGCATCGTATCGATCACCAGAATTAGAAAATACACCATTACATCATGCTGCGATTGTGGGATGTGTCCAGGCGATTTCAATTCTCTGTGAGATGGGTAGTAATAGTAGTAGTGCGACGACGTCATCACTGACACTAGGTGCCGCAAGGAATTCTCATGGTGATACACCCTTAATGATGGCAACCGCATCGGGACATTTAGATTTTTGCCAATATTGGCATGGACTATCTATTGGTGGGAATCATCATCATCCTTCATCATTAAAGGAACAAGCTCGACAAATATGGGAACTTCAAAATGATTCTGGTGACTCCTGTCTATCATTAGCATGTGGTCAAGGTTGGATTGATGTTGTGAACTTTTTATTATCCCCTGATTGTGGCGTTTCCATTAATTCGGACCTTATCATTGAATGTCAGAAACTATACGAACGGACAGAGTTTGCCCTTAAGCAGCAGAAACGATCCAAAATCTCTCAAGAGAACAGAGATCGTCTCGAAAAGGTTCGTCAATGTCTAGATATTATCCAAACAAAAGCAATCGAGGATGCCGAAGCAGTTGTGTCTGAACTAATGATGGATTCCGAAACGAGTACCAAGAAGGACACAATCCTACCAATCGATGAATCGAAATCGATACAATCAAAAAAGAAACGTAAACCTCGAAAAAACCAAGGAAATACGTCGACGAATGGACGACCCACCAACGATATCTCGCGAATATCCACCGACGACAACGAAGAGTTGTCGTCTACAAGGACATCGCCATTAGGGACATCTCAACTGACCATCCTACAGGATGGGACCCGGGCCGTCCGAGTGGATGGAATATTCCTTTCGGATAATGGATCATCCTATCCCATAGGTTCTACTCCTTCTAGTACGATGGCGCGGAATGAACAACAATCCGTCGATGAAATGTTTCGAAATCGTTGTCGTCAACAACAACATGACAGCGGACGAAACAGGATATCGTCAGAGGTAGATTCGGCGATGAAAGCATTATGTCTCGATATGTCGATGCTTCTTTATACACCTCATGGGATGGCAATTGACTTATCACCCTCGCAACTGGATGTCATTGAAGATATTTTAGAACGACAATTACAGAGTGTCCATGAGGCAAGGAGAATACAAGAACGTTTACATAATACCCCCCAACCTACCAACGAATTTGAAACTATACCTGACACGTAAGAAGTAGTGAAGACACATTCGTATTCTGTGTACCTGAAAAAAATTAGCTCTTAAACTGCTTCTAGTTATTCATTTTAAAAATGGAGCACGCCTTTAGGCTGTGCTGTTTCCCATAATGTGGAAGAGTGATGTGATCTAAGGATTCGGCTGACAATGGGTTTACATTGGAAATCTTGTCGTTTCCGATGGGCGGGAAGGAGAAAAAACTTTCGTAGCTTGACCTCGAGGCTGAGAACCTTGAGAAGAAACATTCGGACCGACAGATGGTATACTCCCAAAGGATGAATTACGATGGAAAGGTGTCGGCTGTGGTAAAGCGAACATGGGATTGTTCATGGGGGCTGGTGGTAGTGAATTGAAACCACCCTGTAAGAGTTGTGCATGTGTCTGAGCAAGAGCAATATCAGTCGACGAGGTAGGCCTTCCTGTACTGTTCATTGAACTAACGGAACTCGAAGAGTTTCGTCGAATTAGTTGCATCCCCTGTTGCATTCCTGGTGGTATCCCTGGTGGATACAATGAGGTCGGTGGCCTCCCCATTGAGGCAAAGGTTTGTTTCAAACAAATCCAATCTTTAGCCAAAAGGCCAGCCAACTCGGCGCCTCCCCGGCGGTTGTCCTTGGAGTAAGCTCGAAAACTACATTTGAGAGTTTCAATCATTTCATTCTCTCTCGCCGTCCGACGACCGGCAGGCCGAAGTAGGAGGAGTCTCATGGACAAAAAATGTTGCAGATTTTCTGCCGAGGACGATGTCGGTTCTCCAGTGGAGCTATCTGATAACGGCATATGCTCTCCAAGGAGGGCGACGATACGTTGCTCTTCCTGGTCACCTGTGTTCATCCCAACTCCAGTCGGACTGATACAACCGCCACCTTGGGCCGGGACTTGGCCTGTTGGAACTATCTTCGCTGGGCGCTTGCTGTCCCGAGAGGCATTCTTTTGAGGATCGTTGTTCATTTCAATGACAAGTTTCCATTTGGGTTCAGGCGAATATTTCATCAATTCAGCTGCGCATTCTGTCGCCATTTCCATATTTTGGGGGATCAGTTCCCGACTGTAAATAACCACGACCATCCTACCCACCAACGGAGTGTTAAGCGGGATACCGACAGCTGTCTTGATCCCATACACCTTTGCAGCTCCCGCTCGTTCGAAATATTTCGGATCCGCTTCATCGACGCGACAATCCCAAATAATTTCACCCGACGTATACACCCTGCCTGGAAGTCCATGACCTGGTTCGAACGAGAAACTATCACTGTAGACTCCGAATTCATCCAATGTCTCCGCAACGTCATGATCAAGATCTGCGCGGGTAGCATAGCCCGCATGAAACAAACGTAGCTGTTCGGTGTCAACAGCCTTAGATAGTCCCTTGGCGTCTCGGGGTAAGAAACTAGGGACCCAGACATCAGCAATCTGAAAGGGAATATTCTTCG
>Ga0194115_10008287_pt1 | contig 10087 bp, 5 predicted proteins | sample TA2MahsurfametaG_3_FD_148656 | JGI IMG/M metagenome (GOLD analysis project Ga0194115, IMG submission 148656) | Freshwater microbial communities from Lake Tanganyika, Tanzania - TA2015002 Mahale S4 surface | ecosystem: Environmental > Aquatic > Freshwater > Lake | place: Tanzania: Lake Tanganyika... | reverse complement strand
CTACATCCCCCGCTTGTCGAACCGGCGTGCCTTGGCCTTGGCCTTCCGGGCCACCGAGAGCGCGATCGCCACGGCCTGCTTCTGCGGTTTGCCGGCCTTCATCTCGCGCCGGACGTTGGAGCTGACGGTCTTCGGGCTGTAGCCTTGCTTGAGTGGCATAGTCTTTTTCTGCTTTGAGTTTGGCCTGTCCTTCGGTGTCGAAGATCCCGGCGGTGCTTCCATCGGGACCGTACAGGCGGAACTTCCCGCCCTTCGACAAGATCCGGTATCCGCCCACCATGTCGCTCTGGACGGTGGTCTCGCCAACCTGCTCGGCAGGCTGGAAGTTGAGCTGGGTGCGGCGGTAGCTCGATTGCTCGCCCATGTCGCCGGACCACGGGATCGTCGTGCCGGTCGGGTTGGCGTTCTGGATGCGCTCGATGCGCAGATCCTGATAGACCGATCCGCCCTTGCGGCTGGCCTCGTAGCCGGCGGTCGGGAGATTGATCATGGTGTCGCCCTTCTTCGGGACTGCACCCATGACCTCGTTGAAGAAGTTGCGCTTCTTGGCTCCCTCCAAGCCGCCTCCCAGGGCCTCCGCGGAAGGCACGGCACCCTGCTCCGCGATGTTCTTCAGATACACGTCCTTGAGCGTGGACATGGCCTGGTCATAGGTGCGGAAGAGGTTCTTGTACCCGGGCTTGGTCAGCGCCTTGTACATCCGCGCCTGCACTTTGCCCCAGTCGACCACCTTGACGTTCACACCGCCCTTGCTGTTGATCGAGATGCCGTATGGCAGGAACAGCTTCTGGGCCTCTCCGAACACGCCAGCCTTGCCGGTCGATCCGTAGACCTTCCAGTAGCTGCCGTCCATCAGCGTGCCGTCCCGGATGGCCTGCGCGATGTCGATGATGTAACGCGAAGTCGATGGGCTGAAGATGCCGCTCTTGGACAGCGCATCGGCCTCGGCAATGCTCAAGCGCCCTTCAATGACCGGATTTCCCTTGGCATCCAGCCCGCTGATGCTGGTGCGGTCGGCCTGCGGCACAGACTCGACCACCTTCATCGTGCGGTTGGCGATGTCCGCGGTCTTGGCAACCAACTCAGCCCTCGACAGCGGGCGGACGATGCTGCCGTCAGGCGCTGTCATAAACAGGTCGGAGTAGCCGCGGGCAAGGATCAGCGCATTCTGCTGCGCCTGCGTCATCTTGCGCGTGTCGAGCTTCTGCTCGGTAGGCTCGAAACCTTCCTTGGGCGATATCAGATTCCTGATGGCATCCTCCATCCACGGGATCTTGATGCGCCTGCCGTTGGCGTCATAGAAGGTGCGAGCCACCGGGTCGAAGCCGTTCTGCAGCGCCTGCCTGGTGAACCGCTCGGCCACCGCTTCCTTGGCGTTGTTGAATGCCAGCTCAAAGAACGACGGGATGCGCCCCGGCAAGAGCGTCTTGGGATCTTTGCCTTTGAGGAACTCCTGCGTGTAGTACGCAGCGAACTCATCGGTCATCCGCTTCAGGCTCTCAATACGCTGGGCACGCTGCTGGTTGGGATCGAAAGCGTCACGCAGCTCGGTGCGGATGCGGTCGGCCACCACCGGAGCGCCACTGGCCTGCAGCTTGTCGGCGTACTTGTTGGCGAAGTCGGTGAACTGCTTCTGGAACTCCGGCGTCTGCGATGAGGCCTCGATGACCTGGGAGCCTAGCTGCGCCAGCACGTCGCTGGTGATGCGGGCGTGCAGGATCTCATGCGGCAGCGTCTCAGGCTTCGCACGGTCGACGTTGACCAGAATGGTCGGCTTGCCGCTCTTGATGTTGTTGGGGCCGATCGCCACGCCGGCGTACCCGATGCCCTGCAACGAGGTCGGGATGGCATCGCCGTCCTTGTGGAAGATGACCTCGGCACCGCCGTTCTCGGCACCTGCAACCTCCGATAGCGCCTTGGTGAGCTGCTTGTTGTCCAGGCCAGCGTACAGTTGAGCGCGAGCCTCGGAATCCTTGATCGTGACCAACTGTTCTTGGCCGGTGCTTGGGTCAACGTAGGTGAACTGCACCTCGGTCGGCCTGGTGTTCAGGTCGTCGACAGCCGTCCGCCGCACCCGGTTGCCGTTCAGCGCATCGGATGACGCAGCCTTGGCCAAGCGGAACCCGGCGTCGATGCCTCCGAACGCAATGCCGCTGCCGATCGCTGCGGCCACGGCATCACCTTCCTCGCCGGTCAGGCCAGCCAGCAGTCCTCCGGCAGCACCAGCACCCGCAGCCGGGATGAGGATGGCTGCCGCTGTCTTGGCCGGAGCCTCTATGCCGGAGCGAGCCAAAGCCGTACCGAAGGCACGGGCAGCAGCGGAAGCACCTTCCGCCGCTGCAATGCGTTCTCCTGCGCCTAGAAGGCCTCGCTGGATCGGAGTGAGCGTTTGCCCGCCCGATATGGCCCCAGCCTCTCCAAGAGTCTCCATGGTGGCTCCTAGAGCCTTGGTGCCACCAATGATTTGGGAAGCAGTACCAAGACCCGGGACATTCAACTGAGCAGTAATCGGGAGGCCTGCAGCCTCGCCCAGAGCCACTCCGGTTGTGCCTTTGGCGATCGCCTCCTGCACGGCCTGGCCCATCTGCGGTGATCCGGTGATTTGCGTGGTGAGCGCACCGGCACCCGCCTCGGGAGCCTGACCCAATGCCGTGACACGCTCGCCACCGCGCTGTAGTGCAGCACCGGCCCGCGGAATCAAAGGAGCGGCACGCTGCGCCAATGCACCGAGCGCACGTCCGCCAGCGGCAAAGGCGATTGAAGACGGGTCGGCAGCAAACACACCAACCTCAAGTCCTGGCTGAGTGATTGCCTCCTGCGGGATGCCATAGGCCTGGAGAAACTCCTGCGAGGCTGGTACACGCTGCTCCTCCGGGGCGCTTGCACGGGCCAACTGCCGCTTGATTTCCGCGGTCGCAAGGAAGGCTTGGTATCGGTCGTCGTCGCTGCGCAGCTTGCCGGTCAGCTTCTCCAGGTTGGAGAGCGCGACATCGAACCCGCCACGGGCCATGCGCTCGGCTTTGAGCCGGGACTGCATTGCAATCTCGGCAGCGGTAGCTGCGGCCACGTCCATGGGCATTACGCCCTCGGGCGGCTCAATGTACTCCCCGATGGCCTCGCCGAGCTTGTACGGCATCGTGGCGATGTCCACGGCGGTCTGGCCGATGGCAGTCCCGATGGTCCGCAACGGGGTCTCACCAAGCATCGGCTTGGTCTTGGAGACCTTCAGGTAGTCCAAGTACTCCTGCTTGGTCGGCGTGTAGTCGGTCTGCGCTGCCTCAAATTGCAGCACCTTGTTGTAGGAATCATCCGGGGTAGGATCTACCTCAATCCCGCCCTGAACGAATCCGCCCTGCGCCACCGGAGGCGCTGCCTGTTGCGGCGGTTCCGCATCAACAACAATTCCGCCTTCAACGAATGGCATAGGTCAGTCTTGGAACTCTTGGTATTTGCCGGTGGCAGGATTGAAAACAAGGCCGCGCTTGATGCCGCGGGCACGCATATCTTCGGGCGACTGGAAGCGCTCAAGGTTCTGGGCTTGGCTTTTGGCTTCAAAACGCTTCACCTGCTCAAACATATTGGACGGCACAACCAAGTTCTCCGGGATGCCGCGGTCCTTTGCCATTGTGCGGTAGCGGCTTGCGACCGTCTCGGCTTCCTTGGCGATGCCGGTGTAGCTCTTGCGTGCGGTCTCAATGAAGTTCCTGCGCTGGCCGTCGTTCAGGAACTTGCCGCTCAGGATCTGGTTGTAGGTGTTCACCACCGACTCGGGAACGCTGCCCGCATTCTTTGCCGTCGCGTACTCGCCCTCGCGCACGGTGCTGCCCGGGTCGAGCGCCTTCATAAACGAGAAGATTAGCGCGATGTCATCACTGGGCTTGTATTGCGGAGTACCAACGCCAAGGTTGTCCATCTGGTTCAGGTAAGAACCAGCCACGCTCAGGTTCTGGATCGCCTTCTCGTTGCCGAAGTCGGTGATGAACTTGTCGGCAGCCTTCTGCTGCGACTCTTCAAGATTCATATATGCCGAGGTGTCCTGTGGCTTTGCCTTCACCGGAGCGCCGACTGGTTTACCGCCGACAGTGGGCTGGAGCATATTGGTGCCGGGGATCGCTACCGATCCAATCACGGGTGCAGCTCCGTACTCGGTCTCGACGCCTGCGGGCGTGACCTTGGCTCCGGTAGGTACCAGATTTGCAGGAATTGCCTGTCCGGCACGCCTAAGCATCGGAATCAGCGACTGCATCTGGGTCGGAGTCAGCTTGTTGCCGTACTTGTCGAGCATCTCCTGCGTGACGTTGGAATACGGCACCGAAGGAGCCTGTCCCGGCTGCATGGACATCACGTCGGCAATCGCCTGCGTGAAGTACGGGGCAGCGGCCACCTCGCGCTCGGCTTGGCCCAACTGCAACGCACCAAGCGCCAACTGTTGCTCCGCAGCCTTGGCCTGAGTGGCCTGCATCTCCCTCGCCTTGGCCTTGTCTGCGCGGTCGAGGTAGAACTCCGCATTGAGCAGCGTGGCCTTCTTCTGCGGGATGGACATCGACGAGAACTTCTCGATGTCGCCCAGGAGCTTCGACTCCGGGCTGCGCTCGTCCATAATGTTGCCGGACTGCGCCACGCTCTGCAGGTACGGAGCCAGCGACTCAAGGCGCTGCGTAAGGAATTCGCTCTCAGCCTTTTTCTCGCCGTAGCGTTGCAGGGCACTGCCGATGGCGCTGCCGATCGACTGGATGCCAGCGCCGATGTTGCGCCCGGCCTGAGCGTAGGCGTCGATGTAGCCGGGTGCGACGGCTTGTGGTCCGCCGCCCTGATAGCCCGCAGAATATCCGTAGGTCGCCATATTTTAGCCCCTTCCTGCAAATCCTTGAGCATAACCTCCACCGATGCTTCCCAAAGCACCGAGGCCGGCACCGATGAGACCTGACGTGGCGGCTGCACTGGCAGCCCGAGCAGCGCTGATCGCCTGCTGGTTGCCTGCGTAGATGTTCTGGGCGTAGGCGCTCTCCGGGTTGAACAGTGCGCCCGGGTTGAACCCCTGCGCCTGCCCGAGGAAGCCTTGGGAGCCGGCGAAAGCCTGCGATGGCCGCCCCAAGACCTGCTGGAACACGTCGCCGTAGACTCCCTGGCCCGCCTGCAGGGCGCCCATGGCCTGCTGCTGGCGCTGCTGCTGGAGGCCGGCACCCATCATCTGGGAGCGCAAAGCCTCTTGGAAGGCAGCCTGCGGGCCTTGCACCATGCCGCGGGCTGTCGAGGCCATCCTGGCCTGCTGCTGCGCCATGCGCTGTTGCTCCGGCGTCAGGCGGGAGCCGGCCAGCAGGTTGGAGGTCGCGTTGGCGGCGAGGATGTCGGCAATGCGGGCCTGCTCTGGGTTGGCACCTTGGATGGCAGCACGAGCCTGCGGGCCAAGCCGCGCAATGTCGGCAATGTCTCCGGCGCGGGACATGGCCCGACTGGCAGCCTCGGTGCGCCCCATGGCCGGCGCGATCTGTTCCTCGTACAGCTTCAGCAGCTCCGGGGTGGCCTGCTTCAGCAGATCAATGGTGAGCGCTTGGTACTTCGGTGCGAACTGCGCCTCGGCGGCGTACTTCTCCGGCGCCAGATCGAGCTGGGTCCGCAGGGTGTCCCGCGTTTCCTGTGCGTAATCGCGTGGTGGGGGAGCCTTGACAGTCATATGAGTTTGGAGGCCATCCTGTAGATCGGCAAAACGCCTCTCTTGTAGGTGGTCAGTTTTCCGTTTCTGTACCCGATCGCCGGCAGAATTGCAGCCTCCGGTCGGTCGTGGAAGAATTTAGCCGCCACAGCCATGGCGAACAGTGCGCTGTCGGCTGCGAACTGGTGCCAGTACCAGTGGTCGCCGTCGGGATCGCTTGGCTGCCAATCCCAGTGCTTTGGCTCCGAGCCCTTCTGCCGCCAACCGACCAGCACAGCCACCACGCGGTCGTCCTGGCAGGCGACCTTGAGCGTGCCCTGTTGCGCGTGGAACGTGACGTAGTCCTCAAGCGCCTCACGGGTCCAGCCGACGAAGCTGTCGGGCACCTTGGCCAGAAGGTAGTCTGTGATGGCGGCGATCACGGTTCTGGGTTTACTGGGACGGTTTGCCACTGCTGCGGTTCTTGAGTCTGCACACCGTTTCCGGTCACGGTATCGAATGCTCGGCTTGCCATGAAGTAGCTCGGTCCAACTGTAGCACTTGGAAGCACTTGAACGAGCGTGAATGGCCCGGTGTATGTAAAGAATGAAGCAGTATTGGTGATTTGGTTGATAATTGCTCCAGGCTTGTTTTCAACCACTTGCACCTTGAGTGTCGTGGTCGCAGGTATCGTCCTGCTGTAAATGTCCCTTGCAGTAAACTGTGTGGTGTTTGGATTGATTATGTAATAACCAGTTGAACCATCAACTTGCGTGTTTGGTAAAACTTCAAAATAGCATTGCACGGTGCCAGTAGGCACCGGCGCTCCATCGTTGAACCAAACGGCGTGCATTAGGCTGCGAAGTTGGCGATCTGTTTGCCGTAGATGTTGGTGCCGATGCAGGTGAACACAAAGAGATCGGCCTTATTGGCACCCGTCGTCAGCGTCGGAGTGGAACCACCCTGCCAGTAAATCGTCTTTCCGGTGGCCGTAAATGCCGCCGTCAGCGCTCCACCAGCATTCTGCTTTATCTTCACCAGCACCGTCTTGCCGTCGTCGTTGGCGCCGAAGGTGAGCGTCACGGTCACGTTGGCGCTCGGAGTGAGATTCCAGGTTAGGCTAGCTCCGGCATCGACAGTAGGCGTGGCCGAGCTGCTGGTCTGCGGGGCGGTCGACAGCTTGGCCGAGGTGATGGAGTTGTCCTTCACTCGGATGTTAGTGCCGCTGGTCTCGATCGTCGTGCCGTCCGGGTTCAGCGACAGCATCGTCTTGACATTGGCCACCGTCAGGTCGGTGGGCGCCGCGGTCGATGCGGTGTTGTTGCCCTTGATCGTGTTGGCCGCCATCGTCGCCAGCTTGGCGTTGGTGACCGCGGCGTCGGCCAGCTTGCTGGTGATGACCGCCAGATTCTGGATGGCGTCGCTGTTCACCGCGTTGTTCCCGATGGTGAGCGTGCCGCCATCGATCGTGCCGGTGATGTTGACGGTGGGCGTGCCGAGCAGGTTGAGCGTCGAGGCCGACAGCGTGGTTGTCGGACTGATCGTGGTGCCTGGGGTGACGTTTACGAAGAGTGGCATGGTGTTGGGTTAGACGTCGTTCTTGCCGTAGAGCCTGTAGGCGATCCCAATCACCTTGGCCGAATAGATGTCGAGCGAGCCTTGGTTGGTCGTCAAGAGCGGCTGCACCGAGGCCGAGTGCTTGCGCAGGCGGGCCTTGTGGCTGAAGAACTGGTGCAAACCTGCCTTCCACCCGTTGTCGCCGCAGCGGAACTGGGTGGTCACCGAATAGTCCTCGCGGTAAGGCAGCAGGAAGTTGTCGCCGGTGTTGTTCGTATTGTAGGTGCCGCTTCCGTAGGTGTAGTAGACCGTGCGATCCTTGGTCTGGTCGGTGGCGACCGCGTAGGACTCGTTGACGCCGTCGAACTGCGCGGTGATGGAGTACTGGGTGTTCCAGTTGCCCAGCTCGAACTGGATGTCGGTCCACTGCTTGTGGTCGACGTTGTCCTGTCCCGTATAGGCTCGGAACTTCACCTCGGTGCTGATTTGGGTCAGCTCGCCGGTGCGGTTGACATCCACAAGTCCGAGTGGGTCAAACTGGTGGATCAGTCCACTTTCATCAGCCCAGCACAGGGTGTCAGTGCCCGCCACAACCACGCGGCACCAGTACTTGGGAACAAGCAGCGATCCCTCCCAGTAACCCTCCCAAGCCTTGTTGAGGAAGTTGTAGACCAGCGTGCGCTGGTTGGTGCCGTCACCGCCCTCGACTGGCGTGCTCAGGATGTAGCGGTTGGCGTAGTAGGCGCCACAAGATTGCGACCAGGCGGCTTGGTCGATCTCGTCGACGATGTTCTGGATCTGGTCGGACAACGGCACCACCACCGACTGGCTGATGCCGAACTCGGTCTGCCGCAGACTGATGATGCCGCGCTGCGACAAGAAGATGACGTCGGACCCGGTGCCCGCGATGGACGCCTGCGACACGCAGCCGAACTCCCGAGTGACCTCGGTCAGGCGGGTGGTCGACAGGTCGCCATAGAGGTTCTCCACGGCCAGAACCGAGCGCTCCTTGAACACAATCAGTGTGGTGGCGTTGAACGGATACAGGGCCACCACCCGGTCGTTGGAGCCGGTGTTCAGCTTGAACTCGTTGAGGATGGGGCTGTAGTGCAGCGGGTCCAGCACGTCGGACACGGCCAGATAGTCGTTGCCGTAGAGCAGCAGCAGCCTGTTCTGGAAGTACAGGCCCTCGCGGCCCGGTGGCACCGAGGAGCCCGATGCGCTCGAGCGCCTGATGCTCCCGGTCATGTTCGACGTGGTGATGTCCACCAGGGTCGAAGGCATGGCCACCGTTGCGGTTGGTGTCGCCGAGTAGGTGCCACCGGCCACGATCGTCACCGCGCTCACCTTGCCGTCGGTCACGGTGGTCGAGAGGCTTGCTGGCACCGTGTTGGCTCCGATCACCGTGATCACCGGAGCCGACAAGTAGCCTGAGCCTTGGTTCAGGATCTTGACCGCGCTGATCGTGATGTTTGGCGTGGTGCCCGTCGTGGTGAGCTCGATGATCGCCCGGCTCGCATCGTTCAGCGAGTCGGTCTCCTCGGTCGGGCCGGAGAACAGGCGCAGCGTGTTGTTGTCGACCGGGTAGACGTAGTAGATCTGGTTGGTGACAGACCCGCCGTTGTTCACGTTGGACAGCGTGACTTGGTCGCCCGGGATGAAGTTGTGGTTGTAGACTGCGATCGTGTCCGCGGTGGCATCCGAACTGTTGATCGACAGGGTCGAAGGGATGCGGTTGAACCCGGCGTCTAGCGCTGACGGGTTGGTTGCCGTGCTCTGCATCAGCAGCGGCATCCCGTCGTTCAGGTTGTTGATGATGTCCTGCGCTAGGTCGTACCCGGTGGTGTTGCTAGCTAGTTCGATGTAGTACCTGCTTCCGGTCTGCGGATTGAGCGTCAGCGCGTTGGTGCCGGCCTGTGCGTCTCCAAGCGTGAGATGCAGCGAGACCTCCTGATTTACCACGTTGACGTAGAGTTGGAAGCCTTGGCCGGAGCCCGGCGTGCCGGTCCACAGCGGCTGCGATGTCCCGATCGACTCGACATTGACGATGTCGCCGGTGGCAAGGTCGGGCACCACGTTGAGGTTGATTTGGGTGACGTCCTCGTCGGTCAGGTGGTTGCCGTTTTCGCACAGGAGAGCGAATCCATCCTCCAGAAGGATTGAGTCGGCAACGCCGCCGGCACTGTCAAAGTAGTACCGAGCGTTGCCCGGTCGCAACATGACCACGCCGTTGGTCGCTTGGATGAGACGCACCGGCAGGTAGATGTCGTGCCCGTTGAGCGGGATCTCTACCGGGCTCTGGTTGGGCCGGATGCAATACATCTTGCCTTGGCCGCCGTCTGATGTGCGCACCTCGTTGGTGGCGACAATCATTGCATTGGCGCCGGTGTCCGGGTCGCGGTATGGCAGGACGCCCAGAATCTCGTCGAATGGTGCGGTCGAAGCGTAGAACTGCACCGTCTTGTTGGCCGGAGACGGGGCGAAGCTAAAGGTCGCTGTGGAGAAGGTGGCGTTGGTATTGTCGTCTTCAGTGCAGATTGTGCCGGTGGGAAAGATCTCGACGTTCGCATCGACATCACAGACCACCTGCGAGTTGGTTGGGATCTGGTCGCCAGAGACAGGCGTTCCGACCGATGACCCGGATGTCAGCGTGACAATACGTGATCCGGTAGACCAGCGACCGCCCCACTTGGGCTGGACTACGCCCCAGCGGTTCTTGATCACCTGATCCTCAAATCGCCGGTTTACCGCATTCGCTACGAATGACGCCAAGAGCAAGGCAGGTTCGATGCGCGAGACCACGCCGATGAATCCATCGTCGATCGCTCCAATCTGGGGAAGGTCAGGCATATCACCGGCAGGGCACGATTATCTGACGCACATACTTTTCCTGAAGCG
>Ga0194115_10008286_pt1 | contig 10088 bp, 9 predicted proteins | sample TA2MahsurfametaG_3_FD_148656 | JGI IMG/M metagenome (GOLD analysis project Ga0194115, IMG submission 148656) | Freshwater microbial communities from Lake Tanganyika, Tanzania - TA2015002 Mahale S4 surface | ecosystem: Environmental > Aquatic > Freshwater > Lake | place: Tanzania: Lake Tanganyika... | reverse complement strand
AGGTGCGGCACCAACCACGCACAAGGGTCTTTGCCCTGTGCAGGCACAGCGCTTCCCGCCAAGAGCGCTAACGCAACAATGAAAGAGCGAATCAGCTCTCTGGTGCAGCCTTCTTTGACTTCTTGTCAACCGCACGAAACACTTCATTAATCTCAGAGTTGGTCAGTTTACCATCGTCCAAGAATGCACGGGACAAGCCTTCTATCACTACTGCTACGCCACCGATGCCAGCCATCATGATGGCCTTCCACAGTGGCACGCCTGCTATTGCACCAGCGCCAACCACCGATAGACCGGAAGCTGCAAAGGTTGCAACGATTCTTAATAGTATGTTTTGTAGTTGGCTCATGTTTCCTACCTTTGATTGTTAGCTATAAGTGCTCTCAATGCGGCTTGTTGTGCTGCATTTAGTGCCCTGCCACCAGTTGTTACTGCGTTGGCGGCTTGTTGTATTGCTTGATTTCTTGCTGCATTTTGTGCCAGTATTGGCAACAGTTTTCTTAAAACTTCTTGCTCATCTAATCGTGCAGTAAACTGACCGGTTGGTTCAGATATTCTATCCACTACCGTTTGTCCGCCTTTTATTCTGCGGGCAATGGTTCCCGGTACGTTAGGGTCTTGTTCAACCAAATTCTGCAACATGCGTGTTATGTATGCGCTTTTGCGCCAATTATCTTCAGGTATAAATCTTTCGAATATCATGTTGTTTTGTTCTGCTACTTCGAAAGCGGCTCTGGCTGGGTCATCAACATTCCAGAAGTAAGAATATCCAGGTGCTTGATCCATTGCAGTAATGCCACCCCTGGCAACAGACGGATTTATCATGCCAGTTATGTTCGGATTTGGCGAGTGGTGCAATCCAATTTCGGTAGTTCTACCAAGCAAACCTTTTGCTATACGAGGAGCCACTGCACCAATACCTCTTGCTGCAACACCGCCTGCGGCAAGTAGCGCTAGATTACGCGCAAACTCTTTCTGTAGTTTGCCACGATTCTTTGTTTCACCAACGCCCTCTTGTGCTGCAAGTTGAACAAGTGGTGACAACAAGCCACCAGTTAATAAAGCATCCGCAAACTGTGCACCTTTGCCAATTGCACCAGCAGTAACATCACGAGCTTTGTTTACAGCGCCACCCATGCCCATGGCGGCTTGCGAAGGAATGTTACCTAACCCAAGACTGAACTTCAAGCTATCAGGTAGCTTGTCAATAAGTTCGTCTAATGGATTCATATTTCCTCTGCATTATTATCTCCTTCGTTTATTTTTTTCTTCAGCTCTTGAAGCTTCCTGCTCCAGTAGTTTTATTTGTTCTTTTAGCGCGGATTCTATTTGGTATGGCTGCAATTGATAAACCGGAAGGCCAAGGAATCTAGCCAACGCTTGCAACGATGCCTCTCTGGATTGTGGGCCTTGTTCTCTTTCAATGTAATCTGGTGCACCAAAAAAACGACCAATCCCAGGAGCAATTTCAAGACCTTGCGCTGCACCAGTCAAACCAACCAAGTTGAGCAGTGAAGGTATTTGCTGGGCAGCACGCTGGGCAGCAGTACCAATACCAGCTGATTCACTAAGAACGTACTTTAATCCTTCAGATAATCCTTCATCAAAATAAGGATTGTATACTTGTTTACCAGTCTGGAATTTTCTGTTTATGCTCGCTTCAATTGGTGCTCTTAATGCTGGAGTGACAGCACCAAGGATGCTAGCAGGATCGGAAAGTGACGCAAAAGATTCTTCCTGCTTTTGAAAACCAAAGTCAGGGTTACCATACACGTTCTTGCCAAACGGTAACTTAAATGACGCCCTCAAATAGTAAGGACGCTGTTGGTCTTCCATGCCTTCTTTATCTGTCATGTTTCTGGTTATACTGTTCCATATGGCGTATGCTCTTGGGTTGGTCCAAGATGATTCTACAATCAACGGAAACGAACGGCTGGTCCAGGTCCAGAACGGAATGATGGACCTAACGTTTTTGTCCAGAGTTGACAAGTCCTGGTAGTCAATCAAATATTTTGCAGTGCGTGCTGCAGCAGATTCTGAAGAAAGACCACGTGCTATGCCATCATAGGTGAGCATGAAACGTGACCAATTCTCTATGATATTTCCAACTCGTCTTGAAGCGCCAGGAACTTTACCAAGAAATCTGGATGCGTCATTAAGCCTTCCGGCTTTGTCATTCAATCTTCCACTTATGCCTAAGCGACCGCCAGTTGTTTCAAAAATGTCTCCAATGACACCAGTGTAACCATATTGTGTTTGACCAAGTATGTCAACCCATGTAGCGTTGGAGTTTGCGCCTGGCACCTCAAGAGGGTCTAATCCAGTTTTTTTCCATTCTGGACTGTCAAAGAACTCTGCCAATATTCTTTGATTCTGCGCAAATTCATCTAATGTTTCTCTTTCAAAAAACTTTCTTGCAACCTCGTCTATACCAAAGTCATCAGTGACCGATCTGGTAGCTGCCAAACTAGTTGCCATTTCGTCAGTTAATGCCAACGCGTCGCGTTCTGCGGCAACTCTGGCTGACCCTTTGGGTCCAGTTGCAAGTTGCTCTTCTAATCCCATTCTCTTTAAATATTTGGTATAGGCCATATAAACTTTTTGACCACGCGCCAACGTAATCGGATCCACGCCAGCAGACAACATAAAGAACAGGTTTGACATTGCGTTACGCAGATGGAAACCAGGATAAGCCGTTACCCATGCCTTGAACATTTGGGTGATTGGACCCACTACTTTGTTCAGTGCTGCTGCAAACTTTGGGTCTTCCAATCTTCTAAAGTTCTTTATCATGTCGGCAACTTCTGGAGAAGCAATCAATCCAGGATAATTTCTTGAGTTAATTTGAAGGAATTGTGTGGCGTTATCCAAGAACAATGGAACAAGCTCAACCCATTTCTTTGGGTCAACAGCGTTCAAATTCAATACCAATCCATCTGCCGCATTCTTCAAAGAATCGTACAGCGCTGTATCGCCGGCAGCAATCGCAGCACCGTAACCAGCTGGAACCGTTGGAGCTAATCTTTGCAACTCAAACATACGCTGTTCTAAATCGTTCAACGTTTGGTTTACATTGTCTACAAACACACCTTTATTTAAAGTTCTTTTCTTTTCAATATCCAAAGCCAGTTCGGTCATCTCATCGGCTATTCGAGCAACTTCATCTCTTAATCCCTCAACCGTGTTCAACGCCGCAACTCTTTCTGGTGTCATCGTGGTTGTCACAGCATCTGCAAACGTGCGCAACTTGGAAGGCACCGGAACACCAAAAGCATACTTGGCTTGTTCTTGAGTTAAAAGATTTTGAAAACCTTTAAATTTAAATCCTGCTCTTGCACCCTGGGCTCCCGCTATCTCACCAACAAGACCATCAAATCTACCTGCACCTTCTGCCGTAGCCAAAGCCATATTAAACAACCATTGGGTGTACGCAGTGTCACGACCCCAGCCTTCTGCGTATCTGGTGAATGCCGTATCGACATTCGTATCAAATACGTCGTAGTTTAATTTGCCTCTTTCACGCGCAATCTGATTGAGTCTCTTAACTCCACCTGCAATGTCAGACGCTGTTAACTTGTAACCAAACCAAGTTTCACCGGCTTTTAATCTGCGAAGATTAGAACCAGCCAATGCATAACTGCGGTCAACACCAAGCGGTTTAGGGTCCAGCTTGCCTTCTCTGACAGCATTCTTTGCTTTATCCGTAAGAGTATGCGGAAACCAAACTGGGTTTTTGGGCAGTGGGGTTATCACTTCTAAGGGAGTACCAGCTGCCAATTGTGCACGAGAGTGCAGGTAGTTTGCTCTTTCGTAAAACTCATCACCTGCTTTGCGCCATTGACGAGCCAGATCCAGTTCTGCTTGTGTAACTTGTCTAACACTACCATCTGCATTTTTAAGTCCAAGTTGTATTGTGGCTTGTTCTGGAGTTAGTGTTTCATCCAACAAATTAATTTTAGCAACTACTTCTTCTTTGCCGGCAGCGTTGCGCACAACGTCACCTGCCTCAAGTAGGTCCACTACATTTTGACCTTCTTCTTGGCGCAGCAAAGGTCTAATTAACTGTTGTCCTTCCAACAATTGTGCTGCACGTAACCCTCTGAAAGCTTTGTCTGCCGCCAACAACTTTACGAACTCTTCACCCTCATCGCCCAAAAGTTTTCTTCCTTCATACGTACCAGTGCGCAATGCATTTCTCATTCTTAGAATGTCTGCTGAGCCGAACACTCCGCCTTCACCTATCGGAGTTATTGATTGAACTATTCTTCTACCTACTGCAGTCTTTACAAAACCTGGCATTACCACGTCGATAAGAGGAATTCTAGTTCCACCAATTCGTAAACCAGACAACAGTGCACCAGCCGAATCTGCAATACGTTCGGTGCCAGGAATAATTGCTTTTGCTTTGCCGACACCAAAGCGGATACCACCACGCAGGCCTAGTACTTCTGCAATGTCTCCACGAGCAGCTGCATATCCGCGTGTTGCAAGGTCTGTTATCACATCATCGGTTAGTGTATTGGCTACGCCTTGTGCGTTGTCACGTATGGCTTTGTCCGTGGAGCTTCTTGCTAGCTCTATTGCCTCTTCTCTTATTTCACGTGCGCCTTGCGCCAAATCTTCACGCGAACGTGCACCAAGTGTGCGTCGTATTCCAACACGTTGCTGTCTTGCTATTTGTTCTATCGCCTCACGCTGACCAACCCCAAGGCCTTTTGTTGCTGCTGCAGTAGCATCCTTTCCTAGGTCAACAGACACTCTACGTACACCTGATTCTACGGCTTCACGACCAGCAGCTTTTGCCGTTTGTTTTGTGCTTGCTCGAACGCCAGCTTGCAACGCAGCAGAAGCTGGCGCTTTTACAAAAGCCCCAGTGCCAAAAGTTACATAAGTTATCGGGTCAAGTAAAATGTCGCCAGCCAAACCAATCGTTCTGTCCAACCATTTGTTGCCGGTTGGATTGGCAAACGCAGTACCAAAACCATACGAAGTATCTCTTGTCTGGGCAAGGAAATCACCGAAGCTAGCCTTGTCACCACCCGGTCTTAAATCAATCAATTCGTTAATACCCGATATGATTGCTCTTCTTGGTGTATCAATTATGGTCAAGGGTTCAATAACAAATTTTTGTAACGGTTTAAACGAACCCGGTAAATCAACCTCTGTACCAGGTATTCTTCCCAGCAAGTCAAAGTTAAGCACGCTTCCCAAAATTTTTGTTGCCTTGTTAGGATCCTGTTTGCCAGATGTTATTTGTTCAATGCGCTCATCAGACACACCAGCACGACGTGCTCTTCTTTGGGCAGAAGCATAGTCGCCACTAACTTCCCTGTCTACTCCCCTTATTCTGTTTGAGATGCCAGTGGCAGCAGCGGTTATCGGCTGGGCCGTATCAATTTGATTTAAAATATCTTCTATTCCACCCTTACTGGGTATCGTAGTGGTGGTCGTCGGCATGTTCGTAGCGCTGCCTCCAGTACGCACGGTACCCTTGGAGACTTTGCCACCAGAAGGTTGGGCTTTGTCTATCTCATCTAGAATGTCATCAATTGATGCCATTTACCTACCTACCGTTAATCTCTTTATTGCGGCATCGAGGAATGGTGTTCTACCTGATTGATCCAACTTCTGTTGTGCAAGTGTTTCAAGTTTTTTCATCAAGCTTTCCCTGTACTGCCTTGCTGAATTTTGGGCAGCTTGGTTGGCTGCGTCGGCGCGTTTTGACGCCTCAATTGACGGACCATATGGACTTATACCTGTTGCTTCCATGACACCTGGTGTTGATGCTAAACGTTTATTGATAACATTTTCAGCTTCTTTGAATTGGTCTTTGAAGAAATCTTTTGCCAAATATTTTTCACTTGGTTTAGGCAGGCCTGCCTGTTGAAAGATATCGCCTTTCTTTTGTGCGTCGGCAAACGCCACTGCCTGCTCTTTTGTTTTTGCCTTTACCGTTTGATAATCTGTGTAAATGTTTTTTGCAACACCCAAATAATCTTCAAGCGTAGGAGTGTCTGCCTCGGTGAGGTTTGGGTTTGCTGCAAGAAGTCTGTCTATTTCTGCGTTGTAACCTGCTCGAATCTTTTTGTTTACATCGAGCAAACTAGAATTACCGCGCAAAATATCCCTTAGAACACCTGCCTCAAGACTCAGCTTATCGGTTCCGTACAAAAGTAAATCGGGCGCATAAAGTTCAATAAGTTCATCTTGTGTTAACTGAGTTGGAAGTTTAGTTTGAACCGAAGTAGGATCGGCAATTGCTCCTACCTGTGGACTAAAAATATCTTCAATGCTACGAACATATCCGCGTTGTGAGCTGGTTGGCGCCCTACTTTGCGCTATACGTGAAAGTATGTATAGTGCGTCTTCCAGGCTGTATGGTTGTTGGTCTTGACCGTTTGCCATTATTGTGCTCCGTACAGTTTTAGAAACTTGTTTCTTATCATTTCTCTTTTGGCTTCGGCTGTAACTCTTTTTGCGGCCTTTGGCTTGGTCAATGGTACGACTGCTTCTGGGCCATCTTCACCAATCACTGCCAATGTTGGCTTGGTAACCACGCCACCTTCGGCCATCATTTCGGCTACTGGGCCCATGGCAGCACCTATTCCGCCGCCGCCACCTTGACCATATGTTGGCTCTTGTCTTGCAATTGCCATTAGTTCAAGTAATGCCGCAGGTGATGGAGTGTTGCGTAGCATCATGTCAACTGGAGCATCTGGATTTGTTGGTGCCAATGCTGCCAATTCCCTTATTGCTTCTGCTGGTGTTATCGTGTCTGGAACAATTACTTGGTCACTACCACCTCCACCGCTATTGGTAGCATCGCCTGATGGTGGATTGGCGCCACGGATCGGATAGCCTGCTTGTGCAAGTTTGGCCAACGAATCATTGAGTGCATCTTCACGTGCAACCTTAGCCTGCTCAAGCTGGAATCTTTGTGACTGCAGCTGGTTGAACAAATCATTCAGACCCTTAAGTCTTTGCTGCTCAAGACCCGATGTTGCACTACCATAAATTGTTTGCAACTGTGCCTTTGCAACTGCTTCCGCAAGATTGTTTTCAACTTGACGTGATTGCGCTGCGTTTTGTTCAATGGCTCGCAAAGTGCCCAAAAGTCCTGTATAGTTGGTTTGTGCATCCTGCGACGCTTGATTTACTTTTGCAACTTCTGCTTGTATCTGACCTTGTGGTACGCCTCTTGCGGACAGGAATTGAGCTATTTGATTTGTTGCGGCAGTTGGTAAAGCTAGTGCTGGGCTTTCAAAAGCAGTAGGCTGCATTCTTTCTAAAGCAGAACGAGCTGCACTAAATCCTCTTTCTTGTAAACCTGCACCTGTATCTCTGCGTGCAGTTAAATCCGCAAGAGCGGTCCTGTACTGGTCTTCTATGTATGCTTGGTTGCCTTTGCCGGTTTGACCAATCAAGTCAGCAAGGCCTTGGAATCTTGTCGGGAGTGCAGTAAGCATGTCTTGTATCATCTGCGAAGACTGTGCCGCACCAAAAGCCCCTCTTCGTTCATCTCTTTTATCTTTTTCTCTTTGATATGCTAGGTCGGCAAGCTTGGCCGAAAGAGCGGATGAACTACCATCGCCACCACCGCCACCGCCACCTAAGCCAGCTATGATTTGTTCCAATCCTTGTATGTTAAATATGTCTGCTAAATCTTTAAGAAGTTCATCTTGATCAGGAAACGGTGAAGCCGACGACGGTGAAGTCGACGATCTGGACATGAGACTGCGTGTAATTGCATCTTGAGTATCAATTGGAGTATTTGTTCTATTTGCTAAAAATTGAGCATTGGAAGGGTTTGCTTTAACAGTGGAAGGGTTTGTTTTTGTTACGTATCTGTCAAACAATGAAACTGGTGCATTGTTGGTGGCGCCGCCGGTATCAATCAGGTCTTGATTCTGCGGTCTTGCCGTACCTCTTCCGTAAAATCTTACGCCTAATGCCATATCATCCTACCTTAACTGTAATAGAGCTGCAGCATCTGCTGCAATCTGTCTTGCTTTTTGCGTCTCTAAGTCGCCCAAAGATGTTTCTAAATTACTTAAAAGTTGTCTTTGCTGAATGTCGTATTGTCTGTCGCTTTCCGATAAGTCCTCAGTTAAATAACCCCTCTGACGTACGGCTTCGGTACCAAACTCACCCATGGCACGATTAAAGATACCAGAACGTATGCCCTCACCGTATAAGCCACGTTGACCATAGCTTGACGTTAATTTAGGAAGTTGCTTTTCTACGCTACGGTCAAACTCTTCGATCTGTCGTTGACCTCTACGCTGGGACAGGAACTTGCGGTAGGCGTTCATGGCAGCAGTAGCGCCATACTGCCTTGTTAAAGACCTTCTATTGGCCTCAAATAAACTTGGGTCGTAAGCCATAATTACCTCTACTAGTTGTTAACTTTTTCCGTAAAACCTGTCTAACTTTCCAAAACACAGGAATAGTGTATCTATGTCCTGATGTTACGGTTGTTACACCATGTAAAAAATGTACATCTCCTGGAAAGAAGATTAAAGTTTTCTTTGGTGGTTTTACTTTAAACTCTTGGTTTGGAAAGTAAATTTCTCCACCTTCATATTCATCATTTAAATAAACGATTGAAGATATGTCGTAGTCAGGACAGCAGTTGGGTCTGCCATCCGTTTCTTGCTTATCAGCATGGGGTGCTTGCCCATCGCCTGGTCTCCATCTAGCTATTGATGGGTTGTTGGGTGTTACCTTTATTGGAAGAGTTTCTTCTATGATTGTTTTCATTCTATCAAAAACAGTTTTCATCAATGGTTGTATGCGGTCTCCGGTAAAGGCAACTGCATTATGTATTCTATTGCTCCAGGCGTAGTGTTGAACTCCGTTCCAGTTAGTTATGTTCTCTATGTAGTCTGCGTATTGTTTTTGTTCTTCTTCGGTCAAGAAATCTTCGACAATGTGAATGTTGGATAGATCTACACCCCAATAGCCAGGAGGAACAAGGTCATTTAAAACAGGCATTGTTTTCATTTCTGTACCATCTTAGTGCTACATATCTAGTTCCTTCTACTATTGGATGCACTTCGTGGTAGTAAGGTGAACTAGAAATGAACACTATGATGTTACCAGTTTCTGGTTTTATTTTAACGTTGAATCTTTCAAATTCAAATTCTCCACCTATAAAGTCATCGTTTAATACCATGCTTACCGATACCACTCTACCAAACGATGTGTTTGGGTCATCTATGTGCGCTTTAAAGAAATCGCCTTGCCCATATTTAAACAAGGTAATTACTTCTCCACGCAGTTGTGTTATCCCATTTCTTTTTGCAAAGTCGTTGACTGCTGCATCTGTTAATGTTTTTAATTCTTCTTCGGGGCCGCCCTGTGGCCAGGTTTGTGAACATGCCACTAGGTCTGGGTCATTTCTTCCGTAGTTAGAACCCCACGGAATCCAAGTATCAAGTTGTTTTACTTGTTCAAACAAGTTTAAAGCTTGCTGCCTTGGGACTTTGTAAACTATGATACCAGGTGCTAATTCTTCTTTTACCATTTTTTCAACGGACACCTTGCCAATTCAATTTTTGTTTTTGCACCCATAAAGCAACCGCACTGTTTACAGATTTTTGTTTTCTCTGTTAACTCTGGACATTGTAAACAAATTTCATATCTTTTGTTTGCGGTTTCTTTATCCGCGTATTTTTCGGGAATTGCTAAATGCCAAGGTTTAGCTTCAGCTGCCATGGCCTCTTTAAATTTATTCCAAACGCTCATGCTGGTGGATGAAAGTTTGTCCCATCGTAAGTCCAACCCGTGTCAACAGGATTGTCCATATCAACCTGCATGATAACAGGATTACTGTTAAATGCGGCAATTTGGCGTTGAGCCAAAACTGAGTTTGGAACAATCAATCTAGCGGCTACGTCTGTTCCTACGATAAAGATAAATTTGTAAAAATCCTGTTGTTCAGGCATGTTTATTTCTCCTTGTTAGTTTTCATAAAGTATATCATTTAGTTAAGGCAACCGCCCTCTGTACATATTCCCGGAGAGAACGCGCACGGTAAACCGCACTCTGGTGGTGGTGGTGGTGGTGGCGGTGGTGGTGGTGGCGGT
>Ga0194115_10008284_pt1 | contig 10089 bp, 6 predicted proteins | sample TA2MahsurfametaG_3_FD_148656 | JGI IMG/M metagenome (GOLD analysis project Ga0194115, IMG submission 148656) | Freshwater microbial communities from Lake Tanganyika, Tanzania - TA2015002 Mahale S4 surface | ecosystem: Environmental > Aquatic > Freshwater > Lake | place: Tanzania: Lake Tanganyika... | reverse complement strand
GATCAAAGCTTGTTTGTTTTGCAATTCTGTGTTGATCTCCACCGTGACAATCATGAGATACTGCCGCGTTGTTGTTCAGTGGTCGTGTCCAGGCTTCTCCGGTGTCGGCATCGACAGGTCCTGAGGTTGAAAATCTCACCACCTGCTGTTTTTGTTCCTGTTGAATTTGTGGTCGATTCGACGTTGGGGATTCATGTTCTTCCGGACGGGCTCGGTACTTTCGTTCCTTCGCTAGTTTGGATCGTTCCTTCTGATACAAAGCTAGACGGATTTGATCTTCTGTAGCATTCGGATGCTTGGCCAACATCAATAGTCGCTCCTCGTCGTTGTGGTGTTGGGGTCTGCTATGTTCAAAGTTGTTCTTGACGGTGCTATTGTTACTGCTGTTGTTGGCGTTGTTGTTGTTGGGGGTCAACAAAACAGTCGGAAGAAATTGAAGTCGTCCGTCTGAATCATCACTTTCACTCGCTAGCGTAGAAACTTCCAAGGATGATTCACTGGCTGTCGGTTGCAATTGAATATTATCGGCCGTAAAAGCAGACGCCGAGAACGACATCCGTCTTCCGACGATACTGTTCCTTGGACTGATAGAAGAGCGACTGCTGCTGCTGCTGCTGCTGTTGGTGCTACTGACACTGCTAGTACTCCCTGGAGTGTTGTAACTTTTGTTGCTACCGGTGCTACTCGTGCTGCTATTGCTCGGCGAGCGATGACGGTGGGAGTAGTAGGACATCATTCTGTAGTGCTGGACGAGAACCAGGTAGAGAAAAGGTCTCTTTTTTTGGTTTGGTTCGTTTTTGGGGGGAAGCGAAGGAAAGAATGATCTCCATCATCAAACTCCCATGTGTGAACGCGAGAATGATCCGGAAGGTGCGCTTGTCGTTAGGAAACCATCGAGCGCGGGGCACTTTCGTGAAAAAGCACGAATGAGATAGAAGCCGGAGACGATCAGTTATTGGTGCGTGCCAACGGTTTTGTTCGTTGACCGTATGAAATAGAACACAAGAATATTTTATCCTATTCATATCCGTGTATAGTATTACGCCAGCTGAGCCATTCTTGGATCACATTTTTGCTAAGTCATCATGTGACGGGACTGAAGAACATCCATTCTTTCTTCTAGTCTTCTCGTTTTCGTGGGACCCTAAAGTCAGCTAAATGTGGTAAACTGTCTAGAATCCACCAAGATTCGCATCGAACTACCGTGAAGAACCTTTCTTCGTTCATGGAGTCCACTTCCTATTGAAGTAGCACCCTCTAGAGTAATTTGTCGACCGTAAATTGAATCGATTGAGGAAGGAGAATAAATCTAGTCAATGTACTGTACTTAAAATTCCCTCCTCTATGTGGGCACAATCGACATGTCATAAGCTAGATCTCAATTGGAGTAACCATCATTGACGATCGTGGCGGGAACTTCCATGATAAAATGGTTCTCCAGCCACAGCCCTTCGGTAATTTCGTTCCACTGTCAAACGAATGGCAATCTCGCGAAGTAAAATTCTGTTTGTCCGTCTTCTTCGTTGGGTGGTGTCTATAATCATAAACAGAATCTGACTGACTCAATATCAGATTAGCTGCAGCAGACGCCCGGGCTGCTTTGAGACAAGCACCTTCTCGTAGCAGTGACGGACCCCTCATTACTGTATCAATAGAATATGCATTCGTCCCGTGCTTTGCAGCTGGCAAGGTATAGGAAAGTTTTTGAAAGTCAGACTGCGTCGTCACACGAGCCACGATAGCTTCGTGACGTCTCGCATCCAAATATAACTCTTGCAATTGTTTCTGCTCCGGTGACAACAACAATGGAGGAGCGGCCCCACGCGGTTGAGGACATCGCCCCTTTATCGTTCTTTTGGTTGTAGATTGGCCGTTCGGGGTTTGTCGTGCGGGTATTGTACGTGTGTCATTAAAATCTCGAAAGGTAACGCGACCACGAGTAGATACAGGAGGAGCTCTGTTGGTGGAGAGTTCGGGGTGGAGTGGTGGCTTTGAAAGGCGACCGGGCACATCGTGAGGGAATTCCATTCGAGTTCCCAAAAGATATTCATTCTCTGCTGCTGGGCGGATATTATTTCTGGAATGGAAGGACAACGGCATTTCTTCCTCTTTGTGACTTGACATGGGTCTTGACGGATTGATTCGTCGCGTAACCTCTCTGTGGAGCTGATCTTGTCGAAGTCGTTTTTGTTGTTGATGACGTATCATGGATGAAGAATGCATGTTGAAATATTCGCTTGTGGTCCACCGAAGGAAAAAAAGAATGACCTGTGTGTGAAGATCCTTGTCGGAATGCAATAAGAAGGTACCCGTGTGGAATTCTGTCTCTCCTTCTCTTCCCTCCAAAACCGGAATCCATGGACCAAAGATAAAGACTCGGTTTTCACGCTTTTCTCGCGAAGGAAACGGAATGTCCGTTCCCGGGAACGACAAAATTGGCGCTCGTATGGCCAGTCACGAAAGCATTGAAAGCGGGTTGAACTCAGTCGTGGGACATATAGATCATCAGTATCGAAGATCGAGTATTGTTCCCGCCACGTCACAGTCCATGGCATAAGTATGGGCAAGGTGCGTTTTGCTCATTCACGCGGGAAAAAACACAAACAACAACGACTCCGTCACAGAGAAGGAGTAGGGTCAACCTTTCTTTCTTCACGCCCTGCGTGACGAAATTGGCTGTGGCACCAGCTGTTCCTTCGACTTTGTTGGGAGGAAACCTACTCTATTCGCATCTCTGTCGAGCACAACAGCCATAGGTACCACCGTACCGTCCTTAGTTGCGGGTTGGATCGTTGCTCGATTACTGTTTGACACCAGAACTGTGACGAAGAAAGGAACGATGAGACCTACTGCGTGGATTCTTATTACCTCAATCACTCTTCATTCAGTTGCTTCCTTCCTAGCTCCATTTGCATCATCAGTATCATCTGTTAGGAAATCCACATTCTCGATGTCTATGAATCAACGAACAGGTGGGATGGATATCTGTCCATTGCTCCCATCTCCCATCGATCCTTCCTGTACCATGGAAATTGCGGCAGGATGATTTTGGGGCCCTCAACGGGAATTGGTACGTTTTTTTCCTATGATTTGCCGACTGGTGTAGATGCCTTCGAACGCAATCGTTCACGAAGTTCCTCTTTTCTCTGGAAAACGACGACGACTTAGGACTACGTTGAGGGCGTATTGGAGACGGTGGTAGGATATAGTGGTTCTAAAGATCCAAAGGCAATCAATCCGACCTATCAGAATGTGCAGGATTGTAAGTCATTGTGGATACGGTAGTTGAGCGTTTTTCGCTGTCGGCTTTCCGTACAGAAATTCACAAAATTTGGACAATTTTGCCTTCCCTCCTTTGTATACCTGTCAGTTGCGGAATCGATTCGGATCGTTTTTGATCCCGCCGTGATCTCCTATGGACAACTATTGGAATTGTTCTTTGAGATGCACACTCCGGCGGATCCTCGTTGGGCTGGGACTCAGTATCGATCGGCTATCTTTGTACATACTCCCGAACAACGAATCTTGGCCGAACAGGCCGTACGGGTACGAGGCGCCCTGGGACGATTCGTCGCCGTCGAGGATTCCAGCGACTTTTATGCAGCCGAAGAATATCATCAAAAATATTTGGAAAAGATGACTGGTATGCGTAGAAACATCATGGATGCTTCAGAAGAATCATTCTGGATGTAGAATTTCTGTTTGGAAAATGCAGTTGGTTGTTGCACTACTGGCCAACCTTGTGAATGATGGTCGTCGACGACGTAGTTTCCCAACGACGACTTGATATCAACAGACTGGAGGCCCGTACGCAAAAGCCTACTCCTGGTTTTCCTTGATCCTTGCTTGTTTGATCACATAACCGTAACTGTCAAAAAGTAAGAATGGTTGCTGCATCACTCCTCAATTCATCAACATACCGCCACAGGATTATCCTGTCCTGGGAGGACAAGAGTCTTTTGAAGATCCATATAGGTCGGTCCCCGTCTTGAAATCGATCCACCTCCCATACAAATCACATCACAAACATAGATTCCACATACTTGACCCGGTGCGATACCTCGCAGGGGTTTGGTAGTGACAATTTCGTAGCCTCCTCCCATCGTTCCACCTGCTGCATGGCCAGAAGAAGAAGGGGTGGACGTCCGTCGTCGTATCTCACAATCCACCAAGGGTTGTAAGTGTCGTATCCGACATTGGGCTCGCAATGGTAAGGGAGGTTCTACTCCCGATATCCAATGCATTTCATCTACCTGAAAAGAATCCGCATATAAGGCAGGATGATGCGTTCCAGGACAGATAAGTAGTGTCAATGCATCTGGTTTGTCTACAACAAACCATCGTTGAGAGGCACCACCAATCCTAGCTCCCTGTCCGATGGTAGCATAAAGAAATGACGGTTCACTGTTGGGATCAAAAGTCGAAACGACACTTCCATCGTCAATATTGATACACTTTCCCTGTTGTTCACCCGATGGTAATTCCAAGTAGTCTTGGACGAACTTGGCATGCTTTCGTTTTCCGACAAAGCATATTCCCATAGAATCTCGTTTATTGGCATTCGGTAAATTCGCTTTGATGGCCAATTCTCGGACCGACAACGACAAATGACGAGGAGGCGAAATATCCTCCTCATCGTTCGTTGCCTCCTTCGTCGTCGTCGTCGTCGTCGCTATGTCGGTCTTGAGATACTCTCCAAGGGGGAACAATACATTCTGAAAGCATCGTCCTGGAACGCCAGACAAAAAGTATGATTGATCTTTGAAGGAATCTCTCCCCGCTAGTAATGTGGGTACCGATTTCGATAATAGTCGTTCCACAGAAGAATCTTGATCCAAGACTTCTTGTAGACAATCTGGCATCGCATTAGGAGTACTTGAAGGTATAGAAGTCGTCGGATCCCATAGACGTGCATAATGTCCAGTCGCTAATGTTGTGATTTGATATTTGGATTGTAAGAATTCTCGAAGGACACCAAATTTAATATATCGATTACAATCAATATCAGGATTGGGAGTCCTTTGGTGGTATGCAATCTGATCCACATAAGGTTCAAAGACTGAATTCCAATAATCGGCACGAAATGATGTATGAACAAGGGATATCTTCAAATGTTGTGCCACGGCCTGTGCATCCTTCCAATCTTGTTCCCAACATTTCGGTGTCGTCTTAGACGTATTTATTGTAGTATCCATGTCATCTTCCGAGTAATCCCAATTAGACATATGGACACCTAATAAGTCAGTTGTTGGATATTGTTGACGGAGGAGATACGCCACGACTGACGAATCGACACCTCCACTCATGGCGATGGCAATCCTTTTCGTTTCATGGTGATAGGGCTGCTGTCGTTGTCGTTGCCCCTGCAGTAGCCGCTGCTTCCTATGTAGAAGACGATGACGCGACGACTGGAAGCAATACCGGATCATCATCACACCTTCTTGAATGAAGCTTCAGGATTCTTTCTGACATGGTCGTAGATGGCAGTTCTGTTCCATCTTTCGTCTGCGCTGGAATATTGATGACCTTCTACCGGGAGGATTAAAATGTTGCGGAGGTTGGATGGTTTGGAATGAAGGTGATGCGGTGGATAGAGTGCATGGTAAAATAGTTCCACGTGGCATCGTATTGTGTATTCGGGGAGGTCAATTGAACAACGGCAAAACAATGACGCAGAAATGACGCGTCGATGATCTCTATTCGGGTCCTTTGTAACGTTGACGGGGGATGAAAACCAATCGAGATCTCTAGCTAGGGGGGGTGGTGCGCCATCCCACGTTGACCTTGAGTTGATGCCTTTCACGAGACGAAAGGATTCGGGAAAGTCTTCTTGATCCTTCAATATTCCGAACCCCCTTCTTCCTCTTGCATCTTCCGATCCTATAGCATACAATACAGACAGTATGAGGACATTTCTACTAATCCTCGTATTCACATCTTCTCATGCCTTTGTACCATTGAAGAAGACAAATTCGTGTACTCGTCCTTCTCCTTGTTCTACTTCCACCGTCACGTCAACTTGTTGCCCAACCACGTTACAAGCATTGTGGCATCAATGGGTACCGATATCGCAGAATGAGCCTTTTGATGGTCTACTGCAGGGGAGTCATGATGAAATCTTGTCGAATGAGGAAGACAACACTGTAAAGGGGGATCATCATCATCATTCGTATCGCCATTCCTCTCAAACGTCACAACGGAAGACTGCTTCAATCTCTACCCTACACCGACTTCGTGATAAGGAGGAAGAAGTTGAGATGAATGCCTATAATTTCTTCCTCACGGCTTTGTTAGCCTTTCTCTTCGTCGTGATTGGTGGACCAGTGACGGGTGCGTATGCTGTAAGTGGTGGTGGTCTAGATTATGCAGGATTAGACATTACAGGACAAGATTTTTCTTCCAATAATTACAAGGGGAAGGATTTTACCCAAGTCATTGCGAAGGGGACGAATTTTGCCAAATCGAATTTACAAGGGTGTCGATTTTATAAGAGTTATCTTGTGAATGCTGATTTTCATGGTGCTGATATTTCTGGTGCATCCTTGGAGGATACGAGTATGGATGGTGCCAATCTAAAGGACGCTATTGCCAAGGGATCATATTTTTCCAAAAGTATCTTGGATGTGGCGACTGTTGAAAATGCCGACTTTACCGATGCACAATTCCCCCCAAAAGTGACTCCACTATTGTGCGAACGAGAAGACATGAAGGGAACAAACCCCAAGACGGGAGCTGATACACGCGAATCGGCCATGTGTCTGTGAAACGGAGGCGGATAGATGCTAAGCTAGCTACCTGTACACACGACTCTGATTACTAGGCTCCGTGGATTATTTCATTACCGGGCGTACCCGCCAATTGGAATTCAGAGTCAATCCAATCTGGCCGTGGTCACTAGGATGGTTATGATGCTTCACAGGACACTGGCGACTCGGTATGTATCTGGATGGCAAAGGCTTTTGGACTCCTTGTTCCGAAGACTCGTATCAAGTGTACATCCAGCTGTCTAGAGATCTGGCATGGTCTTTACCAGGTGCGACACGGGTCTAGGTAGCGAGAAAACGCCATTTGGGGTGGTGGTGTAAGGCATTTAACCATTATTGGAGATGTAAAGCTTCCGCCCACGTCCGTCTCGGTTTCAAACCAAAGAGACTTATACAATGATGATGATCGGCGGGATGTCCCCAGCCACCAAAACCTTTGTCATGGACCAGTTTGCGATTTTGAAACGCGTAGATTTCCTTCGCTACTGGCTTTACTTGAAAGGGTTTCAGGTCCTTCATTTGTTTCATACGTAATTCTTTCTTTTGATCAATGGCACCTTCATGAAGCCCCCCTTCCAACCCAATATGAGCCACTTGGATCCGACGAGGTACTAGTACTAGATGGGGTAGCAAGCCTTTTCCCATTAAATGCACCAGCGACCAGTCCCTTTCGATTTAATGCAGAGGGCAAAGAATGGATAAAGAATTCCTCGTAAGAAGAGGGAAGGCCAACACCGGAAAAAACTACACCAGCAGGGTAAAGTCGTTCTCATGAAAAATCATCATCAAGGAGACGGAAGAAAGAGGGACGTACCAGTTGTATTCGTCAAATTCGCAATATTCCCTTGCATTTTCTTTGACCTTTTCAAACATATTGCGCATTACAACCATAGGCCCGGTAACAAATCGTTTTTCCATCCATCCACGATGGGGTGGTGATCTAAATGAGAATCCTTCAGTAGGATCCAGTGTGATCCCGAAATACTTGGGCTTGTCTTCAATATACTCCAAACCATTTTGAATCGCCTCATAAATGGTCGGTGCAACGACATAGTCTTCTTCCGTGAAAAAGAATCCATGCACATCCTTCAATTCTTCCGTGGCGAAGACTTCATTCATCATCCAAGTAAAATGATGTTTACAACACGTAATCTTGCTGTCCCGTAGATTACCATATGAATCCCCCGCGTAATTCTTGTTTAAGCTTGGGTCGTTTCCTGGAAACGTATCCGGATGTTCGGAACACGCATGAGGGTGGAATAATTGAATAACACGAAATTCGGACTTGATAGTCTCAACATAGTCTGTCATGGCATCGATGTGACCATCATGCGAAATCACGATGGGGACTCGATCTCGAGGAAAATCCGAGTTGCGGAGCGAATCAATGGCTTGCTCCAAATAGTCAACTCTCTTGTAGACCATGTAGACAGGAGTGATCACAAACCGACCAGATGTATACGGGCTGCTACTCACCTCGACGGCATCGACACGGGTCTTGCTTGTCACAGGCTTCAGCTCAGGAAGAGGTAACAACTTTCCGTCGCTGAGACGGCCATACATTTCCAGCGGGTGATTCAACTCCTTCCACATGCGTTTGCAAAACTTGGTGATTTCAAATTCCGGATTCTCGGGCTTGTATCCATCTTTCTCAAGAAGCACTCGAAGACGTGTTCTGGTCGGGACATTATCCGTCACGCCTTCTTCGAGGCCACGTTCATCGTCTTGATCCAATCGGCGATCCAACCAGATGTCGATGGATCCATCTTGAAGCGACGCAGTGCCCTGGGCATGTTCGCTAATCACAGTCATCCGGCGATGAGCATCTTGAATAGAGGCGAGGGTCGGCATTGGAAAGACTTGAGCTTGAATGGGCATATCCTTTCGGAAGTGATGTGTGTCAAAATTGAAACCATTCAGGTCGGTGTGGAAAACGCCTTCATTCACGATGCCTTCGTCTGTAAATCGAACGAGCCATTCTTCGTTAGATGCCTGGAGGAAAGTTTCGTAGATAAAGTCAATCACGACAGCCGTCGAACCATTGCGGAGCTCGGTCTTTTCTACTACTGTCCGTTTCCAGTATTTAGTCGTCACGACGTATCCCCCTTGTTCGATGGAGTGGTCATTATCCGAAAAATGATTCAACGTTCCTGGAAAGAATAGGTAGGCACCACCGGCATTGACCTTCCAAACCATCCATTCTTCCTTGATTGGATGTGTCATCAGGCCAGTGTTGGGATCGAAGGTAATCTCTGCCGTGGAAAGAGGAACGGATCCAGGTATCTCACATGGCAATGAAACCTTGTCAGCCGTGAGTCCAGGGATCTTGACCGAACCACAAAATTGATCAGTATCCAATGGATTATAGACCAAGATCGGTCCGGCGTCACCACACAAGTTCTGGCTCATGCCTCGAGGTGAATTTGACTGCCAACAGGACGCTAAGCCAGTCAAGGCAGATGCCTCGACGGTAGTACTACCATCGGCACTGGCCGTTACTCGACCCAAAAGCTCTTGAACGGACCAATCCTGACATGTACGGATCGCTTCATGGATCCTACGTGCATAGTCTTCTACCACATGCGTCTTGGCTGTACCCGTGACACCATCGTGATGCTGAAACAATGACAGGGCTCGGCGAGGTCCCTGTAATTCCAATTTATCAGCACCCAAACTACCTGCTGCATACAAAACGCGTTCTAGCTGTCGATCCAAAGCCTTGTCAAAAACGCGAGACGTGAAGTACCCTGACCAGTAATCTTGTACACGATCGGAATAGGTAAAGAATGCACCCTTCAAGATAGGCGGAACAAAAGTACCCATAGAGGCCTTGAAGTATTCGGACAAGGTTCCAAACGAGATTTCAACCCCGTCGACATTCTGGTTAATGTAGTCGAAAATGCGTTCATAATTTTCATACTGTGCATTCGCTTCTTTGATGGTCCGATATCGGAAATCGTCCCCGAGAGGCGCAATGACCACATTGCTTCGATATAAATTGGCCTTTTTCCGATACTGATCCAACAATAACAGGGCACGTTCCTTAACGTTTCCCGCATTAATTGTTTGGGGATGTTTGCCCCAGGGACAACCCTGCGAAAAGTCAGTTACTCCCCGCATCCTCGCGAAATCGAACTGACAACAAACGCTGGGGTCGGGTCCACAGGTGTGTGGGATGTCATAAGAATAAAAGGGCATGACATGGGTAAAGATGTCATGCTCACCCTTGGGTGTATCCCACGTTTGGCGCCACATGAATTCCAACTGTTTCAATTGAGCAAGTTCCTTCTTGATGCGATAGTGAACTCGTTGAATGAGCATGGCT
>Ga0194115_10008281_pt1 | contig 10091 bp, 9 predicted proteins | sample TA2MahsurfametaG_3_FD_148656 | JGI IMG/M metagenome (GOLD analysis project Ga0194115, IMG submission 148656) | Freshwater microbial communities from Lake Tanganyika, Tanzania - TA2015002 Mahale S4 surface | ecosystem: Environmental > Aquatic > Freshwater > Lake | place: Tanzania: Lake Tanganyika... | reverse complement strand
GCGACGGTCAGTCTCCATCAAGTGCCTAATTTTCTCCCACAGAAAACAGCCACCATTTGAAAATAAATGGAAGAGCAACTGCTGAGGTCGGTTTTCTTCGATGTGCCTCAGGACTTGAAGAGCCACCAGTTCCATCTGAATTTGACTGGTGCGCTGGAAAGTGGCTTCCACAACCGCTAGCGGGGGAGGGATCACAAGGAAGGTGGCTATTCCCAGTTGTCGGTAGGTGGTGACGTACCGGTTTAGAAAGCGCTCCTGGCATCCCAGCCATCCAGCGATCACCACCAGCGCCTCATCTTTCATGGAAATCGTTCTTGGGAAAGCAAGACGACGCTCCTTGACAGTGATATAAAATACTCCGTGATTGCGATATGTTCTGACTGTGACGAGACGATGTGGGACGGCTTTCGGTGCATCGCGGTTCGCGATACGCGATACGCGATCAGCAAGCTACGGTACTATCCAATGTCTTATACATGTCTATGACGTAGCATATGTATCATATGTGGCATGAAGTTTTGCACGACCAAAATATGATCTCTCGGAACGTCGTGACGACTGTGACCACGCAAAATCAGGCTTATATTGTCGGTGATACGGGGTGCATAGCACCGACCTGGCCATCGAGTGTTGACAGTGAGTGATCACATACAAGACAACTTGTACGGTCGACCCATTCACCTCGGAAGAAAAAAAAGGCAAAAAGCAAAACTGGCTAAACCATGTGTCGGACCGATGAAGAAAAGAAGAAGTCGTTAGTCTCGTGGCTGAAGGTCTTGGCTGTTTTCGTTGTCCTTGTCATTGGAGGCGTGCTGATTTGGAAGCTCGCCCCGATTGATAGAGCGATTGAAAAGGTTCTTCCACAACTCAACAATAGTACGAACATCACTGGCGATGGCGATGGCGATAGCGTGGTTGGCGGAGACGATGCCTCCGATACTCCGACGGCTGCTCCAAATGAATTTCAGTTCCAAAAGTGCGCCGATCCTAGCACCAACTGCTGCAACGGCCTGGACAACGGGATGTGCGATATGAGAGTGGACGAAGTCATGTACGCAACAAGTCACAATGCGAACGCCGCTACAGAAACAGGATTCCTCGTTTCAGCGAACCACGAACTGCGGCTTGAGGAATCTCTCCCGGCCGGATATCGAGCGATCAATTTGGACGTTTGCAACTGCGAGGGAACTCTCACTCTTTGTCATGGAATTTGTAGCTTCGGGACTCGGGATATCGTGGAAGTTCTGCTTGCGATCAACGATTTTCTGGACCAGAACCCATCAGAAACTATCATCCTTCCACTTGAGCTCAACAGCGAGGTTGATCAGGCAGTGGACATCTTTGCGCTATATGACATCATGCTAGAAGTCCCCGGATTCGTCGACAAGTTCTACGTTCATCCAGACCCTGCCGATCCGTGGCCGACACTGGGAACCCTGGTGGAAACAAATCAGGTAAGTACTGACTGTCAGAAGAAACCCGCTAGTTCTTTTCAAAAAAATCCCAACGAGTCTGTGCGGCATTTGTAACGTTGTAACAGCGAGTCATCATATTTCACTATCGAGGTCCTGACTGCAACAGTGAGGGATCCTGCCCTCTGGGGATGCATTGGTACTGGACATATGCAGTCAATACGCAATTTGAGCTGGCTGATCTGGAGGAGGTAGCGGATAACGCCACCGCTTGTTCTTTCACGACAGAACCAGGCACCTACGGCAAGACTTTCTTTGGGCTCAACAACTTTATCTCATCACCCTCTCCAACGGCGGCTGCTACCATGAACGAGTACGACTACATCGCAAATCGCATACAGACTTGCTCTTCTATCAATGGCAACCTTGATGTCAACTTTGTCTATGTGGATTTTTGGCACGAGGGGGATCTTCCTCGCCTCGTCCAAGATCGAAATTCTGCTCTCACCTTGGCACGAAAGCTTCAGGAGGCGTAACGATTTCGACAAAACTCGACTATTGTCAATTATCAAGCCATATATCGGAACCGCATACATTAGACTAAAAACAACAGTACGAAACTTTTTGCCTAATTGCTGTACTCGTCATGATCAGACAGAGAGCCCTTCGCGGACGATTCCACGTTACCACCCCGAATCAAAGTCTCGTACTGGTCTTTGTTTATCTTTCCGCGTCGTAGCTTTTTGAACAAACGCTCTTCCTTCGCCAGGTCGTCCCATTCATCTACGATTTGCTGATGACGACCGCGCTTCTTGTCCGGGTTCCGCCCCTTTTCGATGGCTCTTTGCCGCCTCTCATTCTTGTGTCGGAGTTCTTCGGCCTTGCGTAATTCCGCCTTGATCTGTTTCGCATTTTTCCCTCCTGCCTCGAGCTCCTCTTTGAGTCGCTTTTGACGAGCGCTCTCGCGCGCCCTGTCAGCATACGGAATAGCAAATATGTTCACTTCATGCCCAGCCGGCCTGAAATTCGCAAGTTTCCCTTTGCCCTCCCGGAGCTCAGGCATCTTCGGGAGGCGTAAAAGACAAAAGGAAGTTGCCAACAATCCAAGATCCAGAGACGCAAACCTATCGTGCAAATCGGCAGAGGGGAAACAAAAATGTAAGGGCTCTGGGTTACTCAGAGTTCTTGGCGACAATCGAACAAAGTGAAATTAGCCCGGAAAGACTACTGATTCTTTCCTATAAACGTTCTTGCATTTTTGAAACAGGAGTCGAGAGTATGATGGAAGGCAATAGTGATCCCCTGTGTAGATCGGTAGTCCATTTTGGACCAAGCCAGTCACGCACGGAGGTCACCACCTTCTAATCCCCGACCACCATTGCATGCTTGAGCATCACAATCTCAAATCTTAACGTACCGGAAAATGAAGGCACACACATGCTCCTTGTATGCCCGAATGTACGAGGTGAAAGCTTTTGTACCTTTTTCAAGGATATCTCTATCCATCATGACAAGTTCCCGAATGTCTGGTAAGACGTCAACAATCTCTGCCCCCGAGGATCCATGTTTTCCATCTTCTTCAATCCTCTTCAGCGGTCGGCAACACACTTCGCTGTCAGGTAATGTGCGCAACTGAACTTGGTGATTCGCGAGCAAATCAACGTACGCTTCCTCCTTTTCCGATAAAAAAATAAGGCTAGCTCCTTTGCGACCGGCCCGCGCCGAACGACCGACACGATGCACAAACTGCCTTGGGTCTTGCGGTCCATCTACTTGGACAACCCAGTCAACATTTTCCACGTCCAAGCCTCTCGCGGCGACATCAGTGCAAAATAATGCACAGCCGGTCAATATTTCACTGAATCGTTCCATAGCCTTTTCTCGGCGCTTCTGAACAAGCTTTCCATGCAAAAGTTCCACACACACCCCTTGCTTGTTCAATAACTTCTGCAACGCACTACCGAAGAAATCCACACAGGCGCATGTCAGGAAAAACACAATGACCTTTTCATCACGATGACTCGTTAGGAACGCAACAAGCCTTGAGATCTTTTCGTCAATTCCTGAAACTACGTAGTAGTTCGACAAAGTCGTGGGGGTATATGAGGTGTCGTCCCTCGACGGGGCCTGCGACGGTGGTTTCTGTTTCTCCCCTGCGGATGCCTCTGAAGATCGATCGACAGCGGTATCGACGCCGGCCGATACACGAACATTGATTAGGATTGGATTTCGCATACCAGCTCGTTGCAAGAGAGGCTTGATGCTGGCGTTCGTTGTAAACGTGGCAGAGGCCGAAAATATGCCCGTTCGTCGCATTTTGGGAAGTTTTGACAAAATGGCGGCAATCGTTGGGTCCACAACAGATTTGCCAGACAACAAAACGTCGGCCTCGTCTAGAATGAGGATTTCCAGTTCCGAGACGTCCATCACATTATATCTGCTTAGCACATCATCCATTCGACCTGGAGTACCAATCACGATATCTGATGCCTCTGACTGAAATGTTCTCAAATCCTCGGTCACAGGTCGATGATTTGTACTGCTATTTCCGGAGCTGCCGCCCCCGACCAGCAAAAGAGGAGGAGTCATCTTCATGGCTTGGCACAGCTCTCTGCAGACTCGCCATGTTTGCATCGCCAACTCTCTTGTAGGGGACAAGACAAGCGCTCCAATCTGATTCTTTGCAAATCTTCTCTGCCGGATTCTTTCCACAACTGGTATAAGGAAGGCGAGTGTCTTGCCACTCCCAGTCACAGCCTGTACGGCAACGTCTTTGTTCTGTAGAAACTGCGGGATCGTAGCTTCTTGTACGGGGGTCATAGAATAGAAGCCTTTGCGATCCAAAAAGTCGAGGATCCCTTGTGACAAAGGAGGCCGAATTGCACGAAACGAACAACCTGGCAGCGGAACGTCTAGTTGTTGGTTTGCATGATTCTCTTGTGTTAAAGAGCTTTCGTTACTCTTTTCTTCGTGCTTGGACTGAGGCGAAGCTTCAACGCCGCCGACCGCCACCTCGTTTCGTTGCCTTTTCTTCGTTCCCATTTTGTTCGATTTTGGACTTGGTCGTAGCTTTGCTGGTATCGGGCAAATCCCTGAAAAGTGAGAGGCAACACTTGCTCGTGGGGCAGTAACTCTTACAATTAACTGGCAGAAGGAAGCTTCAAAAATTGACTGGCGACGAGATTTCGGAACGAAAGGCAGACGGATCATGCTTGACACCTTCGAGTCTAATATTTAGTGGCACGAGCATGAAGCATGATTTTCCCCGAGGGCATCGAGACGCACTAACGTGTCAAGCTATGATCTCTTCTATGATATCGTTTGTGCTCGACCAAGGGTAGGATCCATCTGACAGTGAAGAACAATGGCAAAGTCGCTGGTGATTTTCCTCGTCTTTCGGCAAGCCAGCGGATTTTTCCTGGAAAGGGGCAAGCTCGAACAAAACTGGTTCTCCCTGGCTCACAGAACGATAGGCGTGACCACTAAAGAATCGTCTACCGCCAGTCTCAAGGTGGTCTCGGATGATATGGGGGAGCCGATATCGTATATTCCCGCTATGAGAAAGAATACTGAATTGTGGCTGGATCTTCGTGGCTCTGCTACTCACCCCAAGGCCGCGGTTCAATACATCCTCGACGAGCTTGAAGAAGATGCACTTTTGCTTCCCTCTGATCGGGATGGGCTGATCGAGAAAGTCATCATGAGCGATAGTAGCTTCCAAAGTCTGGTGAACACCTCCGATCCTTTCGTCAGTACTTCAGAAATTCTCTACCAGCCCGAGGGTACCGTCGACGGCTATGTTGCGTTGAGCCGGAATGGACTCTCTTTGCCCTTCGGAGCTGCAGTTTGTATGCCCAGCGATAGCGCTATTGCCGTCAGGAACCCTGTGGAGGCTATGAAAATGTTGGGGGATGGAAGATGGGTTCTCCTTCAAAACGACGTACGTGGGACAGACCCATGCAACGAGCTTTTGCATATCGATGCAATTGGGAGTTTCCTGGATATTGCTTCAACGGCGTCGACACAGAAATGGGATACATCTACTGGACAGGATGACGAACGAGAAGCGAAATTGATATTGAAAGGCGATGTCTCTGTGACTGCACAGCAACGAATACGCGGAGGCGTTGCTGTGAGCTGCAGTAGTAAATCCTTTTTCATTCAGTTGGCTTCGATGTTTGAATCGTTTCAATCTGCGTCGTCCACGACCGTGACTGAAAGCGGGATCATCATCCATGGCGTGTCTGACTTCTCCGCTCCGAAGCTTCCGACCGCACTGATACTTCCGTTCGATACGTCTATCTGGAGGGCTGCTACCATCATGTATGGGTGTAGCCATTTTCACAGACTCTTCGACTAGGAGTAATCCCGTGCACCAAACCGCGTATCCGTAGTAGACGTGAGAAATACTGGTGCGCCTTCTAGTCCTTTACTGTAGCTTATAGTTAGTGCTGCGTTCGTTCGGACACAATTATTCGAGAAGGAAAGATTACCATATCCATCTGCTTATCATATGAATTCACGGGTATGTCCAGCCCTGTCCACTGCGCTGCGAGGGCAACGCCTACAAGGGGAAGAACGGTGTCACCTGCTGTCATCCGCGCGATGAATCGATCATAGTACCCTTTCCCTTGGCCGAGACGGTTACAATTCTCGTCAAACCCCAAGCCCGGCACGACAAGCAGATCGAGATCCCCGGGCTTCGCGGCGACTCTTGGCATGTCGGGTGGTGGCTCTGGAATGCTCCATCGATTTGTGGGCCAACTCTTATGAAAGGTTGGGTCTTGCGTTTCCAAGATAACCTTAATTAGTTCCATCTGCGCGCTCTCGAAGTTCATTCCCACCTCGGGGACGTAAATATCTTTCCCATGCTTCACTGCGTGATTCAAGATCGGATCTGTGTTGATTTCGCCCATGGGCATGGACAGAAAAAGGCCTATAGATTTCGCTGTCTTATATGCTGGAAGATCAACCAATCTATCCCAGACACATTGACTTTGTGATTGAATATCTTCGAAAGTCAGAGCCTTTATGGCATCGCGTATCTTTTTTCGACACTCTTTCTTTCTGGTGACCACGTGCAGGCTTGAGGGTTCCAACCCTGACATATTTCGTGCAACAGATATTCCACAACACGACAACGGAGCCCCTCGAGGAACGAAAGATTCGCAAGCACGGATAGCAAGGAGACCCCAAAAGAGCATAAAGTGTGCGCCAAAAGCTCCTGCGACTTCGTTTGTCCGTCGAGAACCCAAACCGATGTGGCGAAGAAACAACAAAATATGTCCAGGCCAAGATATGATTCTAGCGTGTCTTTGTTCGAATATAAGGGCGTGAAGGGTCACTGGGTTCGGAAGATTCTCACTTCGAGCCTTCGATATGATGCACTCGCGGCCCAAGACACCTCTTCACGCTTTACAATTTACAGTTACAGTTACACACAGTGGTGTCGTGTGCTTTGCCGTTGTGGAACCTATGTGTGATCATGGATGTCGCTCTCATATGTATGTATGATATGACGAGTGACTTCAAAGTTAGAGTCACAGTCACAGTCACTGTCAGTGACTGTGAGCATTGAGCGAATTGCACAAATGTGTGCTTCACTGTTACACAGTCATCACGCCAACTCCAACCCTGTAGAAACTGTCCTGGACCCCCTTCGGATGATGAAAGAAAAATCACTACGTGGTAAATGACCCCTTTACAACTTGTGGGCCAAAAATGCAAGAAACAGAGGAACATCGTGGCTTTCGGGGGATATCACCCCTTCTTGAATTCTTGTACTTACCGTTATTTATTGCGATGTATATGGAGTCTTGCAAAAGGGGTTATGTCCCTCACACGCAGGGATACCCTCACAGGTTCTAGTACAAGGATATTGTAGGATATCACTTGTTCATGGTTCGATAACTTAGAGTTAGTAGCAAGTCATCTGAACTGCCATTACTGTATTTTCCTCCTGGACTGGAACAAGATTTGTTCACCGAATATGCATTGGTGTGGCTTTCAAGCAGAGGCAGTAAAGCTAACATCCAACAGGAATCCTACCCTGCGGTTGCCCGGTGAGAAGCAAGTCTAAAGTTAGATGCGATTAGAACCTATTTTCCTCGTACATGTGGGCCACCGACGACTTGGTTGATGCTGCACGACGGTATGCTTTCCATTTAGAACTAGAGCTCAGCGATGCAATCAATTTCAATGAGCGCATCCTTAGGTAACGCTCCTGCCTGCACACACGTACGGGTAGGTAGGAAAGTATTGTCTTTGAAAAATTCGGCGTAAACCTCGTTCATTTTGGCAAAGTCACCCAGATCTGCTAGAAAGATGGTGCATCGAACAATATTCTTCGAGCTTCCTCCTGCCGCTTCCAGAACAGCACCTAAATTCTTCAAAACTTGCCGAGTTTCTCCTTGGATATCGCCTTTGTCAACGAATTCCCCTGTTGTAGGATCAAGTGACAAAGATCCCGAGCAGTAGAGAGTGCTCCCAACAAGTAGGGCCTGAGAGTAGGGTCCAACAGGAGATGGAGCCTTATCAGTCTTGATTTCCACGACTTCTTTGCTCATGTTGACCACGCTAGCGCTGCCCCGGGCATGGCGAAGACGGACCGCATACGGAGAGAAAGAATGTGATCGGTGGATAAGCACCGCAGTAATGACAGTGAACTCGATCAGAAAGGATAGCTTACGCAACATGTTACAACTGTAGGTTTCAATGTAGGTATCTTTTGCACTTACAATCTTGAGAGAAAATGATCTTGGGCCTCGAGCCGTCATTGCAAGCCGGCAAAAAACGAGAACAAGAAAAAAGTGGCAAGAAGGCCTGATTCTGTACGCCAAAACGGATCACCGTCATCATCGCACCTCCCGATGGACTGTGGTATTGAGAGTTTACCAAAGTGACAGTAAAATCTAAGTCATCTAAGTCTACCTGCATCACAACTTAAAGACACTCGAGCCTGACACAAGAATGTATAGGTGCGAAGGGTGCCCACCTATATCTCACTGTGTGCTTGCGGATATAAAAGAAGAAAGACCAGATCGACTAACTACTCCAACCATCGTATCGCTATATCTGTTACGAATTTTCGAGGAGCTGCGGACATAGATGGGGTTTGGAAACCGTGGCGCAACTCCTGTCGCATACGCGGATAGAATCCACGCTACGATAAGCGGAATCGTATGCAGTAGGTATGTCACCAGTAATGACCACTCGACGGCCAAACAAGAGGCGTCTCCTGCTGGTCCCAATAGATGGCCTATTCACATTTGTTGTATTGAATCCAATACTAAAGCAAGGAAGTATGGAGGCAGTCGCTGCTCAAAGAAATACAAACGGTAGCGATGACTTCATGTTCGCTACAGAAGGAGGAACAACTTGTTGGTGTGGCGACTTGACCATGAGGAGGTAGGCGCTCTCAGTTGTTATCATGTTGTGCTTTTCACACCTGTACTGTTTTGCAAACCGAGCCACATGGTCGGGGTGCATGTCGTTGATACAGTTTAACGCCTCGAACTCTTCCTCCGAGTACGCTCTGTGAACGGATGATGGAGCGACTACTGTCGAACAGCGGGGTAAGAAAGCCGTCATTGGCTGATTGGTTGCCGAAACAATCTGGAACCATAGGCACATTAGAGCCATCCACCGCGACATGCTGAGAGTTTATTCAGGAATAAGACAACAAGGTTGAGATCGCTTTTGCTGAAATGAGGAAACTGTTGCAAAATCTGAAACGATTGTTTCGTATAACGGAAACGACCAGTTTCTTCGTCATCGACCGTTTCTGACAGAGAGAGATGCGTTGGTATCGCAAACAAACGTGGCGCCGTGTACGACAGACGTACGACACGATCTTCGACTTCGGCTCACTTATTAGGGCTCACGAAGAACGCCGCGGTGGCGAATCTCCCCCCAAAAAAGAGGATATGGGGCACGAGGTCAGACCGCGTGGCGTGGTTGTTGACTGTGCTGACTGTGAAGCACCGATTCCGACATTGATGGATGTGATCTCATAGAGCATCAAACAGTAACTCCCTATCCACATCATGGCAGCGAAATATAACCCCACATTTGAGTGGATACGCCTGATGTTTGTGGTGTCACTCGTTGCCGAGGCATGGCGACCACAGAGGATCCCTCGCCCAAAGTTCCGGACACCCTTTCAGAATCGTCCTACCGTTTCGGCGTACGCTCGACAATTCAAAGTTGAAAGGCATGCAAGACTCAGCACCTCGATAGAACTCGGGGGGGATGAGGTCGAGACGATAACTCAAGATATCAGCCAAAGAAGAATCATTCGAATCCAAAGCGAAGTCAACCTTCCGTTTAGTCGCGAAGTCGCCTTCGACGCATATTCCGATCTTACGCAGCAGCCTTTATGGTCCTCTTGGTTGCACTCCGTCGAGTATGTTGACGACGAAAAAAAAACCTCGAAGTGGACGATGAAGTTTCTCAAACTGAAATACAGTTGGACGGCGGTCGCGCTGAGGAACCAGAAACCAGACGTGATTCAATGGCAGAGCACCTCCGGTCTCAAAAATTCGGGAGTGGTGAGGTTCGTCCCAACAGACGACGTCGATTATCCAACTCTCATGACGCTGGAAATGTCATTCGTTGCTCCTCGTGCCGCGGTAGCCGTCTTTCGGCGATCGAATTTGATTGCAAACTTTGTAAGGGACA
>Ga0194115_10008276_pt1 | contig 10093 bp, 9 predicted proteins | sample TA2MahsurfametaG_3_FD_148656 | JGI IMG/M metagenome (GOLD analysis project Ga0194115, IMG submission 148656) | Freshwater microbial communities from Lake Tanganyika, Tanzania - TA2015002 Mahale S4 surface | ecosystem: Environmental > Aquatic > Freshwater > Lake | place: Tanzania: Lake Tanganyika... | reverse complement strand
AAATTTCGGAATCCCCCAGCAGCACCAGAACACATTTTTTCTTCTTCGTCATCTTCTTCTTCATGATCATTATCATTATTACCACCACCACGACGACGTCGACGACGATACCTGGGTGGATCAGAATAATCAATATTCATAGCCGAAAATCCTTCTCTCTTCCGAACCATGAGTCCCATCGATTCATCATCATCATCATCATGATGTCTACCATGACTCCCATTTCCGTTATCCTCCAAACGGGGAAGCATCCCTACGCGATTGCGATTATCATTGCCGTCACTATGTTCACCATCACGATCGTAACCATAGTTGTCATCGTCGTCACTGTCAATGCCTAGGGCTGTACCATAATATTCCTCTTCAAGTGGTTCTTCCGTCGGTACAGGTAAGGACATGATAATTGGGTTTGTCTGTCGATATGGTTACGTTTGCTTTTTACAGTCACTATCAGTTACTCGATGGGGGTTATAGAAGATAAACGGGGTCAATATGGGAACCGAGCGTGTATTTTTTTTGGGGGGGGGGGGGGGGGTAATTTTGAGTTTTGAGCGTGAGAGAGAACCCCAAACGAAACAATCGGGGCTGAACGACCCAATCGATTCCAAAAGTGAAGGATTCTAACCTTGGAAGTCAGCATTTGCAGGCAGTGTTCCCAAGAGGGCCAGTGTTCAAGGGGTAACTTTCTCGTGAGGGGCAGACGAAGAAAGAAGATTCGATTCCGCGAGACGAGTAAGGCCATTTTGTCGCAGCCTGAAGGAACTGATAAAACCATCAACTGCACATCTATCCACATATATTTATCAGATCAGAGTTATCCAAAATGATTCCTCTAGAAGTCGAATCGAATACCCAAGAACAAACTGTGAAGAAAGACGAAGAGCAGAACAACATGAATGATGATGATGAAGAAGAAGATTTTGAAGAAGTCATGGGCCTATTGAGTATTCGTAATCCATCGAAATCACCAGGTCGTAGTCGTAGAACAAATCGACACACGGATGATGATGATGATGATGATTACGACAAAAATAAATCTTGGCTTTGTTCATCTTCCACTAGAGCATGGAAATGGTGGATTGTCACTATGTGTCTTGTTACCTTAATGACTCATTATTTATCCCGTCGTGAGAATCAATGGGAAGAAGAACATTCCGATGAAGGGATCACTTCCTCTAATAGTGACACTCCCATCCATTATGGGTGTCCCCAACCAAAGACGAAGAAGGAGAATGGGAGAAACAACTTGATGACAGTGGTATTTGCGGATCCTGAAGTAACCAGTATGCCTAATGATCCCTCGGATAAGGACGATTGGAGGGTAGATCGTGGAAAATGGACTAAAGAACAGATTGTTCCTTATCTTTTTCGTCCTATTCCTTCATCCAACAATGGAGACGACCATGGTGACGGTGATGAAGGTGATCACAACAATGGGCAGGATAAGGACCAATGACCAGTCATCCGTACGATTTTAGCTTTGGAAAGTCATTCTACCGGTTGGAACCTTTTGGAAACCATGAAGATTTTAGAGACACAACAACGACAACAACATGACGATGATAAAGGAGAAGAAGAGAAAAGTTCGTCAATGAATATAGCAAAAAATTAGTGTTGAATTTTGGATTTATGGGACTGATCGTACTCCCTTCTCATCCTCGTTTTCCTACTTTCATAAAGAAAAGAGTCATGAAGAAAAGGAATTCGAAACACAACTACCCAATGTCAAATTGGGGATCTTTTGTGACGAAAAGGATTCATCAAGACAAGACGTGACCTATCTTCCGTCGAATACCTTTGATATGGTCTTTACAGGTCAATTTCCGTACGTATATCCATTGGTATCCCTTTGGAAGTGAACACATCATACGTCCGAGTAAGGCCTTACCATCATTCTCTCCCTTTCCCACTTGTCATGAACAAACTAGCCCACTGCAAGATCCATTGGGATTTGGTGGATCTGTCACCGAATTGGAGAATAGATATAAGGGAATTTGTAATTCGGATGGCGAACTGGAAAAGGATATGGCAACGGGTATCCCATTAAGAGATAAAGCTCAACAAATCCAAGAGGAATGGGCAGATCGATGGATGACGGATATGGTACGAGTGACTCGTCCGGGGGGGTTGATTATTGTAGAGAATTTATCCTTCCCCTATTGTGAATCGATGGAAGATTTTGGTGGAATTTTACCCACCTGGTGGAATGGCGCATTTGAAGAACATGAACATGATTGGAAGGTTGATCGATCATCGTTACAGATTGGAATTGATCGATTGAGACATTGGCGATATCATCTTGCCATCCGAAAAAAAGAAAAGACTCACAACGAACGATAGGACAAAAACACGGACTATGATCAGTGAACCAAGAAATGATACCGTATTCCAACAACATGTCTACACACAAAACAAGACGACAACCCGCTACGGAAAGTGTATGTTCATTCACTATATAAAATGATTACGCCTCCTGGAGTGTTTCTTCGGCGATTGTCTGAGCGGTAAGTCGCTTTTCTTCCATGAGAGAACGTAACTGTCGATAGGGATAAAGTGATCGGTGTCCACCAGACCAATCAACGGAGAGAGCATAATTCCCCGTCGAAGACATCTTGATGGGTCGAATCGATTCGGGGATAGTCGATGGGACAAGGATCTGTCGACCAGTCATCTCCTCGACGCATGCTGCACAACGACATGCACGACGCAAGTCGGCGGGAGAGATGGTTTCATCATCAATCCGAATCACGTGATTGGTTTCATCGTAGGAAATTTCCGGACGACTTTGTGAGAATTTCGTCTTGGCAACCTCACTAACAACGGATCGTGCCAAGTCCTTGTAGATGGCTGCCTGAGGAGTGTTTGGATTTTCCAAAATGAATGGTGTTCCAGAATCTCCATTCGAGGCGATCTTGTCAAGAAGGGGCATAGAATATGTATGTTCAATCCCCCATTGTTCCGAAAGTCGTCGCTTATGTCCAGGACCAAAAATTGGAATTCGTGTATCCTCGGTGTTATCCATAATGACTTGTAGTAGTTCCTTCGCCAACTCGTCTGAATCACCATTGAGGATACCCTTTTCTCTCAAAGTCGAAGCAAAGGCTGACTGTAACTTTTCAGTATCAAATGTCTTTTCCTTTTCTACTTGATAATATGCCATATTCTCAACGACTGCCACACAGGGGACGTTGACTGTATCAAACATCTCGACGCCTCGGACGACATCAGCAAAGGACAATTCCTGTGGCGTCGTGACGATGACAGCTGCTGTAATATTCAATCGTTGTGTCAAGGTTAATTGGATATCTCCCGTACCGGGGGGCATATCCAAAATCAAATAATCAAGACTCCCCCAATGTGTGACACTTAGAAATTGATCTAACAATTGTGTTACCATCGGTCCACGCATAATCGCACTCCCCTCATTGACATACCCAAAACTCATGAGACGGACACCATTCCTTTGAAGAGGTGCAATTTGTCTCCCCACAAATCGGACAACATCATCATCTGGTCGGATCATTGTGGGGAGACTAGGACCATATACATCCGCATCGAAAATCCCTACCGTCGCTCCTAATGATTGTAATGCAAAGGCTAAATTGACTGCTGTCGTACTCTTTCCGACTCCACCCTTACAGGAACTGACCGCAATGACGGCACCGACTTGTGCCATTCCCAATGTAGATGTAACCATCGTCGATGGTTGTGCCGTCATCGTAATCTTCGCACTTTCAATAAAGGGTAATTCCAATACATATCGTTCACAATCCAAGGCAAATTGATCCTTTACAGGACATGCTGGCGTCGTCAATTCGACATCAAAGGAAACTTCACGTGTCTCTTCATTTAAGGCTAAATTCTTAATGAATCCAAGTGTAACAATATCTTGATTTAAATCTGGATCGATCACTGCCTTGAGTGATTGTAAGACTTTCCCTTGCCACTCGGTGGGGATTTCTTCATCGGTGGAAGTTCCCCCTATTCGACTGGTACTACTGGACAAACTTGATCGTGTCGACGAGAAAGGGACGAATGATTGTACTGATTCAAGTGACAATACCAGTAGACACAATGTACGAAGGAAGTTCATGATCTTGTTCCTTCCTCTTGACTGTACTAACTGTAAGCGCACTTGGAGCCAACAAACTTTCAATTTCATGTTGCAATCGCGAGGGAAAGAAAGTCCGTGTTCACCCATGTCTGTGACGATGGGAGCAGGTTGAAGTGATTCCGTGATGACGTCATCTATTGTCACATTCCACGTGGTCGGTTCGGCCGAAAAATCGCGCGCAAAAGGAATGCCACCTTTTTCGTAGATTCCATCCACTTCTAACAGTGACACGATTTTGGAACGGGTCGCTATCCAAGGCCATCACCTGATCGAGGTGGGTGGATCTCATCGTCGAATGCAAAAAGTAAAAGGAAACTCCAAGATTCTGTAAGGAACATTCGATAGTCACTTAGTAGGTAAAGGCAATGGTCGTCAATCAATTTTCCGGAATAATGTTTTTGACGACGTCACTGCTCATCGGTCAACCAACGCGATCTTTATTGGCGCCCGTACGACAACGAGTCACCTACTCCGTTACCACCATCCGGTCATACTCATCATCATCGTCATCATCGTCATCATCACAGAGAAGATCATTGACTCGTGAGGATGAAATCTTTCTGAATGAAGCATTGAATCATGCAAGTCAGGGCTTTGCAAGGACGTTTCCAAATCCAGCTGTGGGATGTATTTTAGTCCGACAGGATACGTCCGAAATTCTTGGATCAGGATTTCATCCACGGGCAGGTTTCCCACATGCTGAAATATTTGCTCTGTTAGAGGCGGCAGGACATGTATCTAGTGGCATCGAGGCAGCGAAGTCTGTCGTCCAGGGGAATCCGACAGAACAAGTCCTATCGTTATCACAACGATATATTGCCGAAGGTGGTGCTGAAGAATTATTTCAGGATATCTTTCAGGATATTCCCGTCACAGCCTACGTCACGTTGGAACCATGTTGTCATAAGGGTAGGACACCACCCTGTACTACCTCCTTTGCACTTTCCAAGGTGAATCGTGTCGTCGTTGGATTCCGTGATCCAAATCCAAGAGTCGATGGTGGTGGTGTGAAAGTATTAGAAGAAGCTGGAATCGATGTTGATCTTGCTGAGGGTATGGCACAACAGGCGTGTATGGATATGATCGATACGTTCGTAAAGAGGATTACACCCAAAGAATACGATACTGACTATTCTTGGGTCAATGGTGCAATGCGGAGGAAACTCCGGAGTCTTGCCAATCGATTAAAGGTTGAAGATTCTCTGACAGAATATCCCTGGACTGGTCAAATTAAGGCGATGACAGAGGAGGAAGTCGATAGTCTGATATTAGATGCTGTGTGGATGGAACGACTCGATTTTATGGTCTGGCAGAAAGAACTTGTGAATCTTCGTCTTAATAAGGCTGTGGGGAAGAAGAAACTTGCCAAACGATTAGGTGAACGTATTGCGAAGGAATTGGGTGCCCATCTCGCACAGACTGTAGGACATACAACCCTTCTTTATCGTCCAGGTGTACCACCCATGTTGGATGTTGAAGATCTTTTAGATACATCCTCCGAAAAAGAAAATGTCGAAACGGAGGGAGAAGAATCTGAAGAAATGGATGACGATGGTGAAGGAGATACGTAGGAAGAGGAAATAATTCTAACGCTCTAGAAATCGATCGAAGTATAAAAATGACTCTATCAAATACAGACTTTAGGATATATGCCACCACTCCACCTCCGGGGATCATGCGCCATTGTTGTTTACGGAGACAGTCTTCAAAATGGAGATTCGCTACTAAATTCCACATAGGACTTTGAAACGGGATGACGGAATCCAATTTTGATCGCATGGATACATGGATGTCCATCCTTCGCAGCCTCAGCGACTGCTGCTTGTAGGTCATCACTTGCTCTATTTAGATTCGGGACTAACTCATTCAATTCCTTATCCGTCAATCCTCCGTTGGAAGCTGCTTCGCCTTGGTACCCATATACCCTATCACCGACGATTGGATGACCAAATGCGGCCATATGTACATTCAGTTGATGGTAACGACCAGATATACTCGTCAAGGTAATTCTGGTAACGGGATATCCCTTGAATTGTTCTCTCGATACGACCTTGTATTTCGTTAGACTACTCTTGGGCATTTCCAAGATTTTCTTTCCAACTTCTTCTGCGTCCAAATGTAGTAACGCCCGTTGATGTGCATCTGTTGAGATTCGTACATATGGAGGGAATTGATAGTCTCTCATGATCGGAAGACTGATTAATCCCTCATCCTTCGCCATGTGACCAACGACCAAGGCTTCATAGACTCGATTCACCTTCCGTCGTTGAAATTCTACATTCATTCCCCGAACTGCCGCCTTATTCTTGGCGAAGACTAACATTCCTGATGTATCGAACCCCAATCGATGTACTACCATATGATCTGCAGTCGGAAGGTCGACGTCTATCGCATCGAATACAGTCTGTGCAATATTTGGATTCGGTGTCTTCCCCGCTACTGTCAAACATCCTGCGGGCTTATTTACCACAATCATATCCTCATCCTCGTGAACAATTCGTAAATCCTGAAAGAAATGCGAAGTGGTATTAGAACCGGCTACTCACAAGAAGTCTGCATAACATTTGAAACATCCGCCAGATGAACTTACCTCCTTTTGCAACTGATACGACATTTGATCCTTGGCCTGCATCTTGGTGAGTTGTTCTGTTAACCGACTGTTTATTTCAGACGCGGTCAACTGAACGGCTTTATTCTTGATTTTAGGCATAGGAAAGATATCCGCGATATCCAGATCCAAATCAACAGTCGAAACGGCTTCTACAGTTTTCGTCTCTATCTTGGTCGCTGTGGCCGTTTGAGCGTTCCTTCTACTGCTGGCGAGAGCTCCTACAGAACTCAACCGTTCCGATCCTAACGTCGTTGCCATAAAGGCATCAGCGATCGCCAATGTGGTGAGAACTAGAAAAGGAAGCCGCATGATACTTGTTGTGGGAAAAAGAAAAACAGTATGAATGCATTCTTGTCGCTGTTCTGGTTGTTCTTTTGGTATGGCATTCGTTGCGGGTGATGTGTGATGTGGTTGACGTTGATTGGTTATGAGCCATCAAATCTATCAGCCGAACGTACGCTATGCGTACACCTACAATGCGGCAGGAGGGTATTAGCGGTAGGTTACTGTTACAGTTAGTTTGATACCCAGGTGCCTGTCCATATGTACGGTAGGTATGTGAGAGAAAAGCCATTACAGTTACGTTACATTCAGTCACTGGTCACTGTCAGAACAGAACTCCGGAAGCAGAACTGCGGCCTCCGGCACACCTGATCACGAACGTGGTTTTGGTGACTCCTCAGAAAAGCGTTCCTTCGGGACCAAAACAAAGATGTCTAGTCGTAAAAAAGAAAATCAATGGACGTTATCTGCAGGTATTGCGCGGCCAGCTGGACGTTGAAGCTCCGGCCGATCGAGATAGGCATAAAGATCAAGCCAATGAGTTGTCTTGAACTTAAAGTCAAAAGAACGTTGCTTGTCTAGACACGATCCACTCACTTGTTTGGCAGGTGGCCAAAAGAAGCGAGGATTGGCTCGTGTAGAATTTTTTTTCTCTATGTGAACTCGGGGAAAGTGCATCCGTTGGATTCGCCCTGCTCGCCTGTTTCGGCTCGCGGGCGTTGAAAAATTATTGTCACATAGAAGTCCCATGTCCGAAGCGACAATATGTTCACCTACGAACTTCAACTTATCATTCCCATACTAAGACCAAGAGTAAAATAGAGTATGCCCTCTTCGTCACTAGGGGTCAAAGGATTTATGCAAATGATGTCGCAGTCCGCAAGAACTCGTTGAGGGTACGTCATGCGAAATTGCTGGCCAACCACAAAATTTCGTCGAAATACAGAACAGTACGTTGAGTGTCTACGACACGCTACGTTGACAGCTTTTCCTCGGCATTGCCCTCACAAAAAGCGATTTGGCATTGTAGTTGCAAATACCCATTTCGATACACCATGGACTCCGACGACGGTTCAAGCGTCGTGGCTACACCCGGATGGGGAACACATACGCGTACTTTATCGGATAGTAGCAGTAGTACTAGCTCGGAGCAGTTGGCTTTGATGGACTTAGCGCAGAGACTTTATTCGGTGTCATCGAACAATGATCCTGGCATTGTAGACGATATTGATGTTCGCAATGAGGCGAAGCTGCTCATGAGCCTGTCCAGCGTACTCCCCAGCAGCGTTACAATTGAATCTGGTAGGATTACTCCCCAAAGTGACGCTTCTTCTTGTCACAGCGTGAGCTCGCGCCAGCGTGATACATTTCGTTTTTCATGTCCTTCTTTATCCCTAGAAAGCTCGTTTCAGGGACATGTAGAAGGAGAGACTCCATACTTATTCACGCCTTCTAAATCAGCCACCGAAAGCGGACCGGCTGCCCTTCTTGGACGAGTCCTGAAAGTGGAAGATGTAGATGCCCTGCGACTTTCGTCCGAGGCGATGGCTCGAAACATCATGCAATCATATGATAAGGCATTGCAATGGAGAATTCAGGCCTGGATCGATTCCTTGTCAAGAATCCTTGTGCGCAAAGAATCCGAGCTTAAGCGGAAAGGTGCGGCTACAGAAGACAATCTTATGATTCTCCGTGAGTCTTCGGAAGCAATGCTGATCGTTCGCCTTCAGGAGATTCGGCAAGGTATCAAGGTCATTGATGCATGCAATCACTTTCAAGTATTGTCTCAAAAGGCTCCGTCCCCTCAAGACGAACCTCCTCACAAGCGACGACGTTTGTCCGAAGACTTGACAGAGGGCGAGTACGAGTACACAGTTTCGCATCTCCTCATTCTGAAGATTGACATAAACCTTCACGCTCCAGCGGTGGGCAATGCTTCGATCCACCTGGATGTCCCGGGGACGATGAATGGTATCTTCGTGAGCATTGAAGATGGTCGGGGACAGGCCACAGATGTCGTCATTGATATCAATACCGACATTCTAGCTGCCATGATTGAAAAGTCAAGTCGTGCTGTGGTTCGAGCCACGATGGAAGCGCTTCTAAAGGGTGAAGAAAACGATTCCCAAGAGGAAGGAGAAGAGGAACCCGAGGAAACCTCGCTAGCTGTAAGTGAAGATGCTCAAGAGGCTGATCCTCAACACGAGGATTTTCAAGAAGATAGTCACAGTCCGGAGGATGATGAATCCGATGAGGGTTCGGGTCAGTTTAAGACCCCAGTTAGGACCCTCTCCGTTGATCGCATCTCCGAGTTGGTGTTCGTGACACCACGCGACTGTGACCCTTCAGGTTCTAGTCAGGGGAGTGACACAGAAGAACATTCATCGTTGTTTCTGTCGATCCCCAACGACTTTCGTTCAGAGCAGCCCAAGCAATTCCTTTCGCCACAATCGAGTCTTCCTTGTATTTCCTCAAGCCTAACTATCATCAAGAAGAAGACTGAGCGAGTCGCTCCCTCTGCTGTCGTTACTCCCTCTAAAAGCTCACACTCCTACATTGAAGGCAGTGGAGATGAACTGAACCTACCCATCCTTGCGAAAGCTGTGTTGGAACGGCATCCCAACTGAGGTACGGGAAACGAACGGGGATCCCACACAAGCGATCCTAGGAAGATGTCGTGTGAAGAAATAACACACGACGATTCCGCAACTACTTGAGCTTGCCTCTTGCTCACACAAAGAGCAAGTAGCTTGCACTTATTTTTACACGTTGGTATACTCTCTATCAATGAAATTGTGAAGAATCTATTGTGCCACCAAAAGTTATCGTTACATGAAGAAGTTAGAACCTTCATTAAGACCTACCCACGGACATTCCCGTTGGAGCTATATAATGAGAACCGTTGTCGCCTCTCTAGACCTGTATGGATGGCTAGCATTATTGTTGCTATTGAGAAGGTAGTTTCGAGGTCGGGGAACAGACGTGTTGAGGTAGAGTGCGATAGCAGTTGACACCTCTTTGTCACGGACAACTCCAGTCCTACTGGTATATGCTTCTGGACTCTCGGCGGTGAAATCCCATCAAGT
>Ga0194115_10008275_pt1 | contig 10094 bp, 7 predicted proteins | sample TA2MahsurfametaG_3_FD_148656 | JGI IMG/M metagenome (GOLD analysis project Ga0194115, IMG submission 148656) | Freshwater microbial communities from Lake Tanganyika, Tanzania - TA2015002 Mahale S4 surface | ecosystem: Environmental > Aquatic > Freshwater > Lake | place: Tanzania: Lake Tanganyika... | reverse complement strand
CCTAGCATTCTTACAATCGTGCGTGTCGACATGGGTGAAAAAGAGACAAAAGATTCCCAGCGTGGTTGCATGCAAGAAGAAAATCATCAAAAGGGGGGACAGAGCCATTCACGAAAGGCCTAGCATTCTTACAATCGTGCGTGTCGACATGGGTGAAAAAGAGACAAAAGATTCCCAGCGTGGTTGCATGCAAGAAAAAAAACATCAAAAGGGGGGACAGAGCCATTCGGAGGAGGGGACAACGACCCCTCCCCGGATTCCCCCCTTGTGTGTCGAAGAAAGGGGGTTCCCAAGTTCCAAGTTCCAACTCATCACCCTCTCGACTCTCTCTTTCTTTCCTACAACGTCATTTGGATTGTCGACCTATCCAAAACTACAAAACTTAACCACCCCATCCCAACTAACCAACACGTTTGAAGATTCCATTCTTCCCGTCTTGGAACTGATCTCATTAAATACCTCATTCCAGCAGCATTGCAAGACAACCAACAAACATGATGTCTCCTCGAAGCTTGTTTAGTTCTCAGATGTTCATCTATCTAGTCCTTTTGGTTCTCGCCATAATGACAACAACGACGACGGAAGCCTTTTCACCCCTTTCCAGTCAGACAATTGGCCGACCACAACAACACATCTCCTCGACTGCAAGATCTATGAATCTTGACTTGTTTTCATCAGCATCAGCAGCATCATCATCATCATCAGTGTCATCATTCTCCTCTATGTTCTCATCGACGGAATTGTCTTCGGCGGCGACCTTGGATCCTACGACGGTCCTATCCGACCTATTGGGTGGCCTATTGGGGACACCTGCTATTCTTTTAGTTCCCATCCTTGCTGCCTTGGCTGTCGCCTCTCTCATTGCCTTCTTCATCGTGAGTTATGCCAATCCAGAAGTGGAAGATAATGAATAAATGAAATCGGGTGTTGTTGTGATGGAAGCCGGCGAACCTGCTTTGGGGGGGAAAGAGATGAGGAGTATGGACTACGATAGACGTTTCAATGATCCAGAAAATATGAGAGAGAAAAAGCCCCCAATGACGTGTAGGGGGGGGGGACATATGGCAAACACTTTTTCGAAGATCCCTTCTTCTCCACTGCTGTGGTTGCTGATTCGACTAACGTACTACTAGGGTTGCTCTACCACAGTGAAAATAATATCACAAAACAAAATCTATCAGCTTACTACTAGGGTGCTCTACCATATCAATAAAGATCTTTCTTTGTGCTTTTCTGTGCCGACGTATGACAGAGACGACACATATCATACACGCAAGGCGCAAAGAAGTGATGGATGCAAAGAATGTACTAGTAGCACCTCCGATGACTAGAAATGTAGCACCGTCGATGACTTGAGTGACATGCAAGGAAACCAGGTGAACGAATCCCTTGGAGGATCGCCCTACCCTACCACTTGGACTAACCGAAATACCCGTACTACTATCGGCTACTACTATTCGGAGGTGCGTTCTTTTCTAGAGGATTGAATGAATCTATCTCTCTCGAACTCTCTCTCCTCTCAATGGTTAGACCCAATCACGTGCTGGTTGTAGGACATAATCAAGAGACAGAGAGTTCGAGAGAGAGGAGAGGAGTCATCAAGGTATGGAAGCACCGAAACCATACGGTACTTCAACCACGGTACGTAGATAGGCATCACGTCCTTTTCCGGTCGGCGTCCAGGCAAATCGATTCGAAACTACATCTGTCCAATTATGTCTCCTCCGAAAACCCCTGAGGATATGATACAAAGATATTACGCTGATTGATTCATATACTGTGAGTGATGCAAAAAGGGTTTTAAGGGGGATTCCTTGGTCGTTGAAATCTCTTCTTTCCTTCTCTGCGGCCGACTACCATGATGGGGGATTTCCCCCTCCCCGACCCACTGCGCGGTAGGTAGCTCAGCAATGGACATTTCGCCCGTTGCGGAAAAAAAAAAGACACCGTCCTTTGACGAAGAGGAGTGACATTGGTTTGTGAAAAGGGAAATTTCTTTCCTTGCCTACGCTGTCATTGTTGTTGTTGGTGCATCCCATACCCTCATCAATCAATAAGCAATCATCCTAATGCGGTGCCCGTTGCTCGTTGGTCTCGCGGTCGTCGCTGTCTCGTTCTTCCCCCACGGACTGGCAGGAACGGCGGATCATCGTTACAAAAAAGGAGAGCATGTAGAATTGTGGGTCAATAAGGTACGGAGAGGTCAAACACGTTCTGTCTATCGCTTTATCGTTCTAGTCGTTGGTTTTTAATTGTGTTTGGAAAGCAAAAGAAGGTCTGGTTGGCTTGAATTTTTGGGAGGATTTTCTACCATGTCCATGGTGGTGGGTGTTTTTGGTTTGGGACTCAATTCTCCCTGTGTGTGTTCTCCCGTGCTCTCTTCCTGCTGTCGTCTCATTGTATATACATGTATAGGTGGGACCCTATGCGAACCCTCAGGAGGCCTATGAGTATTACAAGTTACCCTATTGTGCTCCAGATACGAAACATCATCCAGATAAGGAAGCAGGTCGTTTTAATGAATGGAAGACACATTCCATGGGAGAATATTTGGGTGGACATGCTTTACGACATTCTGGTCATGATATTACCTTTTTGGATACGACAGCACAACCTGAAAAATGTACGACGAAACCTTTGTCGAAGGAGGAGGCGAATCATTTTTCCAAGGCTATCCAACATCGTTGGTTTTATCAACTGTACCTTGATGACTTACCCGTCTGGGGTATGGTCGGTGAAATGTTACCCAAATCGGATTCATTTAGTATTCAAGAAAAGGATGATTTGGATCGTTTAGATCATATGACAGACTTGAAGGATGCCGATGTAGGGAATTTACATCCCTATGTCTACACCAGTCGGATTTTAAAGGTCTCCTATAATGGGGATCAAATTGTCAAGGTCGATTTGACATCCGATCCAAAGTCATTGAAGGAAATCAAGGATGGTGAAGCCTATGAATTTAGTTTACACGTCCAATTCGAGGAAACATCGGAAGCCTTCCATTCACGTTTTGATCGATATTTGGATCATGATTTCTTCAAACATCCTATTCATTGGTTCTCAGTCTTCAATTCCTTCATGATGGTCCTATTCCTGATGGGATTAGTCACATTGATCCTATTGCGGACCTTGAGAAAGGATTATGCAAGATATGGTCTGATTGCTGGTCTGGATGACGGAGCCGATGAGGAAGAAATCGAGGCACTTCATCAAGATAAGGTAGAAGATTCCGGTTGGAAACAAGTTCATGGGGATGTCTTCCGAGCACCGGAATTATTGCCTTTGTTTGCTGCAATTGTCGGAACGGGATGGCAATTGGTCATTCTGACCTTGGGTGTCATTCTATTTGCTGTCATGGGCCCACTCCATGGACAGGTCCATGAAGATCGTGGTGAAGTCATGCAATCTATCTTGATTTGCTACGCTTTCTCATCGATTGTCAGTGGTTTCATGTCTGGAAAGTATTTCAAGGAATATTATCCAACCGTTTTACGACGTGGGAGTACTGGTGGACCTGGAAATGCCTGGCAACTTACAATGGGTCTGACAGTCGTCCTCCTTCCCATTGCGACTGTCTTGATTTATTCATTCCTGAATGTGATCTCATTGACATATGGGACGATCAACAGTATCCCATTTTCAGTCATCTTCAAGATCTTCCTCCTTTGGGTCTTTGTTTCTATCCCACTTTGCGTCGTCGGGACACTTCTCGGACGTCATGCCAATAAGGGTGCCGTCACGACCTTCCCCTGTCGTGTCAATGCTATTCCACGACCTATCCCCGAAGATGTCCCGTGGTATGGCAAACCCTCTGGTTTGATTCCCCTGGCAGGTCTATTGAGTTTTGGTTCTATCTTCATTGAACTATACTACGTCCTGACTTCACTTTGGAATTACAAGTTCTACCACGTGTATGGATTCCTATTGGGCGTATACAGTATCCTCACAATCGTTGTGGGGATGACATCGATTATCGTCGTCTACTTTTGTTTGAATGCGGAGAATTATCTATGGCAATGGACTGCCTTTGCCTCGGGTGCATCGACGGCTGTATATGTCTTCATTTATGGAATTTATTACTTCATCTTCAAAACGTCGATGAATGGATTGTTGCAAACATGCTTTTACTTTGGATATATGGGATTGATTTCGATCAATTTAGGATTACTATGTGGTACCCTGGGACACTTTGCTGCATCTCGATTCGTCCGTGCCATCTTTCAGAATGTCAAGGTCGATTGAGTGAGTGAAGAAAATGAATGAATGAATTTGTCATATACTACTACTACTAGAGAGAAATAGCAAAAGCCACAATATGTATACGCCGTATACCATTGAATCTATGTAGAGAAATAGCGAGAAAACATACTTCCTTCAACACATTGTTCTACGACTAGTAGTGAGATGCGTCGCACACTTTTTTGGTCATTGTGGTCCTGCTGGCAATAGGGAGATGGTAGTATACAATACTCTCACAAGTCTGTTGTACGGGAAGATGGATCAAACCGCTCAATAGGTAGTCGGATAAGTGGGATCATCATCACCACCACCACTACCATTTGGAATGTCGGCCTTGGCTTGTTGGATGATGGTAATTCCGGAACTAGTCCCGATTCTAGACACTCCTGCATCAATATACTTCTTTGTCGATTCTAAGGTACGGATACCACCTGAGGCCTTGACAAGAGCATTATTCCCCACAATCGTCTTCATGATTTGCACTGCCTGTAAAGTCGCACCACCACCCTCCGGACTAAATCCTGTCGATGTCTTGACAAAGTGTGCACCTGCCAATTCGGCCAATATTGTTGCATCAATCAATTCCTCTTCGGTTAATAATCCACTTTCCAATATTACCTTGATAAGAATTGTATTTCCTCGTCGACTTCTTTGGACATTGGCAGCAGTTTGGACGACGTCATATATCTCTTGATAGACATATTGAAAATTCCCCTCCTTTAACATCCCAATCGGTATTACCATATCCACTTCATCTGCACCTGCTTCAATGACGAGTTTTGTTTCCATCGCCTTGAGACCTATACAAGTCGCTCCTAGGGGGAAACCAACGACACAACATAGACGGACGGTGGTATGTTCAATGATTGAAAATGCATATGATGTCCATATCCCATTAACACATACAGCCTTGAAATCATATCCGATTGCCTCTTGACATAAAATTTGTATATCCAATGATGTCGCATCAGGTTTTAATATCGTATGATCAATCCAAGAAGAAATTGTATTCCCATCAAAAGGAACTGGCGATGAGAATCGATGTTTAGAGGATGGAACAATCTTCAACAAAGAAGTCAGGAACTCTCGTCTGTTCGCAATTCTGTCTTCTAGGCTTCCTTCTGACATTATAAAGAGTCTAACGTACTGGAAGAAATCTGACTATTCTGATGTCGTTGACGATAATGACGATGATTGCAGGGATAGTGATGTGAAGATACGGCGGGCTCTTCTAGAATATGCTCTGACAGTGACTGTGATGTTTTCTGGTCTGCTACTTCCAGCTCGTTTGGGGGGAAGCACATCCGCCAAAAAGTGAATCATCAAGGTTCTTTCTAACGACCCCCTTCGGACCGAACAAATCAGAGCGCGCGTACGCGCGGCTGATTGTTGAAACAAAAGATCGCACCCACAAAACTCAACAACGTATGTAAAAGACCTTCACATGAGACGCATGGAATTCTCAACGACAAGTCACATTCGTTTCCCACTGACAACAAATACAATTACCATGAAGATCGCTATCCTTGCCGCCCTTGTCTCGTAAGTTGTTCCGTTTTCGGTGGTATATGGAATCTCTACTCAAGAGAGAGCGAAAGAATGGTCTTTTTCCCCCTGCTGTCCGTTTCCTTTCAGCAGATGGTGTAGCTACAGGAACTGCGAGGGTCAGACGGCTGTAGGGGATGTCGAACACTGATGTATCGTGGACCATGATGGCCTCTTGGCCCTGCGCTTGACAGTTTGATACATAAGAGCATCGTCTCCGGATTGTGAAATTTTGTCTCACATGTACTATTCAATTTCGTGTAAATCATTTTTGAAACACAGCGCCGTTGCTGCCTTTGCCCCCAACAGCCAGGTTCAACGACCTGCCACGGAACTCGCTGCCGAACGTCGTGAGTTCTTGAGCCAGGCTGCTGCTCTTGCTGGTGCTGCTGCCTTTGCATCCCCAGCCAATGCTATCCGTGATTTCAATACCGTCGGATACTTGGGTGGATCCAATGTTGTCGACATCAACAACGCGAATGTCCGTGTGTACTTGAAGATGCCAGGTCTTTACCCCACGGTCGCTGGAAAGATTGTCTCCAACGGACCCTACAAGAACGTTGGTGACCTGTACAACATCCCAGGACTTTCTGGAGCCGAAAAGGACCTTATCAAGAAGTACGAAAGCCGATTCACTGCATTCCCCCCGGCTGCTGACTACGTGATTGATATCATCAACAACGGCCTTTACCGTTAAATCTTTGACAATAGCATGATACGGATGTGTTTGTTTGGTTGGGCACGTGTGTTCTAATGCAGCTGTTCTGGGAGTCCGGCTTGCATAGGCATACTCGACCGAGCATAAGGCATTGAATAGACTCAACTGATCTCCCCACGAGAGAGACTAAGTCAACTAGTGCTGACTTGTTTTTCGCCTTTTCAAACTGTGTTGGATTCCTCCCAATTATTCATCACTCATATTAGATATTTTCGTTTTTCCAGTAGCAACAGCTGATGGTTCAGAGTTCAATCGGGGGGAAATGAGATTCACTTCGACAGGTCAGAGGCCCATCCGAAAATGATAAATATGCAATATCGAGACGATCATATCGGATATTGTCTGCGTACATAGTCTCTCTCTCGTTGTTCCATCGCTACTGACATTTCTATCCCAGATGACGATACGTGAGTCTGCATCTAGAGCGGGCAATAAAGATGTGTTGTTTCTACGAAGACGAAGTTCGACGATTGGATGTTGTGAGGGAATATATTGCTTCGACCTTACTAGGAATGCGACGATAATAAACACGCAATATTGTGACGACCATATCCAATATTGTCTGCATTTTACGACTTCTAGAAGTTCTCTCTCGTTGTTGCATCGATACTCGAATTTCTATCTCAGAAGACAATCCTTGAGTCTGCATCCAGAGCGGATAAATACAAATTCATAGTTTCTACGAAGACCAGTTGACGATTCGATGTCGTGAGGGGATATGATCTCGCCCAAGAGGGTAAAAGGATTTTCGTAAAATCTTACTTTTTTCTTTCTTTCAGCCTTTTAGTTCTGAGCCTTCATGGATGATTCTTGTGGGTTGTGCAGGATATCAATTGTTTTTGAGTCCGTAGTCGTTTTCCTTTCCGCACCAAGTCATCAGAACAAAAGCATCTCTGATGAAAGTTATTGGAGCGACGGGTACCACACCACTGATCCATGATTTGCGAAGTCCATGTACACTCGGCCGTGTATGATGCCAAGTTGGATTCCTCACGTGGCAGAAGCACATCCCCCGAGCTTATTGGCTACTTCTTCCACAAGATGGTCGACATTGCAAAGGCGCGAACTACCCGTAACAGATACGGTGGACCAACGAAAAAACCTAGGGATTCAAATCTGTATGCCTTCTTCACACTTGTATTCCTTTGTGATCGTTTGCACACAATGCGGACATCATTCATCGACGATGGATGTTCGTGATCAATCTGTCTTCGTGCTTCCCTGAACGTATCGTGGGAACAGTCGTTACCTCTTCGTCACGTCTTCGTCATAGGCAAAGGTGATGACAAGAAAGAATAGTAGGATCATGTCGTCTTTCACAATACAGTACCGAGGTTGTCTTGGGGTTTCGTGTGTGATGTCACTGACAGTGACAATGACTCGATTGAGGATACAGTACCCAGTCGTGGAGCATGAGTCCCGGATGAGTCGGGGTACTGTACTTCGGCAAAGAGTAACGGTGAGAAAGTGCCGGTGCCAAAAATAGTGAAAGTTCATGAATCGAATGAACACGTCAGCGTCATGTTCCGGTCCTACCGCAAATACCGGTAGACCGCGCACTGCGCACGCGTCTGTAGTTGTCCGTACTTCGTTCGGATGTCTGTGCGTCGATCGTCTTCTCCAATCGGACAATCGACACCATATGGCTCGAGCGGGGTGACGGTTGGGCTTTGTCGTCGTTCCCGCTCTGCGGCTGGAAGTTTCTTTCGCAGGACGGGGGACATCTTTTTTTCTTGCACGGATCCTTGAAACATCGGGTATTGCATAGAATCACCCTTGTCTCAAGTTCTTTCATCTGTCGAATCTTGGCAAATAGGAAGTATCATTTGGGTGGTAACTGGATCCACTTGATTTTGTACTCTCAACTTGTCACCACTGTACTCCTACATCCACAACACTTAATCTTTGTGACGTCCCCCTTGAAGTGATACTATCTGAGAACACGGGATCATGATGTTTGTTCGGTCGACCGTGACCACCATGATCAGTAAACAGTTCAGAATACAACATTCAAGATTTCCTCTCAGGTTCTCAAGTGTCAGTACCTTGCTCAAGGAAGACATCGACGATGATGACGACGATAGCACGATAGTTCTGTCAGAACGACCACGGTTAAATGCTCTTCGTCGACAACTTAACCTGGAAAGTGATGGGACGATTCCGAAAGTTCATCTCACCAAAAAGCAACATACCGATACACAAAAATCATCATCATCATCATCATTACAACTGCGGGACATTAAAAGACGGCACGACAGGACGACATTACCCTCCGACGTGGAAGATCTCATCCGTCAACTAGATGCACTTCCGATACCTCAACAGGCCTTGACGGATACATATGGTCGACAACATTCCTACCTACGTATATCATTATCGGAAAAATGTAATTTACGTTGTCTATATTGTATGCCTGAAGATGGTGTCCCGGTCCAACCAAAGTCACATTTATTAACGAATGATGAAATCATCCGGTTGGCGACGCAATTTGTCCATCAGGGAGTCGATAAGGTTCGTCTGACTGGTGGAGAACCATTACTTCGGAAGGATCTCGTCGACTTAGTCGGTCGATTGAATGAATTAGGATTGAAACAGATTGGGATGACGACGAACGGAGTGACACTGTCCAAATTACTTCCGGACTTAGTCGATGCAGGATTGACCCATGTCAATGTTAGTTTAGATTCCTTGGATCCAGACAAGTTTGCGAAACTTACTCGTCGTCCACCCTCCTATCATGAACGGGTCATGCAGGCGATTGAAGATTGTGCTACGTATCTACCCCATCGGACGAAAATCAACTGCGTCGTCCTTTCAGACAATGTGAATGAACTACATGACTTTTCCAAATTGACCTTGAAGATGCCTATTGATGTCCGATTTATTGAATACATGCCCTTTAATGATAATTTGTGGCAAACGGATGGATTCGTCAGTTATCAACAAATGTTAGATCAAATACCAGGCTTAACCCGGTTGGAAGATGGTCCCAATGATACGACGAAATGGTGGACATTGCCTGAGGCTAGGGGCAATCACGATGATTTGGCACCCACTGCCGTTGGTCGGATTGGATTCATTACGAGTATGAGTGAACATTTCTGTGGGACATGTAATCGGCTACGATTGACTGCCGATGGGAAATTAAAGGTTTGTCTTTTTGGGAAGACGGAGATTAGTCTTCGAGATTTACTTCGAAGAAAGGGGGAGGAAGAAGTCTCGGATGACACTATTTTGAAATTAATCCATTACGCCGTAAAGAAGAAACATTATAAACTTGGTGGACATCGAGATATGGAAGATTTGAAAGCTCATTCGACGGAAAATCGACCCATGACATTGATTGGGGGTTAAAGGAAACCCTTGGACTTGGAATACCGTACTCCCCTGTTCAGATAGCCCACCACCACGGAAAAAGAAATGATTTTCCTCCCTTCCGGACAGATTCTATGATTCTTGCGTCCCTCCCGACACGAATCGACCTATGATATTCTCTACTGCGTCCTTCCAAAGCTAAGTACCCTTCTTGCGGGACCACCCCAGACGACGACCCCATTTTGTTCTCCCCCCCCCCCCCGCTACTGATACA
>Ga0194115_10008274_pt1 | contig 10095 bp, 6 predicted proteins | sample TA2MahsurfametaG_3_FD_148656 | JGI IMG/M metagenome (GOLD analysis project Ga0194115, IMG submission 148656) | Freshwater microbial communities from Lake Tanganyika, Tanzania - TA2015002 Mahale S4 surface | ecosystem: Environmental > Aquatic > Freshwater > Lake | place: Tanzania: Lake Tanganyika... | reverse complement strand
TTGAGGATCACCAGAAACAGATTGCCAACCCACATCGACGCGATGAGTCCCCAGAAGAGCGTGGGGTTGCTCGTCATCACTTGCGGCCCCGGCTGGATGTTGTGGATCATCATGGCTGCCACCATCAGCGCCATCACCGGGGTGGTGGGAATGCCGAGCGTGAGCATCGGGATGAACGAGGTCTGCGCACCGGCGTTGTTGGCGGCTTCAGGGCCCGCAACGCCTTCGATCGCACCCTTGCCGAAGCGCTCGGGCGTCCTGCTGATCTTCTTTTCCAGCGCGTAGGCCGAAAAGGAGGCGAGGACCGCACCGCCCCCGGGCAGGATACCGAGGAAGGATCCGAGCGTTGTGCCGCGCAACACCGGCCACACGCTGCTGCGCAGCTCGCTTGCGCTCGGCAAGAGGCCGCTCACCTTGCTGGTGAAGACTTCGCGCTTGTCGCGCTGCTCCAGGTTGAGAATGATTTCGGCGAATCCGAACATGCCCATCGCCACCGCCACAAACTCGATACCGTCGGAGAGTTCGGGAATGTCGAAGGAAAAGCGTGCCACCCCGGAGTTGACGTCGGTTCCGATCATTCCGAGCAGCAGACCGAGCACCACCACCGCAAGAGCCTTGATCACCGAACCGTGTGCCAGCACCACCGCCGCGATCAGGCCGAGCACCATCAGCGAGAAGTATTCGGCCGGCCCGAACTTGAAGGCGAGTTCGGCAAGCGGCGGCGCGAAGGCGGCGATGAGGAAGGTGGCCACCGTACCTGCAAAAAAGGATCCGAGCGCAGCCACCGCGAGCGCAGGCCCCGCCCGGCCGCGACGCGCCATCTGGTAGCCGTCGAGGGTGGTGACGACAGAGGAGGATTCGCCCGGGAGGTTCACCAGGATTGCGGTGGTGGATCCCCCGTACTGCGCCCCGTAGTAGATCCCCGCCAGCATGATCAGCGCCGAGGTTGGGTCGGTCATGCGGTAGGTTGCGGGCAACAGCATCGCGATCGTGGCAAGCGGGCCGATGCCCGGCAGCACGCCGATGAGGGTGCCCAGGGTCACGCCGATGAAGCAGTACATCAGGTTTTGGGCGGTGGCCGCCGCCGAAAACCCGGTGGCCAGATTGCTCAAAAGCAGTTCCATGACGCTTCTCTCCTCGCTGATCGCTCGTTGTGCTTGCGCTTCGGGTGTGGCGTTGCGGCCGTCTCAGGAACTGATGAACCTGGGCAGGAAAGGGAACTGCAATTCAAGCCCCCTCACGAAGACCAGGTAGGAGAGCACAAGGAGTACCACCGTGGCAATCAGCGTGTCCTTCACCTTGAACTCATGGCTTGCCGGTGATGAGAGCCAGATCAGGATCACGATCGACACAATGATCCCCATCGAGGGCAGGGTGGCCGCAAACGCAACGACCGCGAGGAGGATCAGGAGCAGTTCCCGCCAGCCGGTTGGGTCGATACGGACCCCGGTCTCGCTGCTGTCGCCGGAGCGACCGATGCCGTTGATGCTGATCACCGCCCCGAGGACTGTGAGCACGCCCCCGAGGACGGTTGGGAAGTAGGCCGGGCCCATCTTTGCCGCAGTGCCCATGGTGTAGTCGCGCGCAAAAAAAACGAAGGCGAGCCCGAAGCCCATGAAAAGGATCCCCGACCAGAGATCCCGCTGGTTTTTGATATGCATTGCCCGGTCCCCTCAGGTTTTGCTTGCATGGCGCAGTGATGCGCAATCGATTCTGAACAAGCATAGCGGAGCAGCGGGCAACTTGACAGCCCGCCATGCCTTACAAAGTCTTGCAACTCGCAACAGCCGCTGACAGACGCACGCACCCTTGTGCTGACACAATCGATTCGCTCCTTTCGTCGGGTGACGTTTGGAGCAGGTCTGGTGGGTTCTCCGAACTTGCTCCGGATCATGACGGTCTCCTTTTGGGGGAGGTTTGCAGCCTCCCCTTTTTCTTGTGCGCGGCGGGTGGAGAGGCTCTGCGCCTGCCTCGATTCGCTAGAATCGTCATCGTCATGAAATCCTCCGAGATCCGCTCCCAGTTCCTCGGCTACTTTGCCGCGCGCGGCCACACCGTGGTGGCCTCGAGCCCCCTGGTTCCCGCCAACGACCCCACGCTGCTGTTCACCAACAGCGGGATGGTGCAGTTCAAGGAGGTCTTTCTTGGCAAGGAGCAACGCAGTTACCGCCGCGCCGCGAGCTCCCAGCGCAGCGTGCGCGCAGGAGGCAAGCACAACGACCTTGAAAACGTGGGCTACACCGCCCGGCACCACACCTTCTTCGAGATGCTGGGCAATTTCAGTTTCGGCGACTACTTCAAGCGCGATGCGATCGTGTTCGCATGGGATTTGCTTACCCGGTGCTTCGGGATCGCACCCGAGCGGCTCTGGATCACGGTGTACAAGGACGATGACGAAGCCCACGCGATCTGGGCCAACGAGGTCGGGGTACCGGCCGAGCGGATCATCCGCATTGGTGACAACAAGGGGGCCCGCTACGCCAGCGACAATTTCTGGCAGATGGCCGATACCGGCCCGTGTGGGCCCTGCTCGGAAATCTTCTACGACCATGGCCCCAGAGTTGCAGGTGGCCCGCCCGGATCGGCCGAGGAAGACGGCGATCGCTACATCGAGATCTGGAACCTGGTCTTCATGCAATACGAGCGCGACCACGCGGGTGTGCTTACCCCCTTGCCGAGGCCCTGCGTCGATACCGGCATGGGGCTCGAGCGCATCGCAGCCGTCTTGCAGCAAGTGCACAGCAACTATGACATCGACCTCTTCCAGACGCTGGTGGCGGCAGCGGCCCGTGCTACAGGCGCACGTGATCGCGAAAGTCCTTCGCTGCGGGTGATCGCTGACCATATTCGTGCCTGTGCTTTCCTGGTGGTCGACGGCGTGATCCCCGGCAACGAGGGGCGTGGCTACGTGTTGCGCCGGATCATCCGCAGGGCGCTTCGCCACGGCCATCAACTCGGTTGCGACCAACCCTTCTTTCATACGCTCGTCCACGATCTGGCAGGGCTGATGGGCGAGGCCTATCCCGAACTGGTTCAGGCGTCAGAGCGGGTTCGCGAGGTGCTGCGCCAGGAAGAGGAGCGCTTTTCCGAAACGCTCAAACACGGCTTGCAGTTGCTCGAGCAGGTGCTTGCACCGCACACCACGCGGCTCGACGGCGAAACCGCCTTCCGTCTGTATGACACCTACGGATTTCCACTCGATCTCACCGCCGACATCTGCCGCGAGCGCGGCGTGAGCGTGGACGAAGCGGGGTTCCACGCAGCGATGCAAAGGCAGCGCGAGCAGGCGCGCGCTGCCGGCAAGTTCAAGGCCTCTGCCGACGTGGACGTGGCAGGCCAGATCACCCGCTTCAGTGGGTATGCGCAACTCCAGGCCGAGGCCTCGGTGGTGGCGATCGTTGCGCACGGCGAACAGGTCGAACGCGTGTCGGGGGGCCGGGCACTGATCGTGCTCGACCAAACCCCTTTCTACGCCGAGTCGGGTGGCCAGGTGGGCGACCGAGGCTGGCTGACGTCGCCGCACGGTTTTTCGGCCCGGGTGGACGACACCCGCAAGCTCGCTTCCGGCGCTTTTGGCCACGAGGTCGCCCTCGAGGCGGGGAGCGTGGCCGTCGGTCACCGGGTCCTGGCGCAGGTGGATCCCGAGCGGCGTGCCCGCACGATGCGTCATCATTCGGCCACGCACCTGATGCACAAGGCCCTGCGCGAAGTGCTCGGTGCGCATGTGCAGCAGCGCGGCTCGCTGGTGGATGATCAGCGCACGCGATTCGACTTCAGCCACGCAGCGCCACTCAGCGCGGAGCAGCTGCGCGCGGTGGAAGAACGGGTCAACACCGAGATACTTCAGAACCATGCCACCACGGCACGGGTAATGGCCTTCGACGAGGCGGTGCGCAGCGGCGCAACCGCGCTCTTTGGCGAGAGGTATGCCCAGGAGGTGAGGGTGCTCCAGATTGGGAGCTCGCGCGAGCTTTGCGGTGGCACGCACGTGGCGCACACCGGGGAGATCGGTCTGTTCAAGATCGTGGCGGAATCAGGGGTTGCTGCCGGGATCCGCAGGATCGAGGCCGTGAGCGGCGATCGGGCCCTGCAGTTTGCGCAGGGACAGGAGCAACGGCTCGAGGAACTCGCTCAACTGCTCCGGGCGCCGGTCCACGAGGTCGGCGAGCGGGTTGGACAGGTCCTCGAACAGCTGCGGGGGCTCGAGCGCGAGCTTGCCCAGCTCAAGTCGCGGCTTGCCGCTGCGCAGGGCGATGAACTTCTCGGCAAGGCGCGCCGCATTGGCCCGGCGAGCCTGCTGGTTGCGCGGCTCGACGCGGTGGATGCGCGCGGTCTGCGCGACACGATCGACCAGCTCAAGGCGCGCCTCGGTACCGCGGTGATCGTGCTCGGCGTGGTGGAGGGCAACAAGGTGAGCCTTGTCGCGGGTGTTACCGCAGACCTCACCTCCAGACTCAAGGCCGGAGAACTCGTGAACTTTGTGGCGCAACAGGTTGGCGGCAGGGGCGGAGGCCGCGCCGACATGGCGCAGGCGGGCGGTACACAGCCTGCGGCGCTTCCCGATGCGCTCGCTTCGGTGGAGGCCTGGGTGAGCTCGAGAATCCGGGAGGCCTGAGGGTGTCGGCTGCAGACCCTATCGGGGCGGACGTTACCGTTGATGCGCGCGGACTCAATTGCCCGCTGCCGATCCTCAAGGCCAAGAAAGCGCTCAACGCGATGCAATCCGGGCAAACGCTCCACATCCTCGCCACGGATCAAGGTGCAGAGCGCGACTTCCGGATGTTTTCGCGCCAGACCGGCAATGCGCTGCTCGAGGAGCGCATCGAAGGCGGTGTCTGGCACTTCGTGCTGCGTCGACGCTGAGCCGCGCAGCTTCCGACTGGCCTTGCAAGGTTCAAAGTCAACCCGCAGCGCGTTCTGAGCGGCGGCAGGTTGAGCAGTGTCTACCCCGCGTGTGCCGGGTATCGGGGAATCGTCGTGTTTCAGCTCAGGTGTTTGCCCACCAATTGGGTCATTTCGAACATGGTCACGCTGGGCTTGCCGAAGACTTCCGCCAAGGCCTTGTCGCCATTGATCTGACGCTTGTTGGTGGCGTCCTGAAGGTCGTGCTTCTTGATGTACTCCCAGAGTTTGCGCGTGACCTCCGTGCGCGGAAGCGGCTTTGCTCCGATCACCTTGGCAAGCGCTGCGCTCGGGGTCATCGGCTTCATGAAGGCGGCATTGGGGGTGCGTTTTGCGGCTGCCGGGTCCTTTGCCCTGCTTACCGATGCAGCCTCCAAGGCTGGCCCGGCCGGGGCTTTCGAAGCGCCGGCCGGAGCCTTGGCTGCAGGGTTTGGTGCGGCCTTGGTTGCGGGCTTTGATGCGGCCTTGGTTGCGGGCTTTGATGCGGCTGTGGTTGCGGGCTTCGCAGCGTCCCTGGCTGCGGGCTTGGCAGCGACTTTGACGGGAGCCTTTGCCGCAGGCTTCGCCGCAGCGACGGGAGCCTTGGCAGCAGCTTTCGAGGCAGCGGCCGCAGCCTTGGTGGTGGCTTTGGCGTTGGCCTGTCCAGCGGACTCGGCCGCTGGCTTGCTGGTGGACGCGGTATCGGCCGTGGATTTTTTGGTGGTGGCCATCAGATGTTCTCCAGTGGATTCAGGGTGGTAAGGGCTGGAATAGGCTCTTGGGGAAGGCATACAAGGGCAGATGAGGGTTTACTGCCTGAGGGGCGTCTTGCCGTGCATGTGGGGGATCGAAGCCTCCACATCGCCTCGCTCCGGCGCAATGGTTAAAGCATGAATCATCCTGCGCACGGGAGCAAGCACCCACCCGATGAGCGATCACCGTAAGGGAATGAACCGCACTTCACGCTTGTGAGCCTCTTCCCGCAGTTGGTCACGCCGCGCCGAGAAGCGACTGTGCCGCTCACGCTCCTGCGCAACCACCGTGGCAGGCGCGCGTTCCACGAAGGCGGGGTTGTGCAGCCTGGCCTCACATCGGGCAAGCTCAGCCTCCACATCCTCGATGGCGCGCGCGATGCGCTGGCGCTCGGCTTCATGGTTTACCGGTATCTCGAGCATCAGGCGCAGACCGTCGAGCACCCTGACCGGCGCGAGAGTGTCCTCGGGGAGCGTTGACGCTGCAGTGACGCCACTCAGCCGGGCAAGCGCACAGAGCACCTCGCGGTCGGCAAGAGCTTCCTCGGCGCGCGGTCCGCAAAGCACCAGGGGAACGCGTTGTCCCGGCGAAAGCGCCATGTCCGCGCGGAGTTGACGGCAGGATTCCACGATCTCGCGCAATGATGTCATCCAGGCGAGAGCTTGCGCGTCAACGCGGCTGAGCCGGGCTTTGGGAAACCCCTCCTGCATCAAGGTGCGCCACGCGCTGTGCGCTGCCCGGGGCGTGGAAGCCTCGGTCTCGTTCAGCGCCTGGGCCTGTGCATTGCCAGGGAGGTGCGGTGCGAGGTGGTGCCAGAGCGCTTCAGTGATGAAGGGCATGAATGGATGGCCGAGCTTGAGGATGGTGTCGAGGGTCCTCAGCAGCGTGCGCCGCGTGCCACGCTGAAAGGCTGCATCGGGGTGCTGCAGATTCACCTTGGCCAGTTCGAGGTACCAGTCGCAAAAGCTGTTCCAGACGAGTTCGTAGTAGGCCTTTGCCGCCAGATCGAAACGAAACCCGCTCAATTCGCGATCGATTCCGGCAATCGCCTCCTCGGTTACCGAGGCAATCCAGCGTTCAGCACGTCCGAAGGCCATGTAGGCGCCGGGTACGCACGCTTCAGCCTGGTGGGGCGCGAACCCGCAGTCGTGAGCGCTGCATGCCTCCACCTGGATCAGTACGAAGCGGGCTGCGTTCCACAACTTGTTGCAGAAATTGCGGTAACCCTCGCAGCGCTTGAGATCAAAGTTGATGTTGCGGCCCGGGGTGGCAAGGCTTGCAAAACTGAAACGAAGCGCGTCGCTCCCGAAGGCCGCGATACCTTGCGGGTACTCCTTGCGGGTCCTGGCTTCGATGAGGTTCGCCTGCGCCGGTTGCATCAGTCCTGCGGTGCGTTTCCCGACGAGATCCTCGAGGGCGATCCCGTCGATCAGATCGATCGGATCGAGCGTGTTGCCCTTGGATTTCGACATCTTCTGCCCTTCGGCATCGCGCACCAGTGCATGCACGTACACCGTCTCGAAAGGCGCCTTCCCGGTGCAGTGCACCGTCATCATCACCATGCGCGCGACCCAGAAGAAGATGATGTCGAAGCCAGTGACGAGTACCTGTGAAGGCAGAAACTGCGCGAGTGCAGGCTCGAGACGCGCGCCGAGCCCGATCGAATCGGGGCCTCGACCGGGATCCCAGGGCCGATCCTCGCGGGCAAGTGTCGAGAAGGGAACGAGCGCCGAGGAAAACCAGGTATCGAGCACATCGGGGTCGCGCACCAGCGGACCGTAGTAGCCGCCTGCATTGGCTCGGGCGCGTGCATCGGCCTCATCGCGCGCGACAAACACCACGCCGTCGTGGATCGCATCACCCTTCGCGTCGGCCTTGTACCAGGCGGGGATCTGATGGCCCCACCAGAGTTGCCGCGAAATCGTCCAGTCCTGGATGTTTTCGAGCCAATGACGGTAGGTGGAGGTCCAGTTCGAGGGAACAAAACGGATCGCGCCCTGCTCGACGACTTCAAGCGCCATCTCGGCAATGCTGCGCCCGGGAAAGAGGCTGCCCTCGGGCGCAGGCTTGGTTGTGGCCACAAACCACTGATCGGTCAGCATCGGCTCGATGATCGCGCCACTGCGATCGCCGCGCGGGATCGTGAGCCTGTGCGGCTGCACCGAAGCGAGGAGCCCGAGTGACTTGAGGTCAGCCACGATCCGCGCACGGGCCTCGAAGCGGTCGAGACCGAGGTAGCACTCTGGCGCATCACCAGCGATTTTCGCGTCTGGGCTCAGGACCGGGCGAATGGCGAGCCGGTGGCGTTGCCCTACATCATGGTCGTTGAAATCGTGCGCCGGAGTGACCTTCACGACACCCGTGCCGAAGCTGCGGTCGACGCAGGCGTCGGCGATGACCGGAAGATCGCGATCGCAAAGCGGCAAACGCACGGTGTGTCCGATCAGGTGCTGGTAGCGCGCATCTTCCGGATGCACCATCACCGCGCTGTCGCCGAGCATGGTCTCCGGCCGTGTGGTGGCAACCGTGAGCGCACCCGACCCGTCGCTCAGCGGATAGCGGATGTGCCAAAGGAATCCGTCCTCCTCCTCGCTCACCACCTCGAGGTCGGACACCGCCGTCATCAGTACCGGGTCCCAGTTGATCAGGCGCTTGCCGCGGTAGATCAGCCCCTGCTCGTAGAGCGTGATGAAGACTTCGCGGACGACGGTCGACAGCCTGGCATCCATGGTGAAGTATTCGAGCGACCAGTCGGCCGAGGCCCCGAGCCGACGCATCTGCCGGGTGATCGTGGACCCGGAGTGCTCTTTCCACTTCCATACCTGCTCGACGAAGCCCGGGCGGCCGAGCTCCGCGCGCGAGCTGCCGGCTGCCGCAAGCTGACGCTCGACCACGATCTGGGTGGCGATTCCGGCGTGGTCGGTGCCCGGAACCCAGAGTGCATTGGCGCCCTTCATCCGTTGCCAGCGGGTGAGCGCATCCATCAGCGTCTGGTTGAAGGCATGCCCCATGTGGAGCGTGCCGGTCACGTTCGGGGGGGGAAGCTGAATGCAGAACGGTGGGCGTCCTGGCGCATCCGTGGCGGAAAAACCGCCCGAGGCCTCCCAGCGGGCATACCATGCCGACTCGATTGCCGCAGGCTCGAAGGATTTCGCCAGCGGCTCTGGCTTCGTGGTTGCGGTCACGGATGCGCGCGCGGGCAATGCGGTCGGCGTTCAGGCTTGGGAACCGGGCAACGGTGCAGGATCGGCAGTTGGGCTTGCAACGCCCTGCTGGTCGAAACGCTCCACCGGATACCCGTGGTGCTTGAAATGCGTCCACCGGGCGCGGGCGTGGACCCGGTCGTCTTCGTCCTGACCGATGATCTCGATCCAGCGCTCGAAGCTGCTGAATCCCGGAGGCAGTTGATGACCGAGGTGCACCGCAACCCGCCAGTCCTCGCTACCCTCGAGCGAGTTGGAAAGCACGATCGGAGTCTTGCCGGCAAGTGGGTGCCCTGCTGCCACGTGCGGAATGAATTCAAGCGGAGCGAAGGTCCAGAGCAGTTGGTCGAGCCGATCGCGTTGACGGTCGTCGAGGCAACACACCCAGACGCGCACCTCGTTCCGGTAGGCCTTGCGCAAGAGGCGGCAGGCGTACCCAAGCTTGTCGGAGGTGTTGAAGTGAAAATCAATGCGCGTCATGCGGCCGTGGCTTTGGGCGCAACCCGGCTGCGGATGAACTCCACAAGAAGCGGTACCGGCCGCGCCGACGCGCCCTTGGCCGCGCCCTCGCGCCAGGCAGTGCCGGCGATGTCGAGGTGCGCCCAGCGAAACGACTTGGTGAACCGGGCCAGAAAACACGCAGCGCTCACCGCCCCCGCGCCCTTGCCGCCGATGTTGGCCATGTCGGCGAAGTTCGATTTGAGCAACTCCTGGTAAGCGTCGTCCATCGGCATGCGCCAGCAGGTGTCGGAGGCCGCCTTGCCTGCCTTCTCGAGTTCGGCGGCGAGATCGTCGTCGGGGCTGAAGAGGCCCGAATGGACCGCGCCGAGTGCCACGACGCAGGCACCTGTGAGCGTGGCGATGTCGATCACGGTGTCGGGCTTGTAGCGCTCTGCGAAGGTGAGCGCGTCGCAGAGAATGAGTCGCCCTTCGGCATCGGTGTTGAGGATTTCCACCGTTTGTCCGGACATCGTGGTGACGATGTCGCCAGGGCGGGTGGCATTGCCATCGGGCATGTTTTCGGCGGCCGGGACCAGCCCCACCAGGTTGACCGGCAACTGCATCGCGGCAACTGCCTTGAGGGTGCCAAACACTGCTCCCGCCCCGGACATGTCGAACTTCATCTCGTCCATACTTGCGGAGGGCTTGATCGAGATCCCGCCAGTGTCGAAGGTGATGCCCTTTCCAACGAGCACGATGGGTGCCTGCCTCGCTTTCCCCCCCCGGTAGGTGATCGCGATCAGGCGGGGCGCTTGTG
>Ga0194115_10008273_pt1 | contig 10095 bp, 12 predicted proteins | sample TA2MahsurfametaG_3_FD_148656 | JGI IMG/M metagenome (GOLD analysis project Ga0194115, IMG submission 148656) | Freshwater microbial communities from Lake Tanganyika, Tanzania - TA2015002 Mahale S4 surface | ecosystem: Environmental > Aquatic > Freshwater > Lake | place: Tanzania: Lake... | reverse complement strand
GTTAATTTTGCTGTTACCGTGCATAGCGGTACGCAGGCTTTAGAGATTATAGCTAAGTGGTCTAGACTTCAACACGACCTACTCATGAATGATGAATCAGATGCTACCAATATCATCAAACCTGTAATTCGTATACCCAATATTACTTATGTAGCCACACTTAATGCCTTCATCAACACTGGATACGAAGTCGAATTGATAGACACAGATAAAAACGGATTAATGTCATTGGATAATAGTAATAACTTATTGGATGACTTTACTAAACATACTTGTAATGTAGGACTTTATGGCGCAAGCCCACCACGCAATCCTGCTGGAGTGAATGACATTGTAGATGGAGCGCAGCACTGGCTAGTAGCGGATGATATAGGGCAGGGCATGGCTATAAGTTTTGACCCTACTAAAAACCTGCCTTCAAGCGGTAACGGCGGGGCTATAGTTACTAATGATCGTAGCCTTTATGATTTTGCATTAAGTTACCGTAGCAACGGCAAACATAGTCACGACATATCGGGCACTAATAGTAGAATGAGCGAATTAGATTGCGCACATTTATTAATTAGGACGAAGCAGATAGACAAATGGCAATGGCGCAGAAAAGAGATTAGATATTATTATCTCAATGAATTCAAAAATATGGATTTTTATTGTTTAAGCCGAGACCATATGATACATGCTGATCAAAAATTCGTAATCTATACAAACAAACGTGACCAGTTATCTACATGGTTAATCGAAAAAGGAATCGATATCAAAATTCATTATGACAAAGCATTAAGTGAGTTACCGCTATCTAATAATATTAAAGTAAAACCTAATATGTTAAGCACTAGCGTGATGTTAACTAAGGGTTTATTAAGTTTGCCTATATATCCCGAATTAAGTGATAGCGAGGTAGAGTTTATCGCTAGACAAGTAAAGAGTTTCTTTGCTACTTGATTTCATCATTGATTTTTTTCTGCGCCCTATACCAATCTTGCCAAGCCTCTACCAGTTTGCTACAACTATGATGCTTGGTATAATTTTTAGTCACTGTTTTTAGAAATTCGCTAAACACTATGTTGGGCTGATCTATAGTATCAAGTTGCTCACATTTTTCCATAAGTGTTTGAGGGGCCTCAGGAAATTTTTGTGTAACAGGCACAGTAGTCGCACAGCCAGACACCAATGATATAGTAATTGCTACGCAAAATAGTAGTAGTTTTTTACTCACTTCTTGTCCTCTGCTGGAACCTGATTTTTAGCAGCCATATTATGCGCATCAATAGCGATTTCTGGTATAGCACAAGTGTTGTCAAAAACCTTGACCTCTCTATCGATGTACTCTATTATTTTATCGCCTTTTAACTTAATCACTTGTTTTTGTGTAATAATCTTTTCTACTATCTCAGTATTTACCACAGCCGATTTGGCCTCTGCCTCAGCGACCTTTACTTCCATCTCTTTAAGCCTAAGTTCCCACTTGGCCTTTTCTGCTAGCCCGCCCTCCAAGTATACACCCAAACTTAATAGCAGCAGACTTATGATCTGTATTGGAAGTTTGTACTTACCTACAAAGGGTACGAATCCTAGCACGAAACCAGCTATCGTGCCAAGGGCACCTGCTAAGAATATCAGATGGACTACGAACTCTGGTAACCAGTTGATTATCCACATATGAAGTTATTTATGCTAAATACAGATAGGAGTTATAAACATGCCAATTCAACTTGTAAACATAGGTACATTGCCTAATGATGGTGAAGGCGACCCGCTGCGTACAGCGTTTCAAAAGATCAATAACAACTTCAATTTCATCCAGCAGTCTGCTACCAACATAACTAGCGCAGTTACTATAGGTGATACTGCTAATCAAGTGATTTTTTCTTATCCAGCGGACGAATTTACACAAGCATTGATACAATTACATAGTTACAGGGACGATACTTCTGACAATCAAAACGCACTTATAGGTGCAGCCATCAGTAATGATGGATCAAATGTTTCGTTTGTTACATATGGTATAACCAATACAGGTGATTGGTTAGTAACCTACGACATGGATGTAACTAGTGGTAATGTAAGGCTGCTTGTATCACCCTTAGGAGATTATACGATCAATCATTTCATAGCATATCAAGTGACCTACGTAGGAGATTTAGGAGCCGCAGTGCCAATGGTCACTGAGAGCGATGAGACTATTATCACTGAATACGGCAATGTACCTATCGGTTCAGAAGGTTAAAATGCGCGCCAAAGAGTTCGTAAACGAAGCGTCAAGCGGCATGTCGCTCAAACTTGGAATCCTCCTTATCCTGGCGTCCGTGCTGCCATGGATCGCCATTCCCGTGGCGGTTTGGCTGGCGCCCTCCGTGACCATGAAGGCCGCGTGGACCGGTGGCCTGCTGATTGCCGCGGAAGTGCTGTTTTGGGCCGGGATACTGGTAGCGGGCCGGGATGTTTGGTCAGCAGCCAAGCAAGCCGGCTGGAGGCGTGCTTTCCCGTTGCTTTGGCGCCAGTTGCGCGGGCCCAGCAGTGAAGAGATGAAAGACACTTATACGGGTAGCCTGATCAAACCTTTCAAGGGTTATAAATAATGCGCGCCAGAGAATTTTTGACTGAGCAAGAGCTACAGGATGTCCATAGTAATTTGGATATTCTAAATCTTGCATTACAAAATGGTTATGTTATTCCTGAACTGAGTAATAGTAATTTTTATCAAATATATAGGTTCGGTGTTGCTGTAGCAGCAGTAAGGGGTGAGCAAGGCAGCGAGGATCAAGTTCAACAAAAAGATAGACCTGAATTTAAAGCAGTAAATTTAATGGGCACACATCCATCAGTTAGCAGTCCTGATCCTAATGTAGGCAAACTTATCGATAAAGCATTAGCAAAAGTAGGCAAGCATGGTAAGATACAGATAAGCACTGAAAATAGCCAAGAGATGAAAGACACATATAAAACTAGTCCAGTAAAGGCTTTTAGAGGTTACAAGTAATGCGAGCTAGGGAATTTATAAACGAAGTAAAAGCAGGCAGTCTTTCTCCCAGACAACAAAATTCTACCAGAGGATTGCATGTATTTGCAAATAGTACTTTTGATAGAACATATGATCTTAATCGTGTGATGATGGCTGTAGCGGTAACTGATGGAGAATTAGAACCGGTAATAGATAAAGAAAGTTGGGTAGGTAAATTTAATCTTGCTCTGCCCTATACTAAAGTTGAATCTGAAATGCTTAAAAAGGCTTATAAAAGTGCGGGAATAAAGTTTCAAGACTTAAATGACGGTGACGAGGAAAGCCAAGAATTAGATAGTACCAATGTCCAAAGTCCTATCCAGCCCTTCAAGGGATTTAAATAAAAAAATAAACTAAGTCTTTTCCTGTATAAGTATTGTTACTATTCACAGGAATTTATATGAAGGACTTAATCGATATTAATCAGACACTTGACTTAGTGAAACTCAAATTGTATAATGAGTGGTTATATACTGCCCATATATATGATGAAGGTCCCAGCAACATGCATGAGGGCTTAACTACAAAAGTTGTTGAAAAGTATATCGATCCATTGAACTTACCTAAAGATGCAGCCATACTTGACGTTGGATGCGGTGCAGGATACTTTTTAGATGAAATGAAAAAGCGAGGATATACCAATGTAGTAGGTATAACCTTGAGTCCTGGTGATTGTAAAACTTGTCAAGATAAAGGCCATACTATCAAAAAATATGATATTAGTTTCCTTCCGCAGAAAGATGGATATTATGACGAAAGTGTAGATTTTATTTTCAGCCGTCAAGCCCTAGAACATAGCCCTTATCCTATCTTTACATTAATAGAATATAATCGTGTATTGAAGCAAGGCGCGAGAATTTATATAGAAGTTCCTGCTCCTGAGTGTGACAGAAAGCATGAATTCAACCCTAACCATTATAGCATCTTGGGCGAGAGTCAATTAATAGCACTATTACAGCGTTGCGGCTTTAAAGCAGAACAGTTTCAAGCTATTGAATTTGGTATAGGCATTCCTAATGTCACTAATGATGACGGCACTCTAAAAGAGTTTAAAGAAAAATACTATTGTATAGTGGCAGTCAAAGATCGCCCGCTAGATATAAAATAGTTCGACTCCCAAAATCGATAAATACACTCATAAATAACCTTTATGAGTGTATTTTTATGGGCGTAAGAAAAGCAACTTTTATATAATTATATGAGTATTAAAGGATATGATATGGCTGTGATGCAATATATTAAAGAAGGCAAAGATGATGAACCAGAAAGTAAAAGGTACAACCAAATACTTGCTTTACCTATATATTGCTTGGAGCATTATGGCTGATATCGCTTTAGTGTCTGGATTAATTTGGTTTTTATTCTTATAAGGAGTAAATTAAATGAGTTTAAAGTCTTTGCAGGAAAAGATAGGTGTCACAGCAGATAATGTTTGGGGCCCAGGTACATTTAAGTCTGCTATGTCTTATTATAAACTAACGCCTGTTCGCGCAGCGCATTTTTTCGCACAGACAGCTCATGAGACAGGTGGTTATAAGGCATTCACTGAAAATCTAAATTATAGCTCGTCAGGATTAAGATCGATATTTGGAAAATATTTCTTGAATGAAAGCATAGCGAACAATTATTCAAGAAAGCCAGAACAGATTGCTAATCGTGTATATGCAAGTCGCATGGGCAATGGAGATGAATTGTCAGGTGATGGTTGGAGATATCGTGGTCGTGGAGCATTACAATTGACTGGCAAAGATAATTACGCAGCATTCGCAAAGTATTGCAACAGACCAGATGTCATGAGTGATCCAGATATTGTTGCTACAGAACTCGCATTTGAGAGTGCGATGTTTTTCTTTGAAAGAAATAAGTTATGGGCTATTTGTGATCAAGGCGTAAATGATAGTACTATATTAGCATTAACTAAAAAGATCAATGGTGGTACGCACGGTCTAGCTGACCGTAATGAGAAAACTAAGAAATTTTTTAAATGGGCTGCAGGCGCAACCGATGGGCATGGGAACAGCTGACACTTTAATAAAAGATCCATATACTAAGACAGTTTTTAGGACTGATAAAGAGCTTGATGATTTTGTTAGATGCTGTCAATCTGACCACGGCTATCTATATTTCATGGATAACTTTTTCTATATCCAACATCCTACGCAAGGCAGCATGGCCTATCATCCATATTCATATCAAGAAAGATTAATCAATACATATCATAATTATAGATATAGCATAGCCTTAATGCCTAGACAGAGTGGTAAGACAACAAGTGCTGCTGGCTATCTATTATGGTATGCGATGTTTGTACCAGACAGCACTATATTGATTGCAGCACATAAATATGCCGGCGCTCAAGAAATCATGCAGCGTATAAGATATGCTTATGAAGCATGTCCAATGCATATCAAAGCGGGCGTAGCCACATACAATAAAGGTAGTTTATTTTTTGATAATGGTAGCCGAATCGTGTCAGCAACTACTACTGAAACTACTGGTCGTGGTATGAGTATATCATTGCTATATCTGGATGAGTTCGCATTCGTAAGACCTACCATAGCAGAACAGTTCTGGACTTCTATAACTCCTACCCTAGCGACTGGCGGTAAGGCTATAATCACTAGCACTCCTAATAGCGATGAAGATCAATTCGCCTTGATATGGAAAGGTGCTAATAAAATTGAAGACGAATACGGTAACAAGACAGATGTAGGTATAAATGGATTTAAAGCCTATCGTGCTTACTGGAACGAACAACCGGGACGCGATGATATATGGGCCCAGCAGATGAAAAGCCAGCTTGGTAATGATCGTTTTAATCGTGAGATCGGCTGTGAGTTCATAATTGCTGATGAGACACTTATAAACCCTAACACACTCATACAGTTAGAGGGCACAGAACCTATAGACCGTATGGGACAGGTGCGCTGGTATAAAAAGCCGTCCAAAGGCAATATCTATGTAGTAGGACTCGACCCAAGCCTAGGCACTGGTAGCGATCCTGCTGCTATACAGATTTTCGAAGCCAGCTCTACCACACAGATCGGCGAATGGAAACATAACAAGACAGAAATTCCACAACAAATCAAATTATTGGCAGATATTAACAAGTATATCGTTGATATCACAGGGGAACCTAATAATGTTTATTATAGCCTAGAAAATAATAGCATAGGTGAAGCAGCGTTAATATCGCTAAATGAATTTGGTGAGACCAATGTGCCTGGTATATTTTTTAGTGAATACGGAAAAAAACGCAGGGGTTTTAATACTACCCATAAGGTTAAACTTACGGCTTGTGCAAAGTTTAAGACATTATTAGAGTCTAAAAAGATGACACTATATAGCCGTCCGCTTATATCTGAGTTAAAGACATTTGTTGCCTCAGGAGGTAGTTACTCTGCGAAGATCGGGGAAAACGATGATCTTGTTATGGCTTCATTACTAATAGTAAGAATGTTACAACAACTACAAGATTTTCATCAGGATATTGAGGGCAGAATGCGTGACCATGATGATTTTACGCCCCCTTTGCCGTTCTTTGCTGTAATCAGTTAAAAAACGCTAAATACTTCTATGCCTGTCACTAACCAAACATTAAACAACAATCTTTATGATAATCTTTATGCCCAGGGTTATAGTCCTGATCCATTGGACAGCATGGGTAAGGAATCGCAGATCAAAGATGCGGATATTTTTAGACTTAACTATAAAAATGATAATGCCGAAGGCCAAGTTTGGATGGCAGTGGTCGACGGTGCGCTTACAGTATGGCTAGATAATAATTTTACAAGAACTAAAGAATTTGAAAAGTTTAATAAGTTTTGGAAAAACTGGTCACAGCAACAAACTCTGCGTTGGGAAATTACTAACAGAGATCGATTGATTTCTGACATGAAAAAGAGGACAGATATGAAAAACCAAGAAAATCAACTTAATGAAGGATATTATGCTCTAGGAAAACAAAGAAGTTATAGTGATAGTATTCCAACTGTAAAACTTATCCTTCAGCACACTCGCCAACTTGAAGAAGGCGAACAGCGTTTCCGTAATATAGCCAAGATTTTTGTTGAAAATACTAACGGCGAAAGATTCTTGTTGCCAACTAATCGTCCTGGACTAGCCAGAGTATTTGCGCGTCATATAGCAGAAGGTGGCACTCCTTATGATGATAAGGGCCGTCACATAACTAATCTTGTAGAAGATTATACAAAGATGGCAGGATTCGTTCGTGCTACACGTAAGGGTCAATTTAATGAATCAGCGCTTAAATTAGTAAACGAAGGTTTGATACATTACAATAGCCTACGCATGACCTTGCAAGGTATGACTAGTCATAGAGGTTATAACAAGTATTTTGAAAATTATATTCCTTTGCTCAACGAAGAAATAGATGATGACATTACATTAAATGAATTGTTTGTTCAAGAAGTACTTGATCCGCGCATAGAAAATGTCATGCCAATTTTAAAAAGATTATCCAGAAATTTAAATGAAATAACTGAAGTAAAAGAATTAGAAGAATGGGCAGAAAGCATCACTGAAATAAAGGATGATGTAGAGGAAGGCGGCTACGGATACGAAAAGAAAGAAGATGAGACTACTAAAACATTAGCAGAACCTGCTAGTGATATGTTAGATGAAATTGGTATAGCCAAACTTAAGTCAGGCGAATTTTTAGCGTCTGATCGCATAAAAAAATTCAAGCAAGAGATTGACAAACTTAAATCATCTAATGGTGATCCTGCTGACATAGCAAAATATGAAAAAGCAGTTAAACATTATGAAGATTTACTTAAAAAGATGAAGGGTTACCCTAGCAAAATGCAAGCAAAGATCGATGCTAAAAAGTTATCGGCTATTATGCCTGCTAAAATGCGTAATGTTGCTGAAGCCCCCGGTGCAGAAACATTGAAGCATAACCAAGATACAGAAAAATCAAATCTAAAAGCATTTGATTTAGGTGAAGGGTTCAGTCCTAGTCAAGAAGTAGCAGATCAGATTGTAGACAGCCTAGGCGGTGAATCTGATCTTAACAGCGATGATATCTATCGTGCTGTTGACGAATATCAAACCATGATGGACAGTCCACATAAATTAGACACAGATGAAATAGCACAGATCGTCATGGATCGCTTAAAGATAACGAACGATGACATAGACGAGACTTTGAATGAATTAAGCCCAGAAACAAAAAAGGCTTATGCTGCCGCAGCAAAACAAGATAAAGAATTCAATACAAAGGGCATGAATCAGGCATTACACAGAGCAGCCACAGATCAGGCTCCTGGTCGTGCTGAGTGGGAAGACGAAGCAGAATTCTTCAAGTCAGTCAACGCCAAGCGTGATCGTGGTTTGAAACGAGCAGGTGCCGAAGTAGATGAAGGTTTAGATGCTGATCAAAAAGCAGCGGGTCAATTAGGACCAACTGAAAAGGTTGGACCCAAAGGCGCTGTTGGTAAATTAGTTGGCGCAAATGAAAATCATGAATTGGACAATATGAAACGTTTGGCTGGTCTATTCTAATTTACCCAATACACAATAAAATAATATATTTTGCTCAACATCAGGGCATAAGTAATATTGACATAGGATGACATTAGTATATAATGTTATCATATGTTAGTTGTCTCCGACAACAAAACATTAAACACATTTAGGCTCAACATAGGCATTTTTAAAGGAGATTATACTATGGCAAATCTAGCAGATATCCGCGCCCGTCTAGCGGCGCAAGAAAGCAAAAAAACAAATCAGGGTCAACGCACCCAATCAGATAACGCAATTTATCCACACTGGAATATGGAAGAAGGTACGACTGCTACCATTCGTTTCCTGCCAGATGAGGATTCAAAAAATACATTTTTCTGGGTAGAACGTCAGATCATCAAACTTCCATTCAATGGTGTCAAGGGTGATCCAAATATGAAGCAAGTGGTTGTACAAGTTCCATGCGTAGAGATGTATGGTGATAATTGTCCCGTGCTTGCTGAAGTTCGTCCTTGGTACAAAGATGATACGCTCAAAGAGATGGCTAACAAGTATTGGAAGAAGCGTAGTTATCTGTTTCAAGGCTTTGTTCGACAGAATCCAATCGGTAACGATGTGACTCCAGCGAATCCTATTCGCAGATTCGTCATCAGCCCACAGATTTATACTATCATCAAGTCAAGTTTGATGGATCCAGATATGGAAAACATCCCAACTGATTTCTTGAGTGGTACTGACTTCAATGTTAAAAAGACTAGCAAGGGTGGTTATGCTGACTATTCTACTTCAAACTGGGCCCGTCGTGAAAGCCCACTAACTGAAGCAGAGCAGGCTGCAATCGAGGCTCATGGTCTCTTTAATCTAACTGACTTCTTGCCCAAGAAGCCAAGCGAAAGCGAGCTCCGTATAATCAAGGAAATGTTCGAGGCTTCAGTAGATGGTAAGCCATATGATGCTGACAGGTTCGGCGCATATTATCGTCCATATGGTCTTGAGGCTCCGGCGGGTGCATCTAGCGCTCCACATGTCACTCAGACTTCTACATTGACTATAGGTAAAAAGGTATTAGCAGAAAGTCATAGTGACACATCCGAAATTCAAGATGAGGCTCCTGCAAAGGCAAGTGAACCAGTTGTAGTTCCTAAGAGTACTTCCAGCGACAAGGCTCAGGACATTTTAGCGATGATCCGTAGCCGTCAACAGAAGGCTTGATTTAGATTGGGGAGGCTAGTCCTCCCCACTCTATCTTTTTAGGAGAACTACCATGACACTACCAGACGAAAGATATCGCGCATTAAAGCAGGGTAAAAAGTTATTAGAAGAACTTTGTGATCCGGGCAAGACCCCACGTGTACCGTCTATTGTCCGTGATCGTGCCCGTGGTGCATTACGACACTATCCAAATGATTATGAACTTGATCGTATCGCGGATAGTTGTCCTGATATACTTGACAAAATAGCATTTAATGATAGACTATTACGAAAGAATATTTTTAAATAAGGAGGGCTTGTGGCCAAACCATTTGATGTTAGTAAATTTAGAAAAGATATTACCAAAAGTATTGAAGGTCTTAGCATTGGTTTCAATGATCCTACTGATTGGA
>Ga0194115_10008271_pt1 | contig 10099 bp, 8 predicted proteins | sample TA2MahsurfametaG_3_FD_148656 | JGI IMG/M metagenome (GOLD analysis project Ga0194115, IMG submission 148656) | Freshwater microbial communities from Lake Tanganyika, Tanzania - TA2015002 Mahale S4 surface | ecosystem: Environmental > Aquatic > Freshwater > Lake | place: Tanzania: Lake Tanganyika... | reverse complement strand
GATGACGAGATGGACGGCACTGACGGTGAAGAAGATCAAGAAAGTGGTGACGGAGATGAAAAGGAAACAGTACATGAGCCGATGGACATAGGGACTGGGCGTCCTCCGAAACAGACGGTAGAATTCAAATCAGCTTTTCGGCTCTTACATGAAATGCGGGAAGAAGTGGTGTCTTTGGCACACATAGTCACGAAAGACGACGAAAACATGAAGATCGAAGATAAAGCGTTGGTAGAGAATCCACAGATGCCTCCAACGATCGTTGGTGGGGGGTTGGCTATTCAGAGTCACAGGAAACAGAAGCCGGCTGTTCGTGCCACGTTGATGGCACCGGCTTCAATAGTGGTCGACGCGAACAGGGTCGCGCCATTAGCGTCTCGGTTGCTGGAGGAATCCGAGAATGTCAGGGAGGATACTGATGAGGGTCAAGAGGAAGTGTTCGAGTCTGAAGGTGAATCAAAGAGCACTGATATCCTACGGTTGTGGTGGCCGAACCTTTGGACTCAACAGCTTTCCGAGCTCCAAGGGGTCAATGAGACGACGTCTACCAACTACAGAAAAGGCGAGGGCGGTGAATCAGATTCCGTCGAGGTAATGGATACAGAGGAGCCTATCGACGACCGCGTTGACGAATTTACAGTTTTTGCCGGAGTCGGAGCCATCGACGACATGTCCACCGACTCAGAACTGGATGATACTCCCGTTCAGATCATCCCCATCCATCCAGAAGTCAGGGAGGACTCTATCACTGACGGTGATGCGGACTTGTTACGAAAGTCGTCGAGCGACGACGAAGCGAAATCGTTCGTCTCGACTGGTGCGGTGAGTGTACTCGCTGTCTTGCTTTGACTCGATCGTTTCACGAAATCACTCATGCTGTGATATGAATTCACTCGTACTCGGTACCATTTCGACCATAGTGGATATCTATCGATAATCTGTTCACTCTGGGTCTTGCAAATAAATTGCCCGTTTTGAAGGTGTCCAGTAAGCTTCGGCTCGTTCGAAAGTTATCTGCTAGGGTGACAGGTCTCCATGGAGTCATGAGCGGAAAACCTTCTCCGAAAGTTGCCACATCCAGAAACAAGAACATGAATTCGGACGATGAAGAAAGGTTGAAAAACATCCAAAAACGGATGGCTGATATCGAAAAAGTAAGAGAAGGCGTTAGTGCCGACGCACCGGAACAACGCCGTCGCTCACGATTCAGCCTTATTCGACGAGACGGAGAAGAACACCAAGATGACGCGACAAGATTGGAGGCTGAGCAGAAGCGACTTGATGCCGAGGCGGAGGAACGACGACGAAAAGAGGATGAAACCCGAGAAAGTGCCAGGCGGATGGAAAGAGTTAAGGAGATTGATCGACTCATATCGGAAGGACAAGCCCGTCTTCAGGATCTAGTTTGTGAGAAAGACGTTTTGCAGCGACGCCTCAACCCTCTTTTTGACTATACCAGTGAAACAGTCGAGGCCGCTGTCGACGAGGCTGGTATCGAGGCTCCAGGACAAACGGTTGCCAATTCCACGATTCGACTGGAGGCGTCAAGAAAATTCAAGTTTCCTCCAGATGATTTGGTGCAAGAGTACCTTGACATGACCTTTTCGAGCAGACGAATCATAAAGCTGAATCACACGGATCTTTGGCAGGTTAGGGACTTTGAAGACGACGAAGATGAGTCGATCGGCGATGATGTCCTCACTCCTTCGGCGGACGCTTTCAGGCTCTATCAAGACGACAGCTTCGGGAGCGACAAGAAGTCGACGAAGCAGAGCAACAATGGCAAGAAGCAGGGAGGAGGAAGCTGGCTACTACGACAAACTATTGGAAAGGGACCAAGCATTGGAGAGAAGATCGGCGAGGTCGCAGAAACCGCGGCATACAAGGCTGTGTGCGCAGCAGTCATGTCTTTTCTTGCTCGTCTGCTTTCATCATTGCACGGCGTCAATGTCATGAAGCATTCTGACATTCGACTCGTACTCGAGCAAGCGCCTGATTTGCCCCGAGTTGGCGAGGGTATCATTCCGGGTGGCGCCGATGATTATGCCGCGGAAACCATCAAGACAGTCATAAGACGAAAATCCAAGAAGGCGAGAAGACGGTCGAAGTATCATGCAACAGAGGATCCCTTCGTTCAACGTGACGCGGTCACCGAAATGCTTCTCTCACATGTCCAAATTTCGGCACCGCTTCTAAAGCTCTTTCCCTTGGCATGGCAACGCGCGTTTCTCGGCAACATCATCACCCTCTCAACAGCTATCATGTCAGATTTTTTTGAAGGGCTTCAGTTCCAGATTTTGGGTCATTCTCTCACATTTGCCTTTGCACCGATTACACAAGAGGACATGATAAACCACATTGGTTTATCCGGCTCAGGATTCAACAGTCGTCGTTTAAGGGCAGAGGAATTCGAAGCGGCTGTCCGGGCGACTGCTATAGATGTGGGAGATAATCTGAAGTTCTTGGATAGATGGCACGAGCGTGCGTTAGGTAGTGGCGTTCTGAGAACTCAAATCGCTAACCTGATCGCAAGGATCGTTCTGACTCTAACGGACGAAATCTTGGCAGGGGCTCGGATGGACCTTTGGTCATCACAGGCAGGCGGGCCTCGGATGCTTGCGGGGCTCGAATATAGGACCACGACTGAAGAGAGGACCCCATCATAGTTTTCAAATCGGTAGTACACAGGCAATAGACACATTTCCTACTGACTCTGGCTGAACTACGAGGACATTAAGGTAAAAATCTATTCGATAATCTTCCTAGCATTGCCTTTTGAACAATTAACGTACAAACTTCTTGAGAATCGCTTGGGGTGCTCCAATTCCTTCCGGTGTCACCTTGAGCATGGCACCCAAATCTGCCTTGAATCCGCCTTGCATCACGGGAGAAACGAGCGCGGGGGCCGATGCAGCTAGCTGTCCCATCTTGGCAGCGTCTCCAAAGACGGGCTTGAACAGGGTCGCATCCTTTAGAAACGAAGTGTGAAGCCTACGGAAGAATAGTACGAATCAGACAAACCAGTGAGTGAGGTTAGGACGTTGGAAGCTTCTCGCAGCAAGGTTCAACCAACACAAAAACGGCAAAAATTGAACGGTTGTTGCAGGCGCTTTCGCACGCGGATGAAGACTCTTTCCAAAACATCGGCTTACCCAGTTAGGGTCGTCTTGTTGGTGAGAAGTCGTGGGATCATGAGGGAAGGTCTGCCGATATCGCAGTATGCAAATATAACTAGCTTGAATACAAAAAAGGGAAGTTTCGCTTTCATCAGCGATCGTTGGCCATGGTCTACGACGTTGCAACATGTACAACAGCTTTCGGAAACAACTTGACTGTGAATATACTATTTGGTACCAAAACGTATGTATGACAGTGATACATAGTTTAGAGTCCTATGATATCTTCACAGTCATACATATGATATGCCATGATCTTATCCTGGTAATTAGGTACATACGATATTCAATAGTACATACAGTAAATATAGTACGTACGATGTCGTATAAAATCTGGTATCATCTATACGTCACGGTACGTTACGTCCACACACAATTCACAATTCACTTGATGCCAATAGTATGATATGTGAGCATAGTACAGCGTGTTCTCTTATTCGAGCGACGCCCCAGTTTGATTACCGTCGATTTCGCAAATGCGGGCTTCTTCTGTACTCATTTCTCATGTGGCTGGATTCGAAAGAAATCACAGTCACAGTCACTGTCATGGAGAGTATTGTATGTACATAAGGTACATACTCAAATCGGCGTGGCCAGCGCCGAAGTTTTCCGTCTGTCAAGGTGCGACGTAGGTCTCGACCAACTGAGCATTATTTGACCTATTGTGCTATTCCAATACGCTTAGATTAAAACTCCGGTAGAACAAATGAGCGTTATCCCGCATGTCTTGGTGTAATTCTTCACTCGACAGTGTCAAACACCGGCAGCACTTTCACTTTCGGATCGTCCGCAACGTATGTGCATGGCGAAGGTGACGTCATCCCCCTTAAGTCCTTTGTACTCCCATTCTTGCCGCGTCATCAGTCGCCGGAACTTGTGTTACCATTAAGTAACGGGTTCGCCAGTAGTTCCCCATTTCTATCCAACAAGGCATGCTCCACCAACGAAAATACACCTCTGTAGACTACCTACCGGATGCATGCGTGCCGAAAACACCGGAACCACCCTTATTTCACGAATGACGGAGAATGATCTAAAAAAACCCAGAACTTTCAGTCGCGCTGTATAACCGAAAAGACGACCCTCCCGTGTGTTCTATCTTTCGTCTCTCATCTTTGTCGTTGCTGGGAACCTCGAAGGTGGGCTACAATACGGCGTTAGCTTTTGGTGTCCTTGCTGTTGTGTGGCCTGTAGCTGAGCAAATATGGCGGCAGCAACACAAGAGGTGAGTTGCTGCTCGAATAATGTTGTTGGCTTTTTTCCTTCGTGAAGAAATTGGGGTGTGATTTGGTACACAGTTTTCCGCGGCGAATTTCCATCACTTCGCCTCTTTTTCTGTGACTTTGTTTGAGCGGAAGGGACGATTATCGTACCATACATTATGTTATGCATGTTATTCTTCTAGCAGTCTGTTCCGGCGATGAAGGATTTATTCGGATTGAAAGCAGTTTGTCGCTTGTTGACCAAACGGCACCGATCACAATTCACTTATGTCCCACTCTCGCCTTGCTCGGTTTTCTGAGACTGTGAAACCCATGCCTTACCATGCTGTTTTTCTTCGTTGTTCGATCCTCGCCAACTACAGACCTCTTCAGGAGCAGACTTTAATGTAGTTATTGCGGGCACAGCTCCAACTGCCGAAGGCAGCTTGGTTCATGCTGTGACAGTTTTACAACCGGTTCAAACCTGGACAGTCATCCGCGCCCAAAGTAATTTCGTTACGATGCAGTCGAGCCTTGCAGCAATTTTGCGCGACGTTCCACCCTGCCCGCACTATGATGGAAGTGGTGGAGCAGATGCTCTGGTTGAAGCCAGACATCAACTTCAACGGTGGTTGCTTTCAGTCCTCATGTTGCCAGGAGCCAGAGAATCTCCGGCAATCGGAACGTTCCTTACCGAGGCAGCAAATATTATTCCACCGCAGTACGAAAACGCAACATGGACTATGTTTGATGCCAGTGGGCAGGTCGTGAATCCTTCGCGCACAACGGTTGCGTCTCCCGCTCCTGCTCCAGCACAAACTCCTGCCGCCCCGGGGTCAGAATTCACCATGGATATGGATATGATGATGATGGACGAATATGGTGATGATGGTGGTGCTGGAAGTCAGCTAGAAGAGTCCGAGGAGCAGGAAAACGAATATCGGGCTTCAGAAAGATATCAACCGACGGATGAGCCACTCACTGCGCAAGACGTTATGGAAATGGCCAATATGGCTGCTGAAGTCGAGATGATCGAAGACGTGGGGTCATTGGCGCAGAGCCTAGGGGCTTCACATATTGGACGATCGCTTATGCGCCAAGATGAAATGGGCAGGATTATGCACCCAGCTGGCTTCCAGCAACACCAGTTTGGAGTGCAGGTTGGTACTTCCCTCGCGGGCATGGGCACTGGAGGTATCGGTAGTGCGATGGCCAACGCGACTCCCGGTATCGGCAATAGCTTCAGTCAAACCTCGCCCGAATGCCCGCCCCGCTTGGATTCCTTCAAGATGATCAAAGTCATCGGAAAGGGATCGTTCGGTGAGTCTGGGGTTGGCAAGGTAACTCTGTCGATACTCGTTCTTTCTCACATTCTCTCTGTTTTGTGCAACAACAGGTAAAGTATTCCTAGTCAGGGAGAAGAAAACAGGGCAGATGTACGCCCTTAAGGTATTGAAGAAAGACAACATCATAAAGAGAAACCAAGTTGAACATACAAAAACTGAGCGTAGCGTCCTGGGTTACGTTCGACACCCATTCATTGTTGGTATGAATATGGCCTTCCAGTCCAAGGATAAGCTGTTCTTTGTCCTTGATTATTGTGCCGGGGGTGAACTATTTTTCCACCTGGGGAAACTTGGAAAATTCCATGAAGATCGAGCACGCTTCTACGCTGCTGAGATTGTGCTCGCGATAAGTTACGTTCACAGCTTGGACATCATTTACCGCGACCTGAAACCAGAGAACGTTCTCATAGACGCGGCGGGCCATATTCGACTAACAGACTTTGGCCTTTCGAAGGAAGGTATTAGTGATAGTGCTGCTGGAGCAAATAGTTTTTGTGGGACTCCTGAGTATCTCGCACCTGAGATTCTCAACCGACAAGGGCACGGACGCGCCGTCGATTGGTGGAGTCTCGGCGCTTTGTTGTACGAGATGTTGACTGGACTTCCACCCTTCTATACCCAAGACCGAGAGAAGCTTTTCGAGAAAATTCGAAATAGCGAGCTTCTTTATCCACCCAGCCTTTCACCAAACGCAAAAGGCGTCCTGAAAGGTTTGTTGACGAAGGACCCAGAGAGGCGACTTGGTAGCGGACCTAGGGATGCGGACGATATCAAAGTACACGCTTTCTTCAGAAGTGTTGAGTGGGACAAACTTGTTCGTGGTGAAATCAGCCCCCCCTGGAAGCCTCAGATTGCAGGAAGTACCGATACGAGTCAATTCGACCAAGAGTTTACAAGCATGCCTATCTTTAGCCCCCAAAGCATGCGTCGAGCACCTGGATTTGGAACTACACCTGGCAACGACAATCCGTTCGATGGCTTCACTTGGCAGGATAGTGGTTTCCACGTCCCTGCTCAGCAGGCAGGGAAATAGGGCATAGTTCGCTCGCGAACAAGAGGACCGATACCTTCTTCGGAAACCCAAGGGGATTTCGTTGGAACGGCTACCTGTACTCAGTTTCGCAGATGTCGCATGTTTCAAACCGAGCCCAAAACCGAGTTACAGACTGAACGCAACGACTCAGCTTCACATTCACTCGCACGTACCCCCTTGTTCGCAGGAAGTCGGATTCGTCCTCGAATTGACGCCACGGTCCGCGGAGTGACAGAATCGCCAGGAGTTTTTTGCCACCTGAAGGAAGGACCGAAAGTACTGTGGACCTGCCACGTAGCTGCTTGCCCCGCTTCACCGTTTCTTGGGGGGATATGTCGGCCGAACGGAAGTCGCCTGTAGGCGGCAGAATGCCACGAGAATCGGTGCTTCATTGTCCATTGCACCCACACCAACCCACCACCAAATGCTGTTCGTTTCGACAGTGATGTGTGTTTCACGTATCATATCAAGTATCAACCGAGCGCAGTATATGATATCTATGGTGATACACGCAACTTGATAGCATAGGTATGAGGATACCTATCCGTCTAGATGCCAGCTCACAGGATATGAAAATACATACATATTAATCATATTCAAATTGAAACGCGATGTATACATATGTACGAAGCCGCAAGGGATTCGTTCGAAAAACTTGTCGACAAGACATCCACGTGAAGTCCGAACACATTCGTTGACACTGTGAATCGCTGCAATAAAACTCTAGTAGAGATCGGTCAGAAGACTGGTAGAGGTGAAATGACAAGAAACTTTTCAGTCCGGATGATGCTTTCCTCGGTGATCATGATGCTGCTACTACTGCTCAGCGGATGGTCAGTACCCTCACCCAGCGGAAGGTCAAGCAGGAATCTGTCGTTTGCATTTGTGGATGCCGTCGCAGTTGCATTGCCTGGAAATACTACAGGGGTAGTAGACGTAGAAGGGAATATAGCACGTGATCCAAACATGACCTTGGGGAAGATACTACGGGAGGCAGGTCGGAAAGGCCTCGGTGGTGGGGTACCTGGCGCGGTTGCTGGAATCATCCAGGTCCTTACTTTGATGGGTCTACGAACTGTGATCAATTATCAAATGCGCTACGGAACGCCCTTCTTGAAGGCTTTGGATATTCTGTACAAGGTGAGTTTTTGGAAACTGGTACCTGGAGAAATTTCTAATTAATGTCGCGCTGGAAAGACTCACCATGGATCGATCGAATGCTCGAATGTAAATAGGAAGGAGGCATAGCCCGATTTTACGAAGGACTTGGCTTTGCCTTGATTCAAGCTCCACTCTCTCGGTTCGTCAGTACTGGTGCTAACGATGGTGTGCGGGCACTCCTAGCGAGTTTTCAGCTTACTAGAGAATGGGGTCCCGGATGGACGACGATGATCGGGGCTTTCATTGTCGGTCTTGCTAGGATGGTTCTTATGCCAATCGATACATGTAAGACCGTGTTGCAAATAGATAGTCGAGATGGATTCCGTAGTCTCCTTCGACGTGTCCGCGCGGGTCATGTACGCGTATTGTACCAAGGTGCCGTAGCCAACGCTGTTTCGTCGATAATGAGCCACTATCCGTGGTAAGTCCTGGCTGCGTCCCGAAGTATCCTCTAGATGGTATTCCTAATGGCAACTTGAATCTTACCTTTCTTGAAACCGGCAAGGTTCTACACGTATAACTTCCTCTCTGGCAAGGAATGGCTTCAAGAATGGATCCCTTCACGCCTGTTGCTGAACGCCCTACTTGGTCTGATTGCCAGTGTTGTTTCAGACACAGTTGCCAACGTGTTCCGAGTCGTCAAGACCACGAAACAGGCCTTGGGATCGAAACATGATATTTCGTATGCTGAGACAGTCGGAATGGTCCTTGCAGCTGATGGCTGGAAGGGATTGTTTGGACGTGGCCTAGGGACGCGGATTCTTGCCAATGCAATTCAATCGATGGTTTTCACAGTAATATGGCGAGGCCTTGCCGATCGTTCGGGGAATTCAATGTCCGACTCAAAGAGGGATGAGGCGTTCGTCCCTAGCAAGAATGCTGTGACAAAGTGATTGATACAGTGAAATTGCCCTTTGTCTCCCCTGATCCCAAGCCGACCAGTCACCCGCCGTGGGTCGTTTCTTTGGTTGATCGGATCATGAATGTATGCAAGATGTCTAGTACGTATTGCTTTCGATGATGTAGCAATATTCCGGCACTACCGGTGTGCACAGGCAGTAGGAGTAGTCTTCCTAGTCTAGGTTTCCGCAGACCTTCCCGTGAATCGTCAGACTGCAGAAAAAATTAGCTGAACCGACGACGAACAAACTGCGAGAGCATCCACTTTCCACGTGGCCACCGAGAATCGCTTGTGACAACCGTGATGGGTTGTCACAGACGCGTACCGCCTCAAGAAAATTCTTCGTAGTATTCGATCCACCTGACAAACCAAACGAAAAGCGGGACGAGAGCTTCGTTTTCTTCATCGCCTCCTTCCTATAAGAGTTAAGAGATGGTTTGGCCATGCAGAGTCTTCTTTGTCATGGCCGTGATGTGGATCACAGATTGTGTTGCATTTCAGCCAACGAGCACTGTGACAGAAGCCTGGATACCTTTAAGGGGTATTACGAGTGCTGGTGTGGGTATGAAGTTTGGGAAGGCGAAAAGTACAGCAGTAGTGAAGTCTAGTGAACGGGATGATTTTTGGTCGCAGCAAAGAGAGTTGATGCAGGAGATGACTGGTCGGGCAGAGAAAAGTTTGAAGGAGGAACAACGTGAGAAATTTGCTAGCCGACGGAATGCCTTAGTCGCCGATACAGCAATCTTCACGACCTTGATCTTTAGCCTATTGTGGGTTATTTCTGTCAATCCGTTTGTTTCTTTCTCGTATGCTCTTGGTGCTGCTTTTGGATTAGCATACGCGTACGGCCTTGGAAAGTATGTGGAGACACTTGGAGGATCAGTGGATGATGCCGGCGAAATTCAAGGAGCCGGTATCGGTCAAGCCAGGTTTGCATTTCTGATTCTACTTTTTCTCTTTGTGGGTACGTCTCTAGAGAACTTCTGGTGCCATTTGACACGCATACATTTTCTGACATCAATTCAATGATCCACAGGAAAGTTTCGGAGTCAAGGATTGATCGAAATTCCTAGTATTGCCGGTTTCTTTACGTATCAGGTGGGTACCCTATCTTTATGATAGTCGTCGTGTATGCACACTTTCTCTCCTTCCCGATCTTCCTGACATACTCCCTTCGACTACTACTTCCAGCTTGCGTCGCTCAGTCAGGGTCTGCGCGAGATAAATGACTAGTGGTAGGACGATTAACAGGGCAGGGAGGCTGTCATGTGTGACATAGT
>Ga0194115_10008269_pt1 | contig 10105 bp, 8 predicted proteins | sample TA2MahsurfametaG_3_FD_148656 | JGI IMG/M metagenome (GOLD analysis project Ga0194115, IMG submission 148656) | Freshwater microbial communities from Lake Tanganyika, Tanzania - TA2015002 Mahale S4 surface | ecosystem: Environmental > Aquatic > Freshwater > Lake | place: Tanzania: Lake Tanganyika... | reverse complement strand
CGATGTAGAGGAAGTACTAGGACTTTCCCCATTTTTTAGGGCCGAGTCCTCGAGTAGAGAGGTCTTTTCCTTGCTATGTATACATATGCGCAATTTTCGGCCGTTGACACTGGTTATGTATATACCAAGGTACGCCAGCGAATGCACAATATATAAGAAACCTAGGTAAGACTTTAGAAGGAACGATTCGTTCGATCTTAACATCGCTGTGTTCAAATGGTGTTCATCAAATCACAGTCCGGTCTGTGATGCCAACCCCCCTATCGGCCAATGCTATGGGTGTGTTTCCGTCATTTTACAAGCTTGCACCACGAGAACCCTTCCATTTTTCTTCTCCATATCCTTTTGAAAATATATTGATCAGCTAATTTATCATGGTAGCCAAAGCAGAGGCGGCGACTCCGTTGTGGATCACCCCATTAGTCCAATGTACCGACGACGAGCCTGACGTGGGACGGTATGAGACCCTACAACGTCTTGTCACTGCATCTCCTGCAGCAGTGTCTTCGACGGGTAGTTTTAGTCTAGGTGGTGAAATCGAAACATTATTACAGGTATATATTGGGCCTGAAAGTGATACTCCTCTTTGGAGGCGCGTCGTCGTACGGAGTGGTCCCCTTTGTCCAAGACGTACCGTCCATGCTTCCTTTCAAATTCCCGAGGGTGAAGATGATGTCATCCTTTCAGGAAATGTCCTTTGTTGGGCTAGCTTTACACAAGATCGACCACAACAATCCTCACAACGACGACATCAACAACGAAAACAACAACAGTCACACCAGCACTTGTATTTGTGTGTCTTGGCAAGTCCGACCTTGGTTTGTATTTGGGATGTATATCCTGAAAAGGGCAATGATAGTTCTGTCGGTGAGGGACATTCGATTTCCTTACCCTTTGAAGCTTCAAGTATCCATGCTTTAGAGGGTGGACAATCTGGATTATTAATCCAACGAATTGAAACGGCGGAAGATTATTGGGAGGCGATGAATGTGACGCTTAATGTGGCGGCAGATGGTAATAGTAGTCCTCGAATGGGCTATAGTAGAGATACTTTGGGACATGATCATGAAGAGGATGATGATGGTTTTGTATTGGGACCACCCCAACCGGTTCGGACCTCGATAGAACCTCCACCGACTCCACCTGTCATGGAAGTCGTACCAAGTCTCTTTTCCCTCTCACATCCTCTCGATGATGTCCTCCCCATTTCCTACAATAGTCGTATGGCGACGGCGACGACGACCAGTAGTAGTCCAAATCTTCCACCACCAATCCAGTCAAACCATACGATGATATCAGATGTCTTTGAAAAGGTACTCTTTTCAGGATCTCTCTCCTGGGTTGACCCCAAGGTAGGGTACCTTGATCGAAAAGAATGTCATATCCCGATTTGTGTCACATACCACATACAAAAGAAACGGTGAGTCATTCCTTCATTAACAAAACCTGACAGAAGGAGGTGCTTCATGGTTCCCCGTTGGGGAAGATCTTTCTTGTACTCACCCATACCATTTTTGAATGTTTTTTGTCTACCGTAGTCATGCAATCTGGGCCATTCAACCGGCTCCGCCACCTCCTCCACGAGCTCCACTTTGGCAAGTCAGTAAATATTGGCGATCCGAAACGGGATGGAGCAATTCTCATCTGGGCTTCCTCCAACAAGATCTAGAAGATCGAGAATTTTTAGCCAGGACGAACCAGTCAACCGGGATGACCAGTGACCCTGTGGACCTAGTCACGACGACTGCAGGGGCCACAGGAATGGGCGTAGTACAGCAATCGGCACATTATCATTATTACGATAGCACTGCCACTCGCAATGATGCTCTAGCAGATGCCTTGGGGATCCGAAAAACGCCACGACCCAATGTCGATGATGCGGGAGTCACAACAGCAACCACAACAACCACCGCGCAGTCAAGAGGACGGACGGAGGGTCGTTCTGGCCGAAGAAGTCTACCTCGACCCAAAGGCACGAACACTACCACTACTTTGTATCCTGCCAACAACAATAATGCATCACTCTTGTCTCCCTCAGTACGACATAACGCTGGGACGACGCAAGATTCAACACACTATGTTGAGAACATGGAAGTCGATGCGTCGATGGATACGGTAGGTGGACGTCCGCCTTTGCTCACTATGGGACCCTTTGCGAGCCTCGATCCGACTATTGCCATGACGTGTCTATATGAGGACCATCGATGTACGACGGAGGCTACAAACATTTTTGTTGCATCCAATGTGGAAGGTTCTGGTCGGTTGAATGTGTGTCTTGTCTGTCCCGCACCAGAGGGAAGCCAGCATCCCAACGTACTCCGAATGTTTCCATTCCATGATATTGGTCACACCATGGAAGGAGAAGATGTAGGTACGACTCTCTGTGATCAGGTCGTGATCGGATCGGAAGTTTGTATACCTTGCGTGGCAGCCGTACCCGTAGAGGCTACACCAGTGGCACCACCATTCATCCCTCACACAAGGTACAAGACGACAATGTTCAAAGAATCGGCTTTAGATATTCTGTTGCTTCAGTGTGATCAACAAGGAAACCAGAAGCTGTGGTTATATAGAGGGAATTCACCCTTGGTAGAATGTGGTATGCAAGAAATGAGCGCACCATTTCAAGAATATCGGCTTGGTACTATATATGATTTGGAGAATCCTGTCTCACAACATGTCGATGTAGTCACTAGGAATCAGAACGAGGAAGAACAGATTTTTCGTGTGGCTGTCTCGATGAGGATGGCCTCGGGTGGTGTCAGTGAAATGCTTGTTGGAGCACTGGAGTCCTCCGTTTACACGATGAAGCATATTCCTCCAACAGACCGAGCGGCATTGGCACTTCGGATTCGATCGGACTGCGTACGGTTGGAACGACGTCTCGCTGTTGATTCCAACGATGACTTCGGTGCCGACTCGGTCGAGGCAGTTGTCCTGGCTCTCTTCCGGTTGGAGCTTCATGGGATAGACATTAACGAAGGGATTGGAGCAGACGCATCAGAGGCTTCGAGGGCAAGGAACAGTGGATCAGCTTGGGAACAATTGTTGGCCAGCAGGTTTCACAAATCCTACGAAATTGATTCTCCAGATGGCATCTTCAAGGCTGCTTTTCATCCATCGGGGTCATCAAGCTCTTCAGCAGCGACGACACTCACAAAGATTTACTGTCATTCAGTGTCTGCCTTGAGGACTGGTGGATATGTGGTTGCCGCTGAATTCTTCCGTTCCCTACATTTTCTCTACGAGGATCTAAAATTGGATCCATCCTCCCGAGATATTGGACTTCGAACGGTGGGTACTATCCTTGCCAGACTTTGCCACGAAACAGGTCTGGCGACTGGTGCCTTTACGTCGTGCTACAAGGCTGATCTAGGAGGTGAATGGGATGAAAAGTGCAATTCGTCAAAGACATCGGCTTCTTCTTTCGACGTTGGGAAGCCGTTCTCAGTTCTTGCATGGTTTGATTCGTTGATTTCAGGGAATCTATCTGGGGACGATGAAAACCTTGATCCCTCCTCGATCTGTGACGTGTGCATCCGGCTTCGTTCGTTTGTTCGCATCTATCAGGCTTTGTATGAAGGGCACGCCGACCACGACAGAGTTTCGATTTCACGTGACCTAAACCTCGTCAGAATGTTAATCGAAGAAGGCATCTTCGATCAGGGGATGTTGAGAGATCGGCTTTCTCCCGGAATGGTCCTTCCACTTTTGGAAGTATTAAATCGTTGTCGATTGGATCATCATCGTTATGACCTGAACGCCGAGGATCCTGTCATATGGACCTTGATCGGTCGTGAAGACCTTCGCGTAAACGCTGACATTGAAAATGGACTTGGTCATCAGACCGGTAATGGCACGAACAGCCAAGGCAAAGATCTCATCGACAAAGATCATGACGGACTTTCTATGCTGGAGCATACATCAGCGATGTTATTTCCTGAAGACAATCGTATTAAGGAAGTTGGGCGGCTCCTCCGTTCTTCTCGGCCAGTTTGCCTGAATGTTCCGCGGGCGATTGAGGTGTCAGATCATGACTACGAACGACTCAAACAAGAAAAATTGATGCTCTTGAGCAGAAGAATCCTTGCTCTGCCTCTTGGTCGTGGAATGGCGACGATTGGGAATCTCCAACCAGTTCCAGCTGAACCCCTTCCCGTTCCTGAACTTTGCCTGGCGGGGCGCGTCCCCCCGACGAACGCTACCCTTGCCCTGGATACAGCAGAATGCGCTGTGAACATGAAAATGTGGCCTGAATTCAACAATGGTGTCGCTGCTGGTCTCCGTCTTCCACTTGAAGATGCTTCAGGCGAGTTAGTTTCAAAGATCACTCGAACATGGATAGTCTACAATCGACCCAGAAACAGCCCCTCTCAGAATCAGAATCATCAGAATTCGTCCTCCACTCTTCCTGATCTTGGACACGCACACGGAGGATTATTGATGGCGTTAGGACTTAGAGGGCATCTAACAAGGCTTGAAATGACAGATATTTTCGACTACCTTACCCAAGGATCTATCACGACGACGGTGGGTGTTCTACTCGGAATGGCGGCGAAGTAAGTAATATCAGTCTTTTCGGTTTCTGTTCTGATACATGCCTAACTATTTCTCCTTAGCAAGCGAGGCACATGCGATATTTCAGTATCAAAAATGTTGTGTCTTCACATCCCGTCTTTGATTCCGCAGCATTTCAGTGCCATAGATGTGTCAAGTGCTGTACAAGCCGCAGCGGTGTCCGGAGCTGGATTACTGTATCAAGGGTCCTCCCATCGCATGATGACAGAGTTTCTTTTGAATGAAATCGGAAAGCGCCCGTCTAACGACGTCAACGTTGTCGATCGCGAGGCATATACTTTGTCCTGTGGTGTCGCATTGGGTATGGTCAATCTTGCTCAAGGCGAAGGAAATGGGAATGCAGGGCTCGCAGATCTCAAGATCGCTGAGCGACTTTATCGATACATAGTGGGAGGGGTTGACGATGCTGAGATGCGCCGAAAAAGGGACGAAGGCGACAGGCTAAGCCTTCCCACCACTTCTGCATCGAATGGGACTGACAAATGCTCGTGTGTGTATGAGGGTGATTCGATCAACACTGATGTGACGTCTCCGGCTGCCACCTTGGCGTTGGGTCTCATTTACATGAAGAGCGGGAATACTTCTATTGCGTCAGTTCTGGCCCTTCCTGACACTCACTTTCTGCTGGAATACGTACGGCCCGACTTCCTCATGCTACGAATCATCGCCCGTTCACTCGTCATGTGGGATGAAGTCGAGCCTTCGAGTACTTGGATCGAGAACCAACTGCCTGTCGCAGTCAGGGATGCATACGCCCGGATGCGAGCCCAAGCACAACATATCGCACAGAAGACCAAACCGTCGCCGGCGACGACATCAAAAGACTTTGACAGACATGCAGTCCGTCTCATGTACAGCCACGTCATAGCTGGCTCATGCTTTTCGATTGGATTGCGTTATGCCGGTACTGGAAACCGTCGAGCAGCAGAAGCTGTTTTCGAGCGGGTCATGGAATTTCGGGATCTCCGGGACGGTGTTGATGCTGTGTCATGCAGTTTGCGACCTCAAACACCGGTTCTCGAGATGTGCCTAGTATGCGCTGCTCTGTCACTTGCTATGGTGATGGCTGGAACAGGCGATCTAGACGTCTTGAGGCTATTGAAGGTACTAAGGTGGAGATGTGACGAGGAGATCCAATATGGCAGCCATATGGCCTTCAGTGCCGCTATCGGCCTCCTCTTCCTTGGAGGTGGCACACATACTCTTGGACGGGACCCAGAAGACATCGCCGCGCTGCTTCTCGCATTTTATCCTCGGTACCCCTCGTCAACCTCAGATAACCAGTATCACCTGCAAGCTTTGAGAAATCTCTATGCACTCGCTACAAAACGCCGCGACATTACGGCGATCGATGTCGATACTGATGAAACTGTCTTCGTTCCTGTCGAGGTAAGCCGATTATCGCAGAACGTGTCTTTGTCGACAGAACAAACAAACCTTCTCATACGTCTCCTTTTCGCAGATTCGTTATAGGGAAGACAAACTCCCACCACTGAAATTGACGGCACCGTGCTTGTTGTCCAACTCAAGCGCGGAAGCTATCGCTGTCTTGGTTGCCTCCGATCGATACTATCCTGTCGCCATGACGCTTCGACAGGATTCTCATGGACAGGTGCTATATGTCAAGCGTCGGAGTGGACACCTAAACTACAAGCAGGACCCTGATTCGAAGCGGTCGCTCTTAGTCCAGACAGGAGGGTTTCAAGGGAGAGATCCATTGAATCTGGTCATGTCGTTCACAGACGACCGGAAGATTCTTGCGTTTGCAAAACACTTTTGCGGAATCGGACGATCATTAGACGCTACGAACAGTTCTGCAGCTAGCAGTCCGTTCACTGATGAAGGCTTCCGTCGAAGGCTCTTGTTTGAAGCACTGATGCGTGATACTCAAGAGGCTCTACCGTTGTATCTCGCACTTTGCAACGCGATAGAATGTTCCACTTGGGGGGGAAGCCAAACAGATGCCTTTGTTTCCTGGGATTTCCGTCTCATCAAATCCTACTACGCCAACCGTCATCTCTTGACGGACGATTCGACACCCAAAATCATTAATACCGAGATCATGGCGCATCTTTTTGAGATTCTCGAAGGCACTCTCCAAAGGTTATCGTCCGTTCGCGCCGAGCGTGACGATCACCTACTTGACAATGGGCCACTCTCGGTTCTCTACGAGTATCCTCAATGGCAGCCCGTTACGGCCGCTGATGATAGCATGGACTTAACATAGGCATAAAGTGAATTCGGTACTCTACGCTCTACACAATCCGTAGCTCGCTGAATTCCTTGGTTACACATCATACGAGCTAGTCGTCGTAGCTAAATTCAAATACGTACGTATCTATCGTAGGTAGGAAAGGGGATACTTCCTCCATCCGCTTCGGCTCGCGTTTATCGATGCGGTGAACCGTGAACCATCCAAAAAGGAGATCGATATACAGTACAATCACTTATCAATCGCAAGGATTGCTGGATATGACAGTGTGCCATATGGTTGAGGGTCATGGTAACAATGTTTTCCCATGACGCCATGGAAGGATTAGATTTCTGTCCTTGATTTTCCAGTTATTGATCTGGGCGCGACCATATATGATCGTCCCTTTTTGACAAGAAGTGGGGGTGAAAGAAAAGTGTTTTGTAAGTTTTTTGTGGTTTCGTTCGTTGTATTCGTCCCTACTCCGTGCACCATTACTAGGCCTTCGCCCTTTTTCTTTAGTGGGTAGAAAGTTTTCCAAGCGGTGCAACAGCGATCCAACTTCGGACAATATGATTGACGCAGTCAATGTGTCAATCGTTTCGGAGGATGGTTCCTGCTCTAAAGGGAGAGCTACATTGGTTTCTGATCCAATACACGCTCTGGGAGGCACAGGAACGACATTCTGCTTTATTTTATGTTTTGACTAACTATTGCCTTCCATTTTTTTATTCGTTTTCCAGGAATGTTCCTGTGAGATGCACTTAGTACACCCTTATCGCTTTGTCGTGAATCTAGGGATCGACCTTTTCAGTTGCGCAATCTTTTGAAGCTACAGCCATTTGAGTGGTCCTTCGGGGGCTGGATTCACTTCAGCTTGCAGCTGTTCGACCATTTGTCTCCACGGCACTTTACCGACTCCTCGTCGAATAACCTTCCCGTTATTGGCAGTGACGATGGCAATGCCTTCCTTCCTCGCCTGTTCACCTCCTTGCTTCACGGCATCGTTCATTTCGGCGTTTATATAGGCTGCCCACTCATTACCGGTGGCCTTCGCAACATACGGTTGTCGCTCATAGATTGGTTTCTCTCCAAAGCCACCACTCGGTCTAATGCTCGTATCGGCGTCAGTTTCATAGGGAAGGACAAGGACATTGCTCATCGCGAAATCCATCTTCAATAGATTGGCACCAATGAGGGCATCAGTACATGCCTTTTTCGGTCCAGCTACGATGATCATATGCTGTTTAGCACCAGCTTGAAGTTCTCCCACCGTCGCTTGTCGCGTAACACCATCGCCACCTACAGTAATCTCGACTGGAAGTGATCGTAGAATAGCTTCCCGGTCTTGCATGCTCTTAGAAACTTGCTTTAACTCCTTCTTTCGCTCCATCTTTTGATCGACCTTGTTTTGTAATTCATTCTGCTTGTCAATGTCAAATTTAGCAAGGAACGCAAATACAGCCACTGCTCCGAAATCAATACCAACGTTCAAGAGCTTTAGAATCAGGAACGGGATGAGTGCGCTATACTACTGACTACATGCTTCAGTGAATCAATCATTCATCCCACATCTCATTACCTCGGTATTCAAATTGAAATCTGGTCTGTTGCTTCCTGCGACGGCTCCCGAAATATTAATCAACCCTCCAATGAATGCCCCGGATCCTAGAGAACCGTAGAGAAACAACCGAAGTGTCCTCCACGGCGCTATAGACTCCGTCACAAGTTTGCTTCTCATCGCCGTATCCAATCCAGTCCTTTTCTTTTTCTCTGGTTCACTAAACAGAGTTGTGCCATGGGAGGGCCTTGTAGTAGACCTTGTCGTCGTCGTCGTCGCCGTTATCAAGCCATGGTTGTGTTGATTCCCGACCTGTGACCTTACCCCAGAAAAAGCTTCGACGCCCACCACGGCAATGAAAAAAGCCACGAAACGGTAGAAGTGAATCATTTCTAGAACAGGAATATATGTGTGTACGCTGTCGGAAATGGTGAACGCCAACCGTAAAGCCTCTCTGACTGGGCGTGCAAAGAAAGGCATCAAGTTGGTGATTGAATCATGGCTCCACGGAATCTTCCCACGTCATCTACCGACACCGGTTGGTGAGAATGTAAAGTTGACAATTGACAATCATCCGTTCGACCCTCTCGATCACAAGACTGCGATCATACGAGCGAACCCTTTCCGGTACCTATGATAGATATGTACACCACTATGTTGGTTTCTCCAGTACCCCTTCCAGCGAATTCTCTCACCATCATTTCGTCGACTGGCAAAGAAATTCGTGACGTCATATGGGGATTTTTTGCATAGGCGATAGCGCGTGATCACCGGTACAAAAAATGACACGATAATCCTTCCGAAATGATATAGGGAAATTGGGACATTGGACACGATTATATCCCGGGAAAATGAAAACTCTTGACAAAAATGTGAAGAACCGCCGCCATACAGGAAATTTCCTGACCAGTGAGATTTTCGGTATGTCTCCTCCACCTCACAAATCTTAGTCGAAACTTGATGTGAGGAGCAAAAAAAATGAAGACTTGCACGTTACGAATGCTTTCGAACGTGGGGAGTCTCTTGTTCTTCTTGCTGCTGTCATCGGCACCTGTGATGGTTGAGATGCGAAATGTGCTGTGTGGGGTGACTGCCGATCGTACTGTCCGACAAGAATGGGATGATGATCCGAGGAGCCGCCAACTGAAACCCTACTACAACGAAGTGGCGGCAGCAGAGCCGACCGCACCTGAAGCGACACCTACCGCACCTGTAGCGATACCCACCGCACCTGCAGCCACACCCACCGCGCCCGTATCGACAACTACCGCACTTGCAGAGACCCTACCGCACCTGTCGCGACACCCACCGCACCTGTAGCGACACCCACTGCACCTGCAGCGACACCTACCGCACCTGTAGTCACACCTACCGCACCTGTCGCGACACCCACCGCACCTGTCGCGACACCCACTGCACCTGCAGCGACACCTACCGCACCTGTAGTGACGCCCACTTCTCCGGTAGCCACACCGACTGCTCCAGTAGCGACACCCACTGCACCCACTGCTCCAGTATCGACACCCACAGCTCCAGCAACGACGCCCACAGCTCCAGTGTTTACACCCAGCGCTACTCTACCGACACCGACGGCTCCGGTGGCGACACCCACTGCACCGGTACCGATACCCACCGAACCAGCCCCCATACTTGCTCCTTATTGGATTTCTCGGTAGTAAGCACATTAGGTACGAACGTACATGAGATACGTATACGAGCAATACAATAACCCATACGTAGGTATGGGAGAAAATGGGGAAGGCGTACATACATGT
>Ga0194115_10008267_pt1 | contig 10105 bp, 18 predicted proteins | sample TA2MahsurfametaG_3_FD_148656 | JGI IMG/M metagenome (GOLD analysis project Ga0194115, IMG submission 148656) | Freshwater microbial communities from Lake Tanganyika, Tanzania - TA2015002 Mahale S4 surface | ecosystem: Environmental > Aquatic > Freshwater > Lake | place: Tanzania: Lake... | reverse complement strand
GGTCAGTTTACGGCGCAAGGCAAGAGCGGCGGCACAGCCACTACTGCGTTCATCGGTGGTGGCGGCGGTGGCGCAACAGGTGCAGGTGCAGGCGGCGGAATAGGAACAGGTGGGGCGGGTCGAGATATCAGCATTTACATCGGCGGCTCAACACTGACGAAGTGTGTCGGCGGTTCGGGCGGCACGACATTGGCGAACGGTGCGGCTAATAGCGGAAACGGTGGCGCAGGCGGCGGCAACGGCGGCTCAGGCATCGTCTATGTAAGGTTCAAGGTGTAGTCGTGGCACACTTCGCAAGAGTTGAGAACGGCATCGTTCAGCAGGTAATCGTCGTGAGCAACGATGACTGCGCTGGTGGCGACTTCCCTGAGAGTGAAGCGGCAGGTCAGGCGTTCATCGCATCGCTCGGACTAGCAGGCGAGTGGCGACAGACTTCTTACAACAACAACTTTCGTGGCATCTACGCAGGCATCGGATACATCTATGATGCGGTGAACGATGTATTCGTCGCACCGAGCATCGAGAACGCAGAGAACGAGTAGCCTCAACCGAGGAGGATCATCATGCCCAAACTAACCCCCCAGCAGAAGGCGGCCCTCGCCTCATACCTACGCTCCGCCATCGGGGCAGTCGCCGCAGTTCTCGCAACAGGCCAAACCGAGCCGGATGCTCTCATCAAGGCCGCCTTCGCCGCCCTGCTGCCCCCACTGCTCCGATGGGCCAACCCCAAAGACGCAGCGTTCGGCAGGGGCGCAAATGCAGCAGGGTGAGCGTCGCAGATACACGGGTGTCCTCGATGGCATCGCCTCGGGGGCTCGTCCGGGGCTGCTTGTTTTCGTCAACGAAATCCAGAGGCGGAGCGGAGGAGGCCTGTGGAACAACGGGACTTTTGCGAACAGGAACGCTCGCGGTAAGTCCTCGATGAGCGTCCACGCGACGGGCCGGGCGTGCGATCTCTCATACCGCAACATGAAGGATGGGAGGCGAGGCAAACCTAACGGGTTGCTGATCGCTCGGGAGTGGATGGCTCTGCTCACCACCCATGCCGAGGTGTTCGGTTTGGAGGCAATCCTCGATTACGAACCGCAGCCGTGGGGTCGCGGTTGGCGATGCGATAGAGGGTCGTGGGTCAAGTATCAGAAGAAAACGATTACGGGGGCTCCGGGGGGCGACTGGATTCACTGTGAGATTTCGCCGCGTTTGGCTGACTCTGCTGACGAGATGCTCGCCGCGTTCGAGAGTTTGGGGTAGCCGATGGACTTGGGTATCTCTGCGGTGGTGGTCGGTTTGGTGACTGCGTTGGGGGGCATCATCGTGGCGTGTATCCAGACGGGCCGGAAGGAGAACAGGGAGGATCACGCGCTAGTTGCTGACTCGCTCCGGCAGTTGCACCTAGAGGTTCACCGAGTCGGAAACAAGGTCGACAGGCATGTACAGTGGCATGTAGAGGGTACTCGTGACGGAACTAGCGAACCAACTACGCACCGAGATAGGCAAGGGGCGTAGACGCACGGGGGTTGATGCGGCCCTAGAGCAACTGTCGCCATCGGAGCAGAAGGAACTCGTTGCCGCGATACTTGACCCATGCGTTCCCCTGCAGGCGATTACGAGCGTGATGTTGGCCCGAGGCATCCGGCTGTCTACGCACTCGATACGCAAAGCCCGGAGAGGGGAGATTCCCTGTGGGGTTGAGTGATGAACTCGCGGCCTCCAGCACCGCCGAGGCTGCAGTGGTGCGGCTCCGACGCGAACGCGACTCTGCGATCAGGGAGGCGGCGCGGCTGCAAGAGGCTCTCGATGTATCGGAGCGAGCCCTCACGCTCGTATCTGCGGCAGAGGGCGCGGAGTTGCAGCCCCCTAAGTGGCTGACTCCTGCTCGCCCGGGGGCATCTCGGGGGACGCTAATGGTCATGTTGTCGGACACCCACTTTGACGAGGTGGTCAGCCCCGACGAGTTGGAGGGCCTCAACGCCTACAACCGCGCCATAGCGGTGATGCGGCTGGAGCGATGGGCGCGGTCTGTGGTCAAACTCGCCCGGCACTATCTCGCTGGGTTGAAGTATGACGGGGTAATCCTGCTGCTCGGGGGCGACATTTACTCAGGCGACATACATGAGGAGTTGAAAGAAACAAACGCCGACACCATGCTCGGATCGCTCCTGTTTTGGTCGGAGCAAATCGCGTCGGCTGTAGACCTGCTCGCTGACGAGTTCGGCAAAGTGCATGTGGCCTGCGTCGTCGGTAATCATGGTCGCACCACCCGTAAGCCCCGAGCGAAACAGAGGGTGCGCACCAACTTCGATTGGCTGACCGCAAAGATGGTCGAACGACACTTCGCTGCTGATCGTCGGGTTTCGTTCCAGATACCTGAGTCGGCTGACTGCCTCATCGAGATTTACGGCCACTCCCACCTGATGACGCACGGCGATCAGGTAAACGGGGGCGGAGGCATCGGGGGTATCTATCCTCCCATCATGCGGCTACGCGCCCGGAAGGCACAGCACCATCTCGCCATCGGCTCATCGTTCACCACTCTGTGGATGGGTCATTGGCATCAGTACCTATCTACTCCGTCGCTCATCATCAACGGGTCACTCAAAGGGTACGACGAGTATGCGAAGGTTTCTAACTTCGCGTTTGAGCCACCGCAGCAGGCTCTAGCGGTGGTCACCCCCGAGCGAGGACTGACGTTTCAGGCTCCCGTGTTCTGTTTGGATCGCAAGAAGGAGGGCTGGTGATGGCGGTAGAGGATGCTCCGACGATAGTTCTCATCGAGTGGCTCGATGCCCACGCCGAGGCTGACGGATGGCTCGGGCCTGACGACATAGAGGAGGAGGGGACGCTCGTGCAGACTGTCGGCATCCTGATACCTGAGGGTAAGGATGGGCATGTCGTGGTCGCTCAGAGCATCGCCCGGGACGGAGATTTCTACCATGTGTTCTGCGTACCTGTCGGTATGGTGCGCTCTGTGAGGGTAATCTCTAGAGGGGGCGCATCCCCCCTGTTCCCTTGCGTCCCCCCGTCAGGGCAGGTTGGCTCTCCTTCGCCCCTGCCCTGATGGTCAGGGGTTTGGGTATCAGCAGTCCGCCTCGCCTCGGCACTCATAGGTTCGGCCCTCGCTCCTGCGGAACAGGCGCGGGTTCGCCCTTATCGCATCGCGAGCGATGCCGTGGGAGACTCCTGCCATCTCTGCCATCTCTGCGACGGTGACGATGGCGGCGAAGTTCTCGCGAGCGTATCGTAGTATCGCCTCTCGCCCTGCCTCGCGGAGCCTGCTCTCGTATCCCTCCGAGACTTTCGCGGTGGCGAGGATCGCCCTGCGAGTATCGAGCGGCACCATTCGCCGGATGCGCCCCGGAATGTATGCGATGTAGGCAGGCGTACCGTACCGCTCCGTGACTTGACGGAGCAGTGCCTCGGCCTGCTCTGGCGTTTCGTTCATTCGTTTTCTCCCTCTGGCGAGTAGCCCGATGCTCCCCGTCCTCTTTGACATTAGCGGAACGGGTAGGTGGTTGCAAATCGCCCGGATGCGCCCGATCACAATGATTTGCACTCGGGGCGTAGATGCCCTATGTTGAAGGCATCGCCCGAGGAGGGCGAAAACACCAAGAGGGAGAAGCAAAGTGGAAACCATCCAGCAAGAACGAGAACGGGCAACCGAACTGTTCAGAGAACTCGGCCTCATCGCTGAGTCCTCGCATCAGTTTGAACTATGGGAGACAGGGGGCGGTTGCACCGCTCTGCGACTGAACCTGAGTGAAGGCCGCTATCTGCTCATCACCGCAGAGGATGGCGGAGAGGTTCCAGCGATGGATGAGAAGCAAATGGTCGGCTGGTACAGCCCCGACTTTGACGAGCCGTACTATCTGCTGATGTTCCGCAACACGGAGCAGTTGGCGAAGTTTGCTGACTATGCCGAGGAGATGTTCGTCGGGGGCGACCCGACGAAGTGTCGCATTTGGGCAGCCCTCAGCGCGAGCCGTGCCGAAGTGCTAGAACACCCGAGTTTGGAACAACCGTTCTGGGCTCGCGCATGACCTCAGTTGATTACACCTACAAGGTTCAGGTTCGGTCAGACCACCGCAGGTTCTGGCAGACCAAGTATGCGGTAGCGAACGCGGCTCAGGCGCACCTACTGTATGAGGGTATCAACATCGGCAACGGGTGGTGCAAGCGTCTGATGGAACGCGACAAGTGCATCCGTCAGGCATCGTCGGCCTAGTGCCACAGTTCGGGTTCGCTGATCCTGCCGAGGCGGTGCGGTTGGTGCGCTCGGCACTGTTCACGCAACTGATAGATACGACCACCGCGCCTCGATTACCTGATGAGGTTCTACTCCCGTTGTGGAAATCGCACGATGTGGGTCGCCGGATGCCGAGCCACCCGTTCGGTTTGCAGGATGCGGAGGTTCTAGACAGGGCGTTCGGGCTCAACGGTTTGTGCCTCATCGCGTCCCGGGCGGTGTGGTTCCTTACGGGTGGTGCTGAGATAGGCGGCCTGCAGGTCGTCAGGTCGGCGTTGGCGGTTCCTGCCGCCCCATCGAGGGGAGGGACTCCGCCACTCATCGGTCACTATTGGCTGGAGAACGCTGCAGGCGAACGGTGGGATGCGACGTGGGAGCAGGCAGAGGTGTGGCCTGAGTTGCGTGAGGGCGGTCAACTTGTTCGGCATCCGATGGGTTCGCGGTTCGGATCAGCGAGGTTCGAGTTGGGCGGTATCGGTTGGCGATGCTCCCGGCTGGAGTACGAGGTTGCGACCTACGCGCTGTATCTCTGGCGGTCAGGCCGATAACTATGTGGCACCCCTTTGCCATGATGAGAGCCTCAACAGAAGGAGTGAGGCGATGCACTTAGTACAGAAACCCGAGCATGGATCCGAGGAGTGGCTACGTTTGAGGTGGAGAGACCCGAGAGGTCTGTGCGTGTTTGGCGCATCAGAGGCCGCGTCGGTGATGGATCAGAGTCCGTATGTTTCGCGAGGCGACTTGTATGCGGCGAAACGCTCCGCGCCGAGGGTGGCGGAGGAGTCGGAGGTTTTCAGGCGAGGGCATGTGCTAGAGCCTGCGTTGCTCGGGGAGGCGGCGCGGATACTGCGAGCCGAGGTGCGAACTCCCGGCGTGATGTATCGCGGTGACCGATGGGTTGCCACGCTCGATGGCATCGTCGGTAGTGATGATCGCCCCGAGGTCATCGTTGAGGCCAAAACGACGACGCGGTACGCGGTCAGGGATGCCGAGGATTTGCCTGCCGAGTGGTTGTGGCAAACATGGGTGCAGGGTTCCCTACTCGGCGTTCCTGTATTCATCATGGCGTTAGACCGCGATTTGAGGCTGTCGCTCACCGAGGTTCCGGCGAACCCTGCCGCGTGGGATGCGTTGCGTGTTGAGGCTGAGCGGCTCGGCTCGGCGGTAGACGGAGGGCTGCTGCTGCCCCCGGAGGAGTTCAACGCCGACCAAATCGCCGCGCTCTGGAAGGCTGAACCCAAAACTTGCGAGTTGCCCGGGGAGGCGGCACAGTGGTTGCATGTCCTCGCGGATGCCCGAGACCTCAAACAACAGGCTGAGCAGCAGGAGAAAACGGCGAGGGATGCCCTCGCCCGAATGCTCCTCGATGCCGAGGTCGGACTGTTGAATGGTCAGCAGGTGGTCACATGGAAGGAGCAGGCTGGTAGGGCCTCGCTCGATGAGTCTCGTCTACGCACCGATCATCCCGATTTGTGCGCCGAGTATGAGAAGCAGGGCAAACCGTTTAGGGTGATGCGGTTCTCCTCTGCCAAACCTAAGTCGCCCAAGAAGAAGGAGCAGACATGAGTTTCAGTATGGAAGGCTACGTGGATGTAGCCGAGCGGATCAGGCGGTTCAAACAGTTGTACCCGAACGGATGCCTCAGGCCTTACAACCCTGCTGAGCCGTTCCGCATCATGGAAATCGGGGGGCGCGAGTTCATCGTCTATACGGCGGCGGCGTTCCGCTCCCCCGAGGACACTTGCCCCGGCATCGCGGTAGCGGCGGAGCCTGCAGCCGGGCAGACTCAGTTCACTCGCATGTCGGAGGTCATGAACGCCGAGACCTCGGCGTGGGGTCGGGCCATCGTCGCGGTTCTCGCATCGGACTCACAGAGGGTTGCGTCTGCCGATGAGGTCAGGAACCGTCAGCAGGACGAGCCGCAAGTCGCCCCAGCCTCAGTCCCTGCTACCCCATCGAGGGGCAAGCAGTCGCACCCGGCATCCGGGGGAGCAGCAACAGGGCAGGTCAGCGACAAACAGTTGGGGTTGCTCAACAAACTGATCCGAGAGAGAGGCGTAGACGATGCTCTCGCGCTCGCATCCGTTGAGGCTGACAGGGACATTACCTCTCTGGCGCAACTTACCAAGAAACAGGCGAGCAGCCTGATTACGACGATTATGAGTTTGCCTGCCGAGCAGGCCGCGACAGAGGTGGAGGATCCCTTCTAATGGGGGGCGAACCGCAACTGTTCCAGCACTCCAACGGGGTCGGGGGAGCGTTTGAGAGACCGCACCCCGATTTGGTGTCCGAGCCTCGGGCTCTGGCGCGAGCATCCGACCCAGCCACATCACATGAGGCGGCAGAGTGGGTCGCTCCTCGCTCTGGATCGCAGAAGGCGAAACTGCTGGTGGCTCATCGAGCGCACAGACAGCAGGGTTTGACCGATGAGGAGGCCGCCCGGGAGGCAGGGCTACTCGGCTCGGGGTTCTGGAAGCGATGCTCGGAGTTGCGAAACGCTGGGCTGATAGCAGAGACAGGGGAGCAACGGCGCGGATCGTCGGGGCTCATGGCGCAAGTTTGCCGCATCACGGCGAGGGGGTATGTGCTGACGGAGGAGTGGGTTCGTGCCGAGGGGTGACGATTGGCGAGAACGCGCCGCCTGCCGGAAGGCTGACCCTGAACTGTTCTTCCCTCCCAAGCCGCGCACAGCAGCCAACTACAAACGAGCAAAGGCGATCTGTGGGGTCTGCCCCGTCAGAGACAAGTGCCTAGCACTCGTCATCGGGCTCGATGCAGCCGACGACAGGTGGGGCATGTTTGGCGGTTTGACTCCCTCGGAGCGGCGGCGGATGCGTTCGCTGTACCGAACCGCCCACTATGGTGGATGTAATGGAACGCAAAGGGGAGTGCGAGGGGAACCGTGAGCGATGCAACGCCGAGAGATGCCCCCTGTTCGGGACGCTGGGCCGCCCCGGGCGAGATGGCAAACGCAGGATTCGAGGCTGTGGCGATCCTGCAGCGCGAGGCAAACGCAACAGAGCCAAAGGCGACAGCAAGGCTCGGAGGGCGCGTAAGCGGCTCGGCATCGCCGGGGCGAACACTCGACATGAGGAACTGTGGGGCGGTGCGGTCAGGGTTGAAATCAAAGCAGGTGCGCAAGTTGAGCCCATCGCGACAAGGTTCCGGGCGGCAGAGCAGCAGAGCGAGGCGGCGCGATCCCTCGGGGACATACGACCTTTTGTTTTCGTTGCGATGCCCGACGAGTGGGGTTCGGAGGGTTTGGTCATCATGCGACTATCTCAGTTTGCAGACCTGCTCCCCTGACGATAGACAGTGCGTTGCCGATGAGTAGCGCACCTGCGGTGGTTTCGCTGTTCTCTGGCGTTGGCGGTTTGGAAATCGGGTTAGAACGCGCAGGTATGAGGTCGGTGTATCAATGCGAGATAGAAGCGGTTTGTCGCGATGTGCTGGAAAGACACTGGCCGGGGCTGCCTCGATGGAATGATGTGCGCACCCTGACGGGCCGAGAGATTTTGTCTAGGGTGGATGCAGCCGATGTGGTCGCTTGGGGTTCGCCCTGTCAGGATCTCTCCGTAGCAGGCCATCGTGCCGGGCTCGGGGGTGACCGCTCCTCTCTATTCTTTGAGGGGATGAGGATTATTCGAGAGATGAGAGAGGTAAGCGATGGAAGGTATCCAGCAGTCACTATTTGGGAGAACGTCGCCGGAGCCCTCACGTCCCACAAAGGGGCTGACTTTGGGCGCGTCCTCGATGAGATGGCAGAAGCAGGGGCGTTGGTCATCGAGTGGCGACTGCTGGATGCACAGTTCTTCGGAGTCCCCCAACGGCGTAGAAGAGTGTTCGTCGTCGCTGTCTTCGATCCTGATTGCGCCGAGCGATGTGCCGACCCGATACTTTCTGTCCGCCAAGGCCTGCATCGGGATACTGCGGCGAGCGGATCGCAGAGGGAAGCAGTTGCCGGAGCGACTGCGGTTGGGACTGGAGCAGCAAATCGTCAGGGCTCAGGGGGCGTGATTTCGTTCCCGACGAACTTCGGTTCTTACGCTCACGCGACTGAGGAGGTCGCACAGAGCATGGCGGTAAAGGCTGGGCCTCCTAGCGTGTGCGCACCGAGCGAACCGATAGTTCTTGACCGTGCGGCATACAATCAAGGTGATAACGCGTTGTGGGATTTCGTCGTCTCAGAGAAGCCGCCGACCCCATCGCTGGTCGCCCGGGGGCCACTTGCTGTCGGGCAGGTCGCGTTTGGCATACAGGGCAACGTGATAGGTCGGCGAGACGAAAACGGGCCGCAGGGTAAGGGTCATACCGAGGATGGCGACCCGATGTTCACCCTGACCAGCACCGACATACACGCTGTCGGGCAGGACGCGTCTGCGTTGCTTACGATGCGTGCAGGCAAGCCGGGCGGAGGCAAGGGGCCGTTGGTGTCTGAGGACAAGTCGCTGAGTTTGGCGGCAACCAACCAGCAAACTTTGTTTCAAAACGCCGCGACTGCGATGGTGGTGCGTCGCCTGACGCCTTTGGAGTGTGAACGCCTGATGGGTTGGGCTGACGACTGGACTCGATGGCGGGCCGATGGGCGCGAGGTTCCAGATACGACGAGGTACAAGATGTGCGGCAACGGCGTAGCGTCGCCTTGCACGGAGTGGATCGGCGGCCTGTTGATGCCGTTGTTAGGAGGCGGCTCCTGAGCATCAGGTGGATGACGAGAGTTTGGGAGCAGTCCCCCTACAGCGGTGATCGCCTGTTGCTGCATCTCGCACTAGCGGATTTCGCCAACGACGAGGGGGAGTGCTGGCCCTCACAACGGACGCTCGCCCGGAAGGCTCGATGTTCGGTGCGGTGGGTGCGCGAGGCCATCGCGGCGATGGTCGCAGACGAAACCGTAGAGATTGTGGAGCAAACCGTAGGCAGGGGAGGCCGAACCCTGTACCGCCTCAAAGGGGAACTGACTGCCTCTTTCGGGTCGGGTAATAGAGGAACTGTGCAGCAGGTAAAGCGGAACTCTGGCGCAACCCTCTCCTTATTAAAGAACCATCAAGAACCATCATTATCGGTAGAGGAGTTCAACAAGTTTTGGCAGGCGTACCCGCGCAAGGTCGCCAAAGGCGCGGCAGCCCGGGCGTGGGCTAAGATTGCTGCACGACCTGATGCTCCTCCCATCGAGCACTTACTCCGAGCAGTAGCAACCTACGAAGCGTCCGTATCCGATCCGAAATACATCTGTCATCCGGCGACATGGCTGGGGCAGGAGAGGTGGAACGATGAACTCTCAGCAGCAACCCAAACGCAGGCCCCCGAGCCTGAGCGGTTCCGGCAAACCCACTCGTTCGTCGCTGGGCTCGCAGCAGCCGGGCGGAGCAGGACGGAGGTTGAGGACGCGCTACAGGGCAGAGACCCCGAGGAGGTGGCGGCAGGGCTCGCCCTCTACGATGCTCTCCGGGCTGGGGCTCGGATGCCTGCTGCTCGGCCTCGTTAGTATCGCGAGCCTTGCAGGGGCATCCCCAGCCACCGCCCCGAGCCCTACCGCAACCACTAGCACTACCGTTTCGGGGCAGGCTACGGTACCGATCCTGCCGACCACCATCGCCCGACCTGTCCCCGATGACGCGAGATGCCCACAGTGGTGGGGGGCCGCCCGGGACGCTGGATGGGCTGAGGAGCATCTACCGTCGCTCGATACCGCCATGTGGCGTGAGAGCCGTTGCCTGCCGGATCAGCACAACGCAACCGACCCGAACGGCGGTTCCTACGGGTTGCTGCAAGTCAACGCGTTTTGGTGCCTGCCTTCGCGCTACTGGCCTGACGGGTATCTGCAGGCGCACGGCATCCTCGGGGGATGCGATGACCTGTATG
>Ga0194115_10008265_pt1 | contig 10109 bp, 9 predicted proteins | sample TA2MahsurfametaG_3_FD_148656 | JGI IMG/M metagenome (GOLD analysis project Ga0194115, IMG submission 148656) | Freshwater microbial communities from Lake Tanganyika, Tanzania - TA2015002 Mahale S4 surface | ecosystem: Environmental > Aquatic > Freshwater > Lake | place: Tanzania: Lake Tanganyika... | reverse complement strand
ACGTCTTCCTTCGTCTTCTCTCTTCCCACATCGATCGACACATCCAATAGATCCCTCTCCAAACACAACCTTTACCTACCCCCCTACCCCTCCATTTTGGACTAACTTTTGAACAATGCAGGTACGAGAACCGATATTTCGTTAGAATCCAAACAGATTGCGAAGATTCGAGAACCGTATCGTACGATCCATCAGGGGCGAACCGGTGGTCTGCTGCGGGGGCGGTCGGCTGTTACATGGCGACCAAGGTCATCAAGAATCCAACGCCTGCCGTCTTTACCGACAGGCGTCGACCTATTTTGATGGATAAGGTTCTGTTGATCGAGCAAACACACCCCCGGCCTCTCTAGCGTCTAACGTGTGATTTGTGCCATTCACACGATCCCGTTCTTGTGCTGTGTGTGTATAGATACCTCTACTGTTCGTACTTGTCACTCTCTCACAACAACGTTTCCTCCCTTTTACGCCTCTGTCATTATCTGTTTTGGTTCCTCCAAAGATTTTTGTCAAGACTCTTACTGGAAAGACCATTACCTTGGATGTCGAACCCTCGGATACTATCGACAACGTCAAGACTAAGATTCAAGACAAGGAAGGGTAGGTGGCGAATCGTCGCTAGAGTCCCTTTTTTTGTTGTGAATCGTAAATGTGACGAGAAGAGAACCCCATGTCTGACACAGCCTCCACACTTTTGTTTGACATGTTTCTCCTATTCCAATCGGATCTAAAGAATTCCTCCGGATCAACAACGTCTTATCTTTGCTGGGAAGCAGTTGGAAGATGGCCGTACATTGAGTGATTACAACATTCAGAAGGAATCGACTCTCCACCTCGTTTTGCGTCTCCGTGGGGGGCATTGTCAGGTTCCCTGTGGAATCTTTGATGACCCCGCCCTTGTGGGGGAACTCAAACAACATGCCGCTACCATCCGTAAGGCGATGGTCGAATCGAAGGATTTACATGCCGCTGGTGGTTTGCAGGAATTGAATCAATTAATCCGTTGGATTAATACCAAGGAAGATCATTGTGCCAAGATCATCAAGGCTGTTAGTGAATATTGCTTGTGTCAACGTGTCAAGAAGGAGGTCTTCGCATCGGATGCTGATTACATTGAAGCCCTCAAGGCTCATCATGCTGTCATGCAATTCGCCATGAAGGCGAAACAATCTGTAGACCCCGCCGCCTGTGATGCTCTTGATCGTGCTCTCGGGGATATGGCCAAAATGTATATCAAAGAGTGAACGACTACTACCCAATACGTTGCTCGTTTGTAGAATTGACAAAAGTACCATAACCATGGGAGTAAATTGACAGCTCTAGCCTGCCAAACGGATTTTCTCCACTCGTGAGTTCGGATTTCCCCCCGCCCGCGCAATGTGATCGAAGGGAAGGCCTATACCTGCTGGTTGGTGAGCCACAAAAAAACTCATTTTTTGGTCCCTTTAGTAGTATCATCTATGAGAGATGCTTCTATATGTTCGAGTGGGAAGTCATATTTTTTCTGGAGTCCTAGTCGATCTACAGTAGTAAAGAGTTGGCTGCTGTGATCTTTCCCTGTTGAAAAAGGCGAAACGAAGATATCCTACTATAGTACATGGTTTCCCAATTTTCCGGTGGATCTCTACGCTGATGAGACACGAGCAGGGAAAAACCACTTTGCCACTCTGAATTGACAGCATTGACTCTAATATGTGAATTCGATCCTATCGACTCCAGGAACCCAAGAACCCAAGCAACTAAGAGTAAGATATGTATATAGGTACTAGACTAATTGATCCCGTCGCGAGTCTTGAGTCGCGAGCAGCAAACGACAGTATGACATGACGGTGATCTTTGATACATATCGTGCTACTACATATGATATCGTGATCGTCTCTATGCCGTACTCGAGATATATATCAGTACTGTAGTACGATCGCAACGATATGATATTTTTAGTTGCCGCCCTCCTCGAAGATTGTGACAGTAATGCATCGGTAGTAACAATGCTCGGATCCATGTAGTCTTTCATCCTCTCCAGTTGATGTCCATGTAGGGGATCTACTACAAGTTACCAATCCCAATCGCAGGTACAGTAATACTAGCCAGCAGGATTTTGCTACTAAGTGCTACTACTGTACTTTGGGGAGCATGTTTACCTTCCAAGCACCTCCTCATAAGGGAGAATTCCAATTCTGCACCAAAAAAAGTATCGAATTGTATTGCGAGGCGCGGATTCGTTTTGACTGTTCATCTAGTAGAAACACCAATCGTTTCTTCCTCCCCAGCAGCTTGAAAGCCCGAAAATTGGAAAACGACCGACAGCTCCGTATGTGACCACTGTTTCGTACGAGACGTCAAGCGCATCACACACTCGACGGCAGTTGTATGTTCCCGTATCAACTCCGGCGTTCTTTGGTGGCATCTCGTGCCGCCGAAAGACACCAGACCGTCCCGTAGCCCCTGTCCATGACCCTTCACCTTTCCTATGACACAGTTCCTCGATGAGCGAACACGTAAAGAACACTAGACAATAAATGAGAAATCCCCGCGCTTGAACTTCCACCAAAGCCGGGGATGTTCGAAACACCTGCCACCCCATGGTTCGGATGGAACCACACTCACTTATGGAAAGAAATTGCCACTACAAGAATAGAAAGAAAAACACTTGAAGCCACGACTTTTCTCATCCTGGATTCCCACCTACGTCTGAATCATCATAAGCAGCTGCTATAACAACGTGTCGAAAAGTCACTTATTGCTTGAATTTCGCCACTATAGAGTCAGGAAGGAAATGAGAAAACATTGAAGCTACGATTTTTCGTTCACTGGAATCTGAATCACTGTCATCAGCACAGCTTCTACAACGTATCTGTCGAGAAATCACTTATTGCTTGAACTTCGCCACTAAAGAGTCATTGAAGGAAATGCGGAAACATTGAAGCTACGATTTCTCGTTCACTTGAATTTAGGAATCTGGTCAACGTGGGATCCAAATCATGTACGGCAATTTAGGTTATATAAGGGTGGCGGTTGTGCGATCGAAAATTTTAAACCACCCTCGAATTTTTTAATCCATGATGGAGCCGGAAAAAAGATCTATTCATAAGTAGAAATCTCGTCCTTGTTGCCAATGGGCATCCCATACCGGTCCTTTGTCATCCGGGAACCTTGAAGGACATCGGGCAAAGAAAAAAGTCATCCTAGCCAAAATAAATAAGGAACGATCAATCCCACCGAGTTCGTGACGCCAATCGTGCCTATTCCCTTGCTAGACCGTTAATTGACGAACCAAGACAGTTCAACAGCTTCCCATTTGTGCGTGCTTCGCCACTAACATCCCGGTGTGCCTCATATTACTGTAGCGTGTGATACGAACCCTGACCTTGAGCTCCTCCCCACAAAAGACCGCCTTCACACGTTCTTGACAACCCACATTATTTTTTCAGGCGCACCGTTTACGATAACCATGAGACGAACACTTGAGTTGTACTCTCCATACGAGATGACTACTAGATACAGACTATGTGTTCACGACCAAGAAGTTCCAAGAAAAGATGTTTCGACGAGATCATCCACAAATCCGGTTCTTCATCGTGTTCTTGAAGAATTGGAGAGTGCCAAGGATCGACATGGCATTGAACACAACGCTGTTGCGGATGCCTGGAATGCCCTTGGGCTCATCAGAGTACACATGCAGCGAGATATCACAGGGGCGCTTGTCTGTCATGAAGAAGCATACGCGATATATCTCCGGAATGAAGAAAAACTGGAGACAGCATTCACCTTGAGTGATCTTGCATATTGCCATGAGCAGCTGGGACAACAAAATAAAGCTCTGAGTCTGTACCAGGAGGCACTATCCATGATTGTCGAAGAAAAGATCTCTGAATTCCACCCTAAGGTTTCTTCGATCACTCAAGCGATTGCTCGGATTCAACGGAGATGACGATGCAGTCCTCCCGTTACGCAATTTTGATGAACCACATAGACATAGACTATAGAAATTTGAAAATTCAATCTCTGCACATTGTATACACTAGACGAGAATAAAACGAGAATTGTCCTGTAGCCGTTCGGTGCAGCCCATGAATTTGCAATCCCCACGTTCGCCCAAAGCGATGCCTGAATCACGTGAAAACTTGTTCGAGACTTGGGTTCCAGAATCTATTCACGAAAGTTAGACACAGACTTCACGCGCATGTACGAATCAATGATTTATAACATATCGCGATATTTGCGGTAAATTAAACCTTGAGTCCAGCGAAAGATCCTTCCTCTCTGGCCTCATCCCAGTTCGCAGTCCAGTCACCGGGGCAGATGCTGAGAGCATACTGACGGTAAACTTGGCACTTATCCTCATTCTTTGCGGTTTCCTTCAAGCAAAGTAGCCATTCATTGTAACGGTTCCAGCAGTGAAGAGCTTGGTTGGTCGACGGGAATCGGTTATCACGGGGAGTGGTTCGAATATTCTTGACCTGGTGCAAAAGATCCTCTTCCTTTTCCGAGAGATCAGGGATCTTGTCGCTGAAAATCTGTTCGAGGATAAATGTGGGTTAGACTTTGCGCAACCATGTTAGGTTCTTTTTCAAATCGATTTGAACAACGTACCTTGTTTAGCTTGGGTGCGGCCGACATGACAACCTGTGAAGTCAAACGGTGTCGGAGAGAAAAAATTACGAACGGTAAGTGATCGAACGAGTCAATGTGGTCGGTGGTTTCCATGATTTGCAGCGCGAAACCATGACGACGCGAAAATGCCGACGGGGCACCGCAGTTGTGATTTCATCGCAATTTGTTTGCCTCTCAATCTCCAAAGAAAACCTTCCAAGGAAACATTGTGTCTTCTCTCAAACTTACAGATGCGAAGAAAACAGGGAACAACAGAAATCAATCGACAAAGTGGTCGTTACTTGTTTGTTGTTGTTGTTACTCTCGGTCTCGCGCTTCGGAAACGTTGGGAAATGGAGAAGGTCTGCGCGCATGAACCACGTCCGATAATTGTACGTAAGGTTAGTACAAATTCGGTCTGTACACCAATCGATCAATTTTTCACAGTCAAGACGGATCGCCGAATCAAGTCGAGCCAGTCCTCTCGGGAGACACAAGATTTCCGGTACGTCCTTGGCTCGACAAGTTTTTGGCACTCCCGTGACAAAACTCATTCACGAGAAGGTTCCAAGTGGCACAGCTCCCATAGCAAGGGTCGTTTCAATGTTTCCTTCAGATGAACGTTCTATCTGGAGACCATCAAGGTTGGCAGTTGGCTAGCGATCATGATTTTGGCTTACACCAAGAAATCTTGAAACGCCTCGCAACTTTGGAATACATCTCCCAGAATCAGCCCCTTCCATAAAATGCTAAATCCGAAATTCATTGTCCCAGTTGTGCATCTACTGCTTGGATTCTCAGTGATGCCAAGTTTTGCGATTCGGAATCCAGCTACGACTTGCCGAAATGGACTCTCAAAGGACCTAGGAAGGCTACATCTTCCTGTATTGCATGTCAACAATCCATTGGATTTTGATTCTGTTTGGTTCATCCGTGGAGGAGAGATCGACCTTGCCGACGACGAAGATGATGCAAGTTTCGTATTGATCAAACTTCGGAATATCATTCGGGGCATCTTGAGTATCAGTGACAAAAAGTCCAAACCCTTGTCTGCTCTCCTTCGTGGTTGCCTCAAGACGATAGAGTCACTTATTGGGATCAAACTGCTACCATCTCCGACGGTGAAATCATCCAAGAAGAAGAAAAAGACCCGAAAGTCGACTGATACTGCAAAGGAAGATTCGTCAAAGGAAGATTCTTCAACCGAAGAGACGACAGATGCACCAAAGGAGACCTCAAAACCGACATCGTCAGCAGCGACGAAGAAACATTTGTCAACAAAGATTAAGAGTACGAGTGCGAACTACCGAATTCAACGTGAACTCAAGGAATTTGTAAAGTCACCACCACCGAACCTTACAGTGAAGGTCGGATCGAATATCCGTGTATGGATCGTCACTATGGAGGGAGCGAAGAATAGTATCTACGAGGGTGAAATCTTCAAACTTCGTGTTAGTTTCCCGACACAATATCCGACAGTCCCCCCGTCGGTGTATTTCCTACAGGGTCATATCCCCATCCATGAACATGTCTATACCAATGGAGATATTTGTCTAAGTCTTTTGGGGAAGGATTGGAGGCCGACGATGACAGCTCAATCGATTGCTGTATCTATCCTATCTATCCTTTCATCGGCACAATCCAAATCCCTCCCCATGGATAACGCACGGCATGCAGGAAACAAACCTGGTGAATATCAAAAGGACTGGGTATATCATGATGACAATTGCTAGTCTATTTTCTTGGTCTTCAGTGACCATCAATTATACGAGATATCAAACTGGATTGGCTATAGAATGTCCAGTATTTTGGGAATGTTCCTGTAGTATCTATAGATCGAGGGAGACGATCGGTCTTCGACTAGTTCCTTTACGACGACCCACCCCGTTTTTCTTCGATTCATACTGTTCTTCGCAACAAGGGGCAAACGAAGAATGTCTGATTCTTTGCTTGCAAGGGAGATGTCAAGGAGTGTCGCAGTCGCGGTTACTGTTCGTTCCGCTGGTGGGGGGTCTTACTAGGGTGGAAAAGCCATGACTGTAGTTGTCATGTCAAGCCGGCCTGAATGACGGACGTACATAGATATGAAGACTCGATTCGTATGAATGTTACAACATATGTATAGTATCGTACATACGCTATGACTGTGATCATATATGCACACGTTCGTTTCCAATCAAAATTTGCGATCTTTGTGATCTTGACATGATGCGTCAGCCACCATCCAACCATCAGAACTTCGACGAAAATCCTTTGTTGCTTTGGGGAGGTGATGATGATGATGGGCTTTCCGATCAACAACCCTCCACATCCCATTGCATTCGTTCGCAAAAACGAGGGTCTCATCGTATCGTTTGAAAACACGATGAAGTTCTCTATTCCTTCCATCTTTTTTTGGACCGGTGTGACCTCGGTCGCCGCGCAAGAGATCATCAGTCTCCATGGTAGTGGAACTACCAACCCATCCAAGGTAACGTCTGAATTAGATGGATGGCTCTCACGTGTTTTTTTCTCCGGACGGCTAGTCGACAATTTCTTGACTTTTGATGCATGACGAATTCTCTCGGTCTCACCGGCATACTCTGATCTATTATTGACAGTGCTACTGGCATATCATGGATAAGAGTAAGTGGTGCGACTCCAGTCGGTGATGTATTTCGTTACAACGATATGTACATGTGAATGATAGTCGCTGACGACCCTTCTGAATTCCGTTTAGTGACAATTCAAAGCAAGAATCCAATCCGAATGACCTACCGTGGTGTAGGTTCCGGTACTGGTCAGGATGAGTTTGTCGGGAATGTCACTCATCCTCTCAGCGATTTTGGAAGTGGTGATATTCCCCTCCCCCAAGAAGATTATGATCTTTTCGAGGCAAACTCAATCCTTCATCTTCCGATCGTCCTAGGTGCGATCAGTTTCTTCCACTCGGTCCCCACTGGAAGTTCTCAACTTAGCTTGACTCCCTGCGTCTTAGCCAAGATTTTCAAACGAGAAATCACAGAATGGACCGACGCGGAGATTTTGGATTTAAATCCCGAGTTGGATCTTCCAAGCGGTGCCAGTAAGATTACTGTGGCCCGCCGCGTTTTGGGTTCGTCATCTACCTCCAGCATTACCTCCTATTTGCACACGGTATGTCCTGATATCTGGCCTGAGACGATGGTCGGAAGTACCATTGAGTGGCCCGAAGATACGAGTGAATGTGAAGGCTCTGGGGGGATGACCGATTGTATCGTCACCGTCCCCGGGACGATTGGTTACATCGATAGTGGACACGGACACTCTGAAAACTTACAAGAGATTGAGCTTCGTAACGCTGATAATGTGTACATCAATAGTAAGGAAGCGGATGAAAATGGTGGTGTCGTCATCGTCATTGATAGTGCTGGAATTCCCGATTCTCTTGATGAAAGCTTTGCCAATGTCACCTACTTGAACAAGGTACGTGCGCCTATCTACTATGGGTGATACAGTATGCCACATTGACACGCGTTCAGATGTTTTGGTACTCACCCCCTTTTTTTCTTTAGCCTGGTGCCGATACTTGGCCCATTGTGGCTATGTCCTACATTTATGTCCGCAAGGATTTGACCTATTTGAAGAATCCAGCCTCGCAGACTCTTCTCAAGGCCTTCTTGAAGGCATTGTATTCCGATGATTACATTCCGGTCTGTGAGGAAGAATTCGGATTCAACCGAGTCTCAGGAGACCTTCGTGACAAGGCTCTTGCCGCGATTGACGCGTTGATTGTTAGTGATGGCGCGCCCGAATGGGCCTTTGAGAATGATGAAACTAGTGAAACCGGACAAAATGACTACGTCATTTCTATGAAACGTAACACTTACAGTGCCCTCGCCGATAAGTCGGCTAGCGATGCCATTGCCTCCCTGAAACAAGAACTCGAGGAATTGTATGAAAACTTGATTACGTTGGAGCTTGAGATGGCCGAGACAGGTGGTTCTGATGGGGGAAAAGGATCCAATGAGGACCGTATCAATACCGCATTGGGCCTAGCTGCAGCCTCCTTTGCCTTGTGCATGTTGACCATTGTCGTTGTCGTTGTCAAGTTCGTCTTGAAGCCTTGATCACAGCTTTGGTTTCGTGATGATGATAGAGGATTTCCAATTCAAGACAAGGTAGTATTCCATCGGGGAAAGGACTCTTGGCAACGACAGTGTGAGGACGGTTGTTATGATGATGACGGTGGTTTCGTTTTGAGTTGTTTCTATCGACAAATCGTCTTGCTGCTAGACAGTGTAGCAGTATGTTTCTTGTGTGAGCTAGGAGAACAAGTGTGGCTGAATGACTTGCAGGTACGTTTCTGGATATGTGTGATCGTTTGGAACCCCTCACTTCTAATATAGAATCGAATCTAAATCCTTCGTTGCTCTTGCCTTCTTCGCTGTTTTCTGTTTAAAGGGAGATTCCTTTCGAATAGCACCATCTTATCCTGCAATGATAAAGCTAGCTACTTCTAGATTGTGTAACAAAAATTAACATTGTTTCATCAATTCATTGACTATTGTACAGAATTGCATTCCATGTAGGCTCGGAAGGGATGTTCCGTGATAGTGAAGCCCCTATGTGCTCTTTCCGATGCCGGCATTGTACGGTCGGGAATTTGGGATGGCGTCCGGTATGTCCGTCGCACGGCTACGGTATCTTTTCTACTGTCACCGACAGACAAACCTCGCAGTCATTGTTCGGAAGATGGTAGTGGATAGAGAAGGTTTTCGTGTATCACATCCAAAAAGGACCAGGGAATCACCAACAACAATAACTTCCACGACCTGTCCTCTACCAGTCCATTTTTCCCACAAACAAAGAAAGGTATCCATCTCAACATCCAAAATTATGTTGCTAGCTACTCGCATTCTCCGACATTCCTCATCCTGTTGGGATCGAAAGCTTATTTTGAACAAGAAGATTGTCAACATTAGCCGCGGATTCGGTTCGACATCACCCAACAGCAAATCTTCAGATGATGACAAGAACTGGAAAACGATGGAAGAATTTGGAAAGACGTGTGGAACAGGAGTTGGACAAGTCATCTTCTTAAATTCTTATGTATCCGGGGGGATGATCATGGGAGGTTTAGCCCTCGCCGATCCCTTCCTTGCGACAATGGCAACCATAGGGACAGTCACAGCGACTGCAACGGCCAAATCCATCGGTCTGAACTCAGGTGCATTAAAGGATGGTCTTTGGGGATATAACGGTTGTCTTGTTGGATGTGCTGCAGCAGTCTTTGGACCATCGACCACCCTAGCGGCGACGGCCTTTACCGTCGTCGGATCAGCGGCGACACCGTTGGTCGCTGCATCTCTCAAGGAGACGATGTCTATCCCGCAATGGACATTTGCCTTCAATATTGTTACACTGTCTTCCTTGTTGCGAACACGGCCACTCCTACCTCCTCCAACCACGTCGTCGGAGACGGTTTCCATTGCATCGTCATATTCCTTTGGAGATTATCTTGTATCGCCATTGACGGGGATATCTCAAATCTTCGTCGT
>Ga0194115_10008263_pt1 | contig 10111 bp, 14 predicted proteins | sample TA2MahsurfametaG_3_FD_148656 | JGI IMG/M metagenome (GOLD analysis project Ga0194115, IMG submission 148656) | Freshwater microbial communities from Lake Tanganyika, Tanzania - TA2015002 Mahale S4 surface | ecosystem: Environmental > Aquatic > Freshwater > Lake | place: Tanzania: Lake... | reverse complement strand
AGGCACGTCACATCCCACTGTGGCTTGGATCGAAGGAAAGACATTCGATGAATACAGCATCGCTGGTTTGAAGGAGGATCCGGGAGTGTCGTCGTGCCTCGTCCAGTTCAAAAGCTCGATTTCATGCGTTGTCGGTAAATCCGTGTTGGTAGGAGCCTTTCTCGTGCGAATTACCCTTCCTTGTCCATAGGGTGTTTCAACCAATGCTTGATTCTCATCTTCGGGTCGAAACATGGCGAGGAAGTGAAAGTTGGTACCATATACCGTATACCAACCAACTTCTTTCTACCCTCTCTCTAGACAGGGTCACCTTGAGTCCGAAAGGGTTCTTGTCTTGACCGAGCATTCGCCTACAGCAACGGAGAGCTGTTGTCTCCGGTTGGAACGTGGACAGACGACAGACGGCAGCTTCGACTGTCGTATGTCGTATGTACGTCGTACAACGGCAGGACATACCACGCACCACGCAAGCGACACCCAAAACGCCACAAAATCCATTCCCAAAACGGAACACTATCCAAATCTAAGCGGAACGGTATCCAATCCCAAGCGGAATGCACCCGTTTCGATGATTCTTGACAGTGAGAAGCTGCTGCATCCATGAATTCCGGAACATAATATAGTAGGCGAGGGCTGGATGTGTAACAGTGGCTTCAATACACCACCAACTCTATCACTGCCGACAGACTAGATGAGTAGCATGAGAGAGTCACTACGGGCACTTGAAGATGACTATGAAGAACTACCCACTGGGAAGGATCTTGTGTCATTGACTTCGGATCCCGATCACCTTCGTTCCTTTGGCGAACATGCTATTGATGTGTTCGGGATTGCTGGTCCGATCGTCATGCCTGAGATTTTTCAGAACGCACTACCCGTCATCGATATCGCGTTCGTGGGAAATCTTCCAGGTAAGGAAGACTTTGCAGCGGCAGCCCTAGCAACCGTTTGGTTTAACCTTTGGGATACGGCTATGATAGGATTCAGCACTGCCATAGACACATACTTAGCACAGGCATACGGTGCCAAGGAGCTTCGGAGTTTCGGGTTGTGGACAGGGACTTCTTTGGTTGTCGTCATGATTGCTACGGTGTTTGTAGCAGGTCTTCTGGCCTTGTGTGGCCCAATGATGGAAGTGTTGGGGCAAGATGAGATACTCGCAGGACGGGCACAGGAGTTTTCCTATCGTCTCATCCAAGGCCTCTTTCCGTACTATGCGTTTCGAGTACTGGTAAAGTACCTGCAAACACAGAATATCACTCTACCTGGAGTCTGGATTGGATTTTTCGCCACTCTTCTCAATATACTTACCAACTGGGTGTTGATCTTCCATATGGATATGGGCCTGAGTGGAGCTCCTTGGGCGACGACTCTCACTCGATTTGCAGAATGTATAGCTGTGGTCGGGTATAGGATGTGGAATCGAGAGAATCCACAGCTCCGGTCTACTTGGCCTTCCGTGTCTCGAGAGTTTTTCTGTTCCGTCGAGACAACTGGGCCATTTCTGAAGCTTGCCTTTTCAGGAGCTCTTGCTTATTCGGCTGAAGCCTTGTCCTTTGAGATTGCCACGATTTTGGCAGGTCTTCTCGGCACGATCAAACTGGATGCACATACTATCACTCTCAGCATAGGTACATTTCTGTTTCACAGTTTCCCTTTTGCTATCGGAGTCGCTGCTTCGATTCGGGTAGGCCAGTGGATCGGAGATGGGAGTCCAAACAACGCTCAACGATCAGCCAATGTCTCGTTGCTACTGGCCGGGGCCGTAGAAATTGTTCTCATCATCATCGTACTATCATGCCGCAGATTGCTTGGTGATCTCTTCAGCAGAAACGCTGACGTTTCTTGCCTTGTCAGTAAGCTGCTGTCGATATCATGTATTTTCATGATGGGTGACGCTTTACAGGCAACGGTTGGTGTTCTACGTGGCCTCGGACGCCAACAGCTGGTCTTTGGGCTGAACATCTTAGCCTTCTGGATCTTGGCGATTCCAATTGGTTCGGTGCTCACTTTTGTGGGCAATGCCAGCGTGGCAGGGTTGTGGTGGGGATATGTTGTTGGCATTTACTCATCCGGAATCATCGGATTTTTTATCCTCAGGTACTCCGTATCGTGGACTGAAGAAACAAGAAAAGTGGCCTCTCGGTTTTCCCCATTGTCCTCACAGTTGGACCGTTTGATTCTGTTTGATGAGGGTGTCCATGACGATGCAAAGTCCGACAGCCGATACGGGCCTGATGATCAGTCACAACAAAGGGTGGAAGTAGGAGTAGATAATGTATAAAGCTACGAAAAATTTGTCATTAGTATGAAACAAATAGTATACGGTGATTGTCTCCGTGCTAGAATGACCTTGCAGCCCTTACACTCCTATCGATTGTATTGTCGTGGTTGCACCATGACAGGTCTTCTGAATGATTAGACCCATATCAGTGGTCAATGGCCTCAGACCTGACTGGTAGCTCACATATCCAAGACGCTACACCTAGTGGACACCCTTGATTTTGGCCAGCCCAGTTGCCCCAACAGGCGCTCATGTATTCAAAGCAAGACCAAACCGGCGGCATGTCCAGCGCCAGAAATTCTCCAAAGACTTGCACGTCAACATGACAGATGCAACAGGTCCAAGCAAGTGAAGTGGGGTCACAAACTTCATGCAAGGAGCCTGCATAAACCCGCAAGGCTGTCTTTTCTTGGGCATCGCCACTCATCAGTGGTTTGAGTGAGAGCCACTATGTGATACTCTATCGACAGCGTCCTTGACTCACGCCAGGACTTCAAAACAGAAGCTGAGTTCGCAGAAAAATCGCCGACAGACCTCACACACGAGAACACTCTCCCGCTAGCTCCTGCAGACGACGGCGACGCAGCTGAGGAACAAGTCGAGGAGGTGTTGAAATCTATCTCACTGACAGTTCCATTAATCCCACCGAAGATTAGATATGTCCATCCACGAAGACCCAGCAGATCTGCAAGAGGATCATGGGAAGATGGCATTTGCACCTGCCTCCATCTCCTGCTCCTGCTCCAGCAACTCCTGCCTCGGCCAGTAGTACAACGGTATGGAAACAACCCAAACCAGAAAGGGCAACCTTCTCCGAGTAGGCAAGAAAGTGTGCTCCCCATTTACCAGAGGCAAATTTCTATTGGACTGGTCCGGTCTAGAAAAAGCAACAGGACCAATGATGTCTCCCAACCAAATGCAACAACGTCTGAAATGTAGCCCATGCAGTCTTCACCACCCGTCAGCCCGTAGCTGTTCAATGCAATCACTCAAAACGGGAATCTCCGGACTTCCAGAATATGGAGCATTTCGGGGACTGGCCACCATTGCCTATCATAGGTTTCGGACTCCCCCGTCACCCATTTGTATCACAAAGGGATATGCACGATTACCGGATGCGGAGAGAGTCCAAAAGGTTAGAATTGGTTTTTCCATGTCGAATTTTGAAGCGTTCCTGTTCTTCGTCCATTTTACTGTTTCCAGTATGGGCCGTGACAACGTTGCCGTGAGCGATCGAAACAATTTCTGGAACTGACAGTGAAGATACAGTAGTATGAGAATGATGGTCGGAGATGTAGCCGCGCAAAATACGGTACCATTCATACGTGCCGGTCTGCGAGCCCCGACGATATGCGAACATTTCAAGCGATTGGAGAAATGGAGGCCCGCCGCGATACTTCCACGTGTCACCGGGATCACTTTCATCACACGCCGTCAATCAAACTACGGGTAAGCAGGTTCAAATCGTCAAAGAATTCGTCGTCACAGTCACGTCGGATCACAAGCCATCAAGGTTCAAGAATCTTGGTCTAGTTGACCAGTGCTAGCTATATCGACGAGTCTGGATAGATTTCAACTGCGATCCGAAAGAAACGATGCCTTCACAAACTCTCGATGGAAAGGCTGCCTTCTATATGGTTCTATTGGCGCTTCAGTTCGGAATGCAACCACTTCTAACCAGACGGTTCACTCCAGTCGGAATATGCGGATCGACAGTCATTGTGGTTCAGGAGGTACTGAAGTTCTTTATGGCGTTGGCCATGCTCCGTCTTTCTGGTGGTATTCAGGCGGCTTTGTCAGGTGAGTCACTGAGGGTGGCGGTTCGAAGGATCGATATGACTTGTGAATACGAATGCTAATTCGAAACTCTATCATAATTTTCAGGCTGGGATGTGACGACGTGGGTCACCGTTGCCTTTCTTCCTGCGGCGCTCTACGCACTACAAAACCTTGCGGCTTTACAGGCGTACCAGAACTTGGATTCTCTCACCTTCAACGTCCTCAATCAGACCAAAACTTTATCGGCGGCCCTATGTTGTTACCTCGTCATGGGTCGGAAGCAGAGTATGGTACAAGTTTTTAGTTTATTGCTTCTTCTGCTGTCGGCTCTAATAATGGAGCGCCTGGTATCATTTGATTTCTTCCTGTCGGAAAACCTTACGATAGAAATGCCGCAGTGGAATTCGAAACATTGGTCTCATGGTGTCGCACCGATTCTTCTGGCTAGTTTCATTAGTGGCCTCTCGGGTGCACTCTCCCAAAAGAATCTACAGTCGCAAGGTGGTGGAAGAAATCCATATTTGTTCAGTATGGAACTTTGCGCGGCGTCCACATTGATCTTGATGGGAAGCCTTCTCTTCAGTTCGGATGGGAAACGAATAATGAAAGATGGCTTTTGGAATGGATGGACTGGTGCTACATGGATCCCTATAGTTACGAACTCCATGGGTGGGATCATCGTGGGGCTTGTCACCAAATACGCGGGATCGGTGAAAAAAGGTTTCGCTTTGATACTTGGAATCTTTCTCAGCGGGGTTGTCCAAGCCCTGGTGCAGCCAAGCATAGGCGTCTCGAAGGAACAAGCAGTAGGGGGAGTCCTGGCAGCGATAAGCTTATGGATCCATGCCACGAATCCACCCAAAGAAAAGAGAGATTAAGCTCCGTGCATCGTCTCCAGGAACTCATACGTCTTGTTTTGTATCACTGTTAGTACATTTACTTTACATAGTCAAGTGATCCCCACGATTACGTGCCACGTAGATTCTACGGTAGTGGGTCACTGATCGTCAATATTGTCATAAACTTCAGTGTGCTAGGCCTTTCGACCTCTGCGGAAGGTGAAGGCATTTCGTCGAAGTGTCCGGCACGGGGATGCCCTACAAGATTGAGGACGACCGATGGGCGAAGCCACGAGGCCACTTTTTTCGTTTCTTTTTTCCACGATATGTTGTCTCTTCAGGTTCCTCCCTTGAATCCATGCAGATACGATGTCGACGACTGGTACTGTGCTCTGAAAAATCTCAGACATGATGAACGGACCCATTCCTAAAACATCGATGGCGTCTTCTCCAGAGGTACGAAGTTGATCGGGATCCGAAGTCGATGACACAAGATCCGTTCCAGCTGGTATTTCTTCATTCACGTCTTCAACTTCCTCTTTTGCATCTCTTGTTGTACTCATTTGGTCTGGGAGCCGTGATAGTCGGTGTCTTGAAGTCAGTATGGCTCATCCAATCCTCACCAACCATATTATAATCCGGAATTCATTGATGTAACCGCTTCTCAAATATCATCGAAATGAATGATTAGCTTTCCGCCTGGATTGGATACCGTTCCGAAGGATTGGAGACTGTTCCGTTTGGGATTGGATATTGTGGCGTTTTGGGTCTCATCGAGAGCGCACATACCCTGACCTTTCCTACAATATTCTGATCCGGCATCCTTGGATGCAGCCGCTTTTTCAAATATAATCGAAACAGAGGGCTTGCAGTTGGGATCAATATCGTTCCGCTTGGGGAATGGACATGTTACCGCTTGGGGTTTCCAGCCTAGAAATTGCCGCCGAAGTATGAATGAGATGCGTCACTTACAGTGTTGAGTGTAACATCGTCTTGCCTTGTACGAGCGAAGAGCGAACATCGCTATGTCCACAAAACGCCTCTCACCGGCATCTACCTGCAACCCATCCTTAAGGATAGCGACTGCGAGTTCTGTGGTCTGTAGGTGAACACCGGACCCGGAAATCTCACATCTACACGAATAGCCACCTCAATGGCCGCCTTTCGTACCTTCATTCTCCCTTGATTTCTCAACTGTCAAGAGCCGCGGATTGTTTCGCGAGAAGCAGCGTCCCGGTGGCTTGATGGTGGATTCATTGAGCGTGGACTGCGCCAGCGGATATGTACTTTGGGTCTGATGTATTGGTGGAAGGCAACAGCGCGTCATGTGTGGGAACACTACTGCGGGGATTCGCTACGTATTTCTTTCTGCGTTGCTTCATTTGTAAAGAGCTATCCGAATTGTGTGACAATCAAGAGCGATCAGGGAACGGACTGGGCTGCTGTGAAAGTCACAGTTGCCAACGTAACTCAAATCCTTGACGAGGAAACTGATCTTTGCGAGAAACTGTCTTCATCGAGTGGCAGTACGTGCCCTAGGCAGGATCCTACTCGTGGAGCTCGTTTGCCTTTACAACCTGCTGTTAGAGATCGATAGCACTCGCAGTACAGCTGCTCTTCAAGGTTTCATTTGGTTTACATGAGGTTATTTCACCTATTTCACGTTTAGAGAAACCAGTCGACGTATGCGTCTTTAGAGGTTGTGGGACTCGCCAGCATCCCGATCGGGTTTCGAAGATGTCGCAAGGTGGCGACTTCATAACTAAGCGACAAAGAAAGCACTACGTCTCGTTCTGAAACGATTGAACAATGATGCTACGTATGGGATGTAGAGCAACCATTTCTGGAATAACCAAGACACCGAGAAGGCCTAAAGGAGTCGTTGATCATCATTGGGGTGAAGCGCATCTGTAGCTCGGCTCCTATCTTCCGCATTCTAATGTCGAGCGTCATACGTCTGATTCCATCTTCCTTGGTTTGAATCTTGACGCGTCTCGCGGGATCTTGTTGTGGTTTTGCCCAGATTGGCCTTGGTGACGCAGTGGTACGAATGATCAGATTGTGCATGTACTGTACCGGAACTTCAGGTCACACTTGTCGGATGTAGGGAAACGTAGTACAGACTGTCGGCATGCCTTGCGTGCCACTCTTCAACTAGCCGCGCCAACCATTCTATGCGAATTTTCTATCCAATCAAAGAATCTAAAATAGCGGTTTCTTTTCGCCCCAAAAACTTTCGCGGATATTGTGAACTCCAACAGCGACAACCGTATGTTACCTCATTTGTTTACAAAATATCGTTTTGCACATTCTGCTCTACGGAATAGCATCGGGACGACCCGCTACGATTTCCCGTACATCCACAAGAATATCCTCCACAATGGCTGTCTTCCGCACCTTCATTCTCCTCTTGATTTCTCATGTGTCAAGAGCGGCTACAGAATTTTCGATCTCGAATAGTGGCGTATCTTGTAGTGGTGCATTGCAGGTGGATTCTTTGAGTGTGGATTGCGGTGGGGGTTACTGTACCTTCGGGTCCGCTGTATCGGTGGAAGGCGCTGGTACGTCATGCGTAGGAACCCCACTGATGATTACTTTCTATGTGTTATTTCGTTCCTAAGGTTTTGACTAAACTGTTGCCGTATGGAAGTTACAATCAAGAGCGATCTGGGAACAGACAGGCCTACGGTGAAAGTTACAGTTGCCAACGTAGTTCAGATTCTCAATAAAGAAGTGGATTTATGCGGTAAACTGTCTTCATCCAGTGGTAGTACGTGCCCCAGCGCAGGATCCTACACGTTGGACTCGTTTCACTTTACCATTCCAGGCGAAGGTGATGAATGGTATTCACAGTACGGCTACTGGGGACGTTCGATCCCCTTGAAGGTTTCATTTGACTTTGGAAGCTCTACTGGCTACTGTTCCGCCTATGTCATCTTGAAGAAAAACAATGGCTACCAAATGGCGTATGGGGTTCTTGGGGTTGTGGGACTGGTTGGCGTCGCGATCGGCTTTCGAAGACGTCGAAAGATGGCGACTCTTCAACTAGGTGAAGAAGAAGGCACGACGTCTCATTTTGAAATGATGAACAATGATGCTGCATGTCGGGTATAGAGAAATCTCTCACAGAATTTCAATGACGCTGACGTTGCGCAAAGGGTGGTCGGATTTTCATCGGATGAATTGCATATTGAGATCGGCCGTTAAAGTGTATACAAATATAAAATGTACGTGTTATTCCATCTTACCTGGTTTGAAGTCTGCGGCACATCAGTGATTAGGATAATGCTGTGGTTATCCTCGATAGAACAAATCACCGCCTCCATTTCTGTGCATGTGAGTGACTTTGACTGTGAGAGGTGGGTTCAGGGTTCAAAGTTCCGCGAAACACCAAGTTGACTTGACTACAAGCCAAATACGAATGATCGGACTCTAACAACGATCTGGCGACGGCTATCTGCGATGTCGAAAAATCCAAAAAAGGGCATATATACACATGTATAAGTAAATTGGAAATTAGCGAGGCGCGACGGATTCTCGCTCTCCCACCAAACTGAGGTTGTCAAACTTTCTTGTCACACGCCTTCATCATTGCCTCCAACAGTGCATACACGAATTTTCAACGAACGATAGGATCACGACGCAACAAGATGACGAGACTTCTGAAATCGATATTGTGGTTACTGTTTCCACTTGTACAGGGCTCCAGTTTGTTCACATTACAGGAGGAGAAAACCTACTGCACGGGGAATCTTACGGACTTGGATTTCATGTCGATTTCATGCTCAGACTCGACGGACGTATGTACATGGGGGTCGGTCGTCTCTGTCTTTGCTCAAGGTAAGCCATCTTGATTTCTTTCTTTGCTACGATGATATCCATTGGAAGACACTCACTACGACAACCCATCGTGTCGCTCCTCTCTTCAATCAGTCAACGCAACAGGAGATTTCCCAAAGCAGACTCATTTCATGCTCACTCCCAGTGTGGCTCGTCTCTCGCGAGCTTCTTGGGGTTCAATAGAGGCTACCGATTACACATCTAACTATTGCAGCAGTATCCTGCACGCTCCTGCGGGTGCCGATGCCGGATACACGTGTCCAGAGGCTGGATTGTACAACGTCCGACTTACCTTCCCCCTTTTTGGCGAGTCACTGGCGTGGTATGGCGACACGTACGGATACAACATTGGTCTGTCTATGAAGGTCAGTGATGCTGCAACTGGTGATGACTACGCTTTCTGCTATACGGAGATTAAGGTATCGAAGGGAACCTACCGGCATACGAATCATGGGGTGTCCACCACATGGGGTGCCCTCGTAGGTGGAGCAGGCCTAGCTGGTCTCTCAGCAGCGTTACTAGGCTTCGCGTATCGAAAGCGCAGAGTTGCCACGACGGAGGGGACTTCCGAGGAGATGGTGACCAATTTTGAACTTGTAAATGACCCAATCCTGAACGTGTAATAAAATCAATCATTTCGCTACATCTATTCTTTCATTGAGACTAGAGCAAGGATATTATGTTTCAATTAAGATATGATGCAATCATCAAACGCGGCATTTGAGCCTTTTTTTGGTCTGATACCGGACCCATCCTTCAAAACGAGCTGACGATTCATCACCGTACATGTACTGAGCAGGTATTCTTCCACTTTATCGGCCCGAAAGCCTCCAGATTCCAGATTCATTATTGGGCGTCCAGGTACTAACACAGCCACGACGACTTGGCCGCCGTGAAGTCGACCCACCAGAGGAGACGACGGCGATACGAAACTAACGAAGGGAGGGAATCCTTTCAACGCAATTCCAATGTTTGAAGTTGCTGGGAGTTCATGCTTGTAGAGCGTTGTGTTCGTTGATGCGCTATCCCCCAGGGACATGTCACCATAGTATGGTAGCGAGCTTACCAAGAGACGTCGGGGATTTGCTATGTTGACTTGAATGAGCTGCATCAAGTGTTGAGGATCGGAGAAATGGACAACTTCTGTCTGAGGAAGTGATATTCCATGAACGTACAGACCCACTGAAATCTGATTGAGCAGTGGGCTCGACGGCTGAATCGTGGCCACTCGAGGAGGCACACCTGTGTTGAAATGACTCGTACTCCTTCCTGCCTTGGTTGACTCGTAGGTATGTGTCGTAGGTCTTGAGTCGTCTTACTCAAACCACACTCTCCGTCACACAACTCTTGCAGGATAAAAATAGGTTTG
>Ga0194115_10008260_pt1 | contig 10119 bp, 7 predicted proteins | sample TA2MahsurfametaG_3_FD_148656 | JGI IMG/M metagenome (GOLD analysis project Ga0194115, IMG submission 148656) | Freshwater microbial communities from Lake Tanganyika, Tanzania - TA2015002 Mahale S4 surface | ecosystem: Environmental > Aquatic > Freshwater > Lake | place: Tanzania: Lake Tanganyika... | reverse complement strand
CCCCAAAACCCCAAAACCCCTGAGTTTTGAGATTTAAAAATTTAAAATTTTATCATTATTTAAATTATGGAGTTGAACTTCTGAACTCTTTCCTTTGATTTTATTAATCCATGTTCTCTATCATCTGTTATCTTACTCGTTCTACCATTTTACTGTGTAAATCATCTTCTAAGATTTCATTAGTAATCATTGTCACCCCTATTTGAGTTAAACCTTACATTAGTCTATTATAAGAAAATGAATTTTTTTACTCAGACATAAACTCATTGAATAAATCACCAGCTTGTGGCAAATATTCTCGGATTTATTATTTGTTTTCTTTATATTGATAAATCTCAGAAGTTATTATTTTTGTTATTTGATCAATAAAGCGATTATCTTTTATAATACCAAACCAGTATTGAGTTAAAGCGGTAGTGTTTTGAAATTAATTTATGCTTGCTGATAGATTTTATGGTGGTTGATCTTATATTGGAAATTGTGATCTGCTTGATAATTCTAGCTTTTTCTAATTATTATCAAAAAATGAAATGGCAAGCTATTGCATAAGCGTAAGCACTAAAATTTCTAGGCAATAATTCTCTCTAAATATTTATTTCGAACTGATCACATCATAGTTAAAATCACAGATCTACTTCAATAAACTGTTTGCAATTTCACTATTAATAACCTGATTATACTACCAATTTAACAGCTGATATGTTTACTAAACCACTTCTTCCTCCTGATTTTATCCATCAACATAAATTAACTCTGTCTCACTATTATCTAAAAGCGGTTTCAGCTTCACCAATCCCTCAGTCACTAGCCTCTCCAAAATTTTCTTCTACAACAAATTCAATTATACTTTTACAGGATCTAGAAAAATGATTAAAACTTGAAAAACTTACTTTTATTTTTATTTTATAAAATAAAGGCACTTGTCAAATAGTTAAACAAATAAATTTATTCTAAGTTTTTGATAATTTTCATTATAAGCTCATCCCTCAATTAAAACATATTCAAGGTTTTCATTTGTCTTCGCACTTCCATAGTGTTTTTAAAAGCCATCGAATTTATCAGTTTTAAGGATTTTAGAGTAAGGAGCGGGTTCTGAGGAGCGATTTCATGTAGGTTTTATATTATGAAGTTGAGGTTTACTAGGAGACTTCCATCTCCATATTGTGGCTGGATTTTAGGTTCTTACAGTAAATATGAGAAAAGTTTGAAAAGGATAATGTGTTAGAGGAGGTTTTCATCATGGATATAAAGATTGTTTTTTGTTTCTTCTAAGTCTTAGTTTGAGACATCTAGGTCATATTCTGATTTTGATTTTAGTTTAAGAATTTTTGTTGAGTTAAAAGTTTTCAAAAATTTAAAAGTTTGTTGCTTGTGTGATTCACGACGAAGATCATGGATTACAATCTTAAGTAAAAGATCAATTGCAAGTTCAACTGATTAACGAGCAAATGTCTAGTTTTATCCACTTTCATTAAATCGCAAAGGTCTTTTTATTTACGAAGAATTTTTAAAAAGATTAAGCGGTTTTTAAATTTAAGGTGTTGCCTCATGAAGTGATTTTTAATATTAGGTAAAACTCTGTTGATTATTGTAATTTTTTGCACGATTATTTTTTGATGATCCTCTTTTGTTCGATTAAGCATTAGAATTAAAGTTATTAAATATATTATTGAAATCCTAATCTTAATTAACTTAATTATAGTTACCAAAGTTTTATAGATTCTCTTCTCTTAAGTTTCCATCCAATTAAAATTAATTATTACTTTAATAATAAAATGCTTCATCTTCTTAATACCCATAATCATCGTCATTTAGTACAAAATTATTTTCATACATCATCATCAAAGCTGGATCTTAATCATAATTTTCAAAATAATCTTCTTAAGAGCTTTAAAGATTATTATTTTAATCTTATTGAATATTTTAAAAATTCAATGAGTTTTGATATATTGGAGCATAAGAATCAGGAAAACTACTCATAGTTGCAAATGGAGACCCGGCTACAAGTACTAAGATATCAGCAACTGACTATGACTACTCCCAGATATATCGATATAGATGTAAAATCATATCTTCATAATGAAAATCTAAAATATTTTACAAGTTAATTGCAGCCATTTCTGCTGATTTTTAATCATTCTACTCTTCATTTAGATAAACATTTAAAACTTTCAAAATTTAACATCTTGAGCTTTCTGCATTCCAAGAATCAAGAGCTAAAATACTTTTGAAAAATAGGTCAAAGAAATCGTAATTTATAAATAATCTTTTTTTAGGCTTATTCAATGCTAAATTGGTTTAAGCAACAATATCAGGAGCAATCTTTGACCTGTTGAGTACCTATTGCACCAAGGTATTATTTATTGGTCTAATGTCATTTGGATTATCGTAAGTCTGTAAAATTGAGTTGAGAATAGTTTAACACAAATTGAAAGATGAAGGCTATTAACTTTTTTTCATTATTTGAGCGAACATTTGAAATCCATCTTTATCTTTAAAATCATCTCGAAAATCTTTGCTCACAAAAAACAATAGTTACAAAAGTTTTAATGTGTGTTCTCGGACTTGTAAATTATTAATTTTAAATAGCTAAATCATTATGTCGAAAATGTTAAGTTTTAATAATTTTATCAACAGCATATTTTAACCAGCCTATTGTTTATTAATCTCACTATCCTAAGAAACAATGATATGTGTAAAAATAATTGTTAGGATGTCGATTGTTACCTTAACCACAGTTTCTATTTCTTCATGTGTAGTTTCTTCGGAAGTTTCATTAAGTTCAATTAAAAAATCAAAAATTGCTTAAAAGTCTTTTAAGGCATCAGCACTTTGTTAAATTTATTACTCTAAAATTTAGCTGCTTGATTAAGAATCAGATTCTTAAGAAATATTCTAATTTTTAATAGCTTCGACAAAAATTTCAAAAAATTTCAAACTAATTTCGTAAACGGATGTAAATCTTTATGGATTTGGGAGCAGTAATTTTTAGAAAATATGAGAAATAATAGCTTATTTGAATCCAAAAATATTTCTGAAAACAGTCATATTTTAATCACATTTACTTAAAAGAGTTATTAGCTTATCAAAGAAATTTATTACATTTTAGTTCGTCACATATTAACCATAAGCTGTGGTCAGATTGAGAGCTACGCGCAAAAAAGCCATTTCATTTTAACTTTTTTAAAGTTTTGGAATCTCTAACTATTTAATTTCCTTATTTTGATCAGTACTTTTTGATTATTAGCTCTAAGAGGAATTTAAATCAGTAAGATTTGTTATTTAGTCATTAAGAAGTTTTATCTTATTGATGCAATCAAAATCTTTGCAAAATATTGCTAGAAGAGAATTAAAAATTGTATCAATTGAACTTTCCGTCAAACCTCGACCACAATTATTTACAATCTTGAGCTCTAAAATTTATTAAAGAGTATCAATACCTCCAATTGAAACTAGTCTCCTTTAAAGTAAAGGGTTATCAGTAATCAAACTTGTAAACAAAGTGATAGACAAAGAAAACTTATTGGTTTCATGTAGCTATTCAATTTCATTCTTAATAGTGTCTTTATTAGCTCTTAATACAACAGTCTCCGGTTTTTCATCAACCTCTTTAATTACTGATTTGTTATCACTTATGCCGATGAAATCATGCTCTTAGTCCAAAGATTAAAACAAAACTCTTAAAGTATTATCGCATCTCTTCTGGTTCAAAGACAAAAATTCCTTCAAAGTAACTGGCTTGTAAATATTTTTTGGCTCAATCGCAAGCTGATAATACCCCTCACGGAAATCTGGCCGAGCTCGGTAGCTCTGAGTACGACGACGTTGCTCTTTTGGAGAATTGACTTCATCTTTTAATTAGATATCGACAAATTTAATTTCTTTTTTTTCTTATTTTTTTTAATTTAGATACTATTCATCAGTTGCATAGCCGTCTGTTTATTAAACTTACCCTAATTCTTCTAATTTTTCACGTTTGACATATAAAACACATTCACGAACAGATTTTTTTAGTTTCATGAGTTGCTATTGATAATGAAGCTAAAATGGTTTATAGAAGAAGGAATTTGCCATTTTTTATAAAGATTATCCTCGAATGAACTATCGTTAGTTTTGTTAGCTGGTCTGCTATTAATTAAGCTTAAAAACAAAAAATTAATTACTGGAAAATCTCAAAAAAAATTAAATTTTTTACTTACATTAGAAGTACTCAAACTTTTATTTTGTTGACTTTCTAATTACAAACTTTCATGTCTAACTCTATTAAGCTAAAGATATGATTTTTAAACACGATGAGATGAATTAATTTAGTTTTATATTTAACCAAAATGAAATGGAGTCCTTACAGAATCAGATTTAGACATTGGAGAAATAAAATCTGTATTAATAAGCTTCACTTCTGGATCTTACTCCTAATTTGAATTTTCAGAATTTTTTATCTTGTCCATTTAAAGTACAATTTTTTTCTTTTTAAAAATACGCTCACTTTGCTGAGACTAGGTTGAGTTTTTCAAAGAAGTTAATCTTGTAAGCTAAGGCGAATTTATGCGTTTTGGACTTTGAGAGGGTTTGGAATCGTCTATAATTTAGTCATTAATTGGTAGAGATAATTCTTTATTTATAAGTTCAGATTTATTATGATTGAAAAATGTCGAATTTGCTTTATTATGGCCAGTTGATAGATGCTTTGTTAGAAGTGCTGAGCTTGAGGAATTAAAAAAGTTATTCGTTGAAATATTGGAATTAAGGCCGTATATACCTGGCATACTTCCACCAAACAAAAGTTTTTTATAATCAGGTCGACCTTTGAATGGTAATTAAATTATTAGATGACCTTTTTTATCAAATTGATTTTTCAAATCTGAATTTTCGTTTCCGTGGGTTTTTTTGCTGGTCTCAGAGTTTGTTCTTTTCAAATTTTCGACTTTTTGTAAGCTTCCTGATTTTGCTACCTCCTAATTCTAAGTCTAGTTTGAAACTTTTAAGCGCCAAAACTATTAACTCTTTTTCATATTATTACTTTATTTTAAATTAAAATCAACTAGAAAGCTATGTCTTTTATCATTTAATTTCTTATTATTTGGTTGAATCAAAAATTTGATTTTTTAATCAAGATCTAAAATATTTAAAGAATTATCAATTACTTAAAGGAAGGATCCATTTATATCCATACAATTACGTTGATAGAGTTTTACTAAAAACTCTGAATTACAATTTTAATAACTTTCAGATTGAAAAGAACTTTGCAATTTTCTATCTGAATTTTTAGTTTCATCATTCAAACTTGATTTTCTAGAAGCAGATTCTTCTTTTTTAAGCTGATTAAAATGATTTTATTATTCAAAAACAGAAGTAATTTAATTAGAAGTAAATTGAGCAGCTACTTTTTTATTGATTAATAATTAGAAAGCGAATTCACCCGATTCCAATTGAATTGGTTGAAGCATAAATTCATTAAAATTTGATAAATTAAATCCATAATTTAAACATAATTGTGTCATTGGAATTTGAATCATTTAATAATGTTCATTGTTACCTAATAATGTCTATGTTTATGATAATTAAATAAATCCATTGCGATTAGAAATATGTTTTATCAATAATTTTTGTCTATCTAACCATAGAGAAAGAAAAGTTAAACTTAAATTTTGAGAAACTTCATTACTTTCAAAATAAACTTATTTGTGATTTAATTTTACAGAGATTATTTTTTTTAAATTCTATATTTCAAAACTTTCATAATTTTCTTATGAGTTTTAAATACTAAAAAACGATTCTTAGAATGTGTTTTAAAGATTTTATCTAATTGTAGGACTCAATTTTGAGAACGAAGCTTCAACATTGTCTAATTTAAATCTTAAAGTTAGTTTATAGGCTTTACAATCATAACCTAATTAAAAATGATGATTTTATCTCTTGTAATTTTTACTAAAATTTCTTTATGGAGATGTACTTTTTAAAATATTATTCGGATTTACTTTACTACTATTTTACCTATTAAAATGACTCATATTATTAATTTAATAAAGATGTGCTGATTCAAAGAAAGCAAAATCTGGCATTTATTCTTATCGAAGTATTCTAATTAATGACTTTGTAAAAATATGTGACAAATTAACGTTATTTCTGGCATTTTTCATATTCCATGTCTACCACTAGTTTTCAAGATTAAGCCCACTTTAATCTTCACCTATCATCATAGCTGCATATGGAGAAGGAATATATCCATTTGAAGTATAATCTAACAAAAGTTTATAAATAATATCCATATTTTATTCATTAACTTTTATATCATACTCTAATAACAATTATAATAGTGCAACAAGGCTTTCACAATAAATTATAGTTTGTTAATTTATTGGCACTCGGAAATTTTAGTTTAGTTTGTTAAGTATTTGTAATAGGAAATCTTAAAAACCTAGATTACTTAAGACCTTTCGATTTTCACTAGAGCAGCTTACTACAAAAATTAATTCTCCTAATAACTTATTTTGCACTTAAAGAGATGAGTTAAGCAAGAAAATAAAAAAAACATGTAAAAATGATGATGATCTCAAAATGCATGCCCCATTAATTCTGCAATCATTTTAAAATAAAATAGACAAATTTTTAAACTTTCTACTAATAGCAATAAGCTTACTTGAATTTTGAATTTTTTGCAAAATATCTTAATCTCCATATTTTAAAATAAAGGGCTATAACAATTAACTGTATTGCAAAACTTTCTGAAACAATAATTAAGTTTCATTTTTGTCGCAGCTATGCCCCATAAATACAAAGCATGAATCAATTGCACCTAGGTATGCTTGTGAATTTATTGTGATGTCTTTTTGTTCTGTACCAAGTTCTAAAAGACACCTTAATATAAAAATTTGTTAATCTTCGTTATATTTGTGACTTGAGATTAGGTTTGTCAGCATATCGAAATCAATTTAGGATTCTAGCTGGTCTAGAACTCCTGATTGGTTACGAGATAGGAGAACAAGAAGGTGAAATGTCATTAACAAGACTTCTGTTTGTGATTGGTTTGAATCTTGTAACGAATTTAAAAGTTGTTACAGTAATGTAGTGTGCCACTTTTTTATATCAAAAAGATATGTTTTAACTTCGATTGCTTCAGGATTATGCCTCTCACTTAAGTAAAGACAAGCAAAAGTTTCTTTGAATTTCGAATCTAAGGCTTCTAAATTAGTTAAAAATATTTGTGCTGTTTGTTGAAGATCTAAACTTTAATTTGCTATTAAAAGCTGTGAAGCAAGATAAACAATTAAGGCAGTATATTCCTCACCAAGACTTAGTTCGATTTATTTCTCTAAGTGAAGGTATTTTTCAAGAAATTATTCCAGACTAAATGTTTAGCCGAACACATTTTCCGTGATTTCACCCAATTCAGCTCCACTAAGACTAGAATTACGAGTACGTACTATTCCTTTGCTTGATGGAGACGCGATAGTAAATTGATTTACATTCAAAAATTTCTTTTGCGAATGTTTCATTCTTTGATTATGATCTATTTAGTATTTTGATAAATTAAGCAGCAATGTTATATTTTGAACAAACTTCGATAAGCTTAAGGTTTAATTATTTTTAGAAGACTGTTAAGCGATAGCACCTAGTTACTGTCCACCATCCGTTGCAAACGAGCTTTTTGCGGGTAAAGCAGACAAAATTTCATCATTGGATTAAGAAATTGTGTTTATGAATTGCTGTTCAAATAACTCTATTGATAATTTAGAAACAGATTTCAACTAATCTGAAATAAAAGATACCTAAGGCCTCTGAAGGTCGAGTCTTAGATTGCGATCATCTATTGCTTAGCCTAAGAAATTCATTAGCATTTCTCTTTTTTATTAGTTGAATTTGTCTTAAAGTATGCGATCACTTTATAGGATTATTTCAAGGATTTCTTAAGTGAACGGCATTTCATCTAAATCACCCAAATTATATAAAACGATACCGCATAGTTCTAATATCTTTTCAAGGTAGATTAGTTGCCTTTCTAAAATAGTCAGTTATTTTGGAGTTTCATTTTTTATTGCTGTTGAGTTATTGGTTGACTGGATATTAGGATGTGGTTAAGAAGATTAAGTTTTAGCTTAGGAATTTGTTTTATTTTCAAATTGTTCATGATTTACTTCAGGAATATCAACAATTAAAATTTCGATTAATTCTTTTATAAATAATCCTCCTCCGCGTTTATAAAAATGAAGACAGCTTTCAGGTGCTCCTTAGCTAAGAATTTTAGTCAAAAATATAAGAGCATCAATGTAATTATTTTAAGTTTTACTTTTTAAAAGTACTTTCAAACAAAAAAGTGAACAAAGCATCGCTTCAAAATTTTTAATATACAACTTCTTACCTTTGTAAGCTACAGACATTTTCAAAAGAGCAGAAAATGACTTCAAGACGATCTCTTGCTTAATATCCGCATCTTGTCCATATTTTATAAGCCTCTTCACACTTTTGTTGATTGCTTCATAAATTTATACTTCTTTTGACTGTTACCAATTAAGAATATCTTGATTAACTAAACATTTTAATAAAGCAATCAAATCAAATAAGCTTTCAAGAGTCGATTATCCAATCAAATTACTCAAATCATTAAAAATTTATTTCTCTCTTAGAATTTTGTTAAGATTATCAACTTTCTTTCTGTGTACTAGCACTTCTTAGAACTATGAAACTTCTTAAAATAAGTGATTTTTAGTAGAGAAAGAAGTTGATCTCATCTGTGTTTCTTAATCTTTTTAATGAGAAAGTTTTTCAAGATAATATTTAGTTGGAATACCTTCGATTTCTGTTTTTTCTTCTAAAAGCAGACGATCAAGATCTTCTTAGTTCTTTGAATCTTATTTCATCATCAGAAAGTCTTATAAATTTGTACCAGTCTAAACATTCAGATGAGATTAGCCAATTAGCTTGTCTTATGAGTTAGTATTTTAAAAATCTTGACCTTAACCAAGATATTAAGATTGAAGATTAATTTACCATTAGTTATGCTATAATTAATTTTAATCTTCAAAATTTTAGAAATCTTGGGGATTGTTTATTTCTTCAGCGTCTCCAAATAATAATTCTTCGATTTGTACTTTTTTTATATCTCCAAGCTTTTAATTAATGAACTTGCTAAATTTTTCCAGCACTTTTTCTTGATATTCATCTTCTAAAAGAACCTCATCATCTGAATCTTTATCCAGAAAAATGACTTAATCTGGCGCATACGAGTCATCTTTATCTTGATTCTTAGATGCAGTTTTATGTTAATTCAAAAGTGCTGATCTTTTAGTGGAATAAGTTAGATTTTATCGGAAAAAAGCACGAATATATTTTTTTAAATCATTATCACCGAGAAGTAATTATCTTAATGCTTCATGGAAACCATTTCTTTAAGCAAATTCAATCCTTATATTGAAATTGCAAATATCAAAATTTTCAGATTTCTCTCCATGTTAAAAAAGAAATTATGTTAGAATTAGTAAACTTTTCATGGATTATGCATCACTAACGATTTTGAATTGTGCAATCAATAAATCAAGCAAAGTTCCTAAACTTTAAAATTCATAAATATCTTCATAATCCTATCTCAAATTATTATTAAACTATTTCACTTACCTTCAATATCATTTTTATGGCATCGATGCAATTTTAGAAAAGATTAATTTAATATAGCTTCAATGGCATTCTTGGCCTAAGATAAACTGATTGCTGTGTTAGATGGCGATTTGATTACAAATAAAGCTCATACTCACTGATTCGATGCTCAAGATATTCAAATATTTTCTAAGGAACTTTATCTACTTCAGAAAAAACTTTCTGTAATTGTTTCTTTTGAGAATTTATGGAGTGTTTTTAGCTTAGTTGACTTTCAGTTTTTTAATTTATATCTTCAACTTTCTGTTGAGTCACTTGGTTTTAAGCAATTGTCAAAAAGCACTATAAAAAATCAGAAAATTATTTTTCATATTGCTTCACATCTTTATTGAGAGATGTTGAAAGGAATGTATTCCATAGGCCTTACATTTCTTTGAAAGCCCTATATTAACCCCAAGTTTATTTCAAAAAATTCATTATTATTAATTAATAATTTTTTTAATAAAATGGGGTTTTGGGGTTTTGGGG
>Ga0194115_10008257_pt1 | contig 10121 bp, 15 predicted proteins | sample TA2MahsurfametaG_3_FD_148656 | JGI IMG/M metagenome (GOLD analysis project Ga0194115, IMG submission 148656) | Freshwater microbial communities from Lake Tanganyika, Tanzania - TA2015002 Mahale S4 surface | ecosystem: Environmental > Aquatic > Freshwater > Lake | place: Tanzania: Lake... | reverse complement strand
TCAAGATTTTGAGGCAATGCATCAATTTTAATTTCATCTTTGCGCTTACCCATCCAACCAAGTAGTTTGTAAATCTCACGATCCTTCCACATGTCAGGTGAAGGAAAATGTGCGTCACAAGTGCTAACTAGTTGGAAACCGTACTGTTTGCTTAACTGAATAATAAATTGATTAATAATGTGCTGCTCTTTGTAATTGGCCCATTGAAGTTCACCATAGAAACGATCTCCAAAGATGCTCATCATTTCTTGGATTGTTTTTTCCATCGCAGAATAAATGGCCCTGTCACCATGCTCAACATTGCGCCAATAATCATTACCAAGTATGCCACCGACGCAAGCAGTAGAAGCAATGAGTCCTTCATTGTGTCTTCGTAGTAAATCATAATCCATGCGAGGATAGCGGTAAAAATTGTCACCGCGATAGGATGTGCTAACCAGACGAAAGAGATTATTAAGCCCCGTTTGATTGATCGCATTGAGAACAAGGTGGCTCCTTTGATTTAGTGTACCGTGCTTGCCCTTCTTTGTTTCGGTTTCGTCCTCTACAACAAGGCCAACATCCTCGTCAACTTGCTTTGCAAGTTTGGCGTCATCCTTGTGCTTTTGCTTTTCAGCTTTCCAATCCTCGATGTTGGGATGGATGTAAGCTTCAATGCCATAGACAATTTTAAAATCCTTGCCCTCATCCTTCATCTTTTTTGATTTTTGAAAGGCATGAGCAAAACTGTTCATGTTACCATGCTCAGTAAAAGCCATGCCCTCCAACCCGTTACCAAAAGCAAAATCGGCATGCTCGTCTGGATAGCCCATGCCGTCAAAGATAGAATAGGTTGTGTGACCGTGCATGTTGTAAAATGGAATGCTTGGCTTTTTACGATCCGTCATTTTTTCTCCTATTGACACCAAACTTCACACACTTCGTTATTTCTAATATTAATAAGGGTAGCGCTTACACATGAATCAAGTGAATCTGTTGAAAGTATTGTATCCCCTTCATTCATGTGAAAACAATATGATTTTGCTTCTGAAAAAAGTTTTTCACCATATCTGTCAATTAATATAAATTTTTCATCATTAACGCTAATAAGCAACGTATACACATAAAATGATCTTGCACTTACATTAATTGTAATTAAATATGCCAATAGGAAAGCTATTGTTTTTTTCATTTTTACCCCTCGTATGAGTTGCGGTCAATTTTAATAACGTATGGGAAACGCGGAATGCCACCGGGAGTTAGATTAAAATACTTTACCGTTGCCGACTTACCGATCAGTGTATCACGTTTCTGCCAAACGTCAACACAATATTCGTAGGCTCCTTTGATATTGCTCTTAAAGCGGTTGCCATTACGCTCAAAAACCATATGACCAGCAGTACCAGTACGGTTGCCTTCGCCCTCATGGATTTCAAGAATAGTGTATTCCTCGTCAATAAAAGACTTATACTTTAGAAGATACTTGCTACGCTTGTTTTCATAATAAGCATTTGTACGGAGCATCTGTCCTTCGTAGCCAGCATCTACATACTCACCATAAAGACGCTCAACAGCGCTTTCGTTAGCGGCAACATCGGTACGTACAAACACGCAGCATTCAGGAAGTTCCATAACGGAAAGTGCCTTTAACCTATCATAGAATTGCCCGCCAACGCTTGGAATATCATAGATATGGTACTGTATAGATTTTGCGCTTGCAGCAAGATCATCCGCGTCAGGCTTGGTCTTCTTTACAAGGGAGACAATAGCATTAAAATCATTAGCGAACTTGTCTGCGTAAAGTTCGCCATCAAGAATAAGATGGGGTTCTGCGACAAACAGTGGCTTAAGCGAATTAAAAATATGTGGAGCGCTGATAATAGGCTTACCAGCGCGAGTCCACATACCATCGCTTTTTACAATGCAACGGATGCCATCAAGCTTGGGCTGAGAATAAATGGGATAACGGATTTCATCCTTGCGATCCTCCCACTTTTCCGCAAGCATAGGTTCAAAGTGGCGCTTAACGGAAATATTGCCAACGTCTTCGTGATAATCTTTTTCCAGCTTCTTCTTACGAAGAGCCTGTGCCTCTTTAAGGGCCTGTTCGTCGGCGCTAGTAGCGTTTGCTTTGCCTTCGTTTTTAGGATAGCAAACAGTCCATTCGCTGATCATTTTCTTGCCGTCCTGCTGACCAGCAATAGTACGATACTTATTACCATCAACTTCAACAGTCCATTCCTGTGTCTTATTGCCTTTAGTCAATTTATAAATTGTATCTAAAGTCATTTTTTTAATCCTTTTTCATAGTCTTCAAGTTCTAACAGGCGGGCAAGTAATTCATCACGCATGAACTGGAAATAGTTTGGATTATCTGTCGCCTTTACATACAACTTTGCTGCATGGGCAATACGATACAACAAATCGTTATGCCTGTCAAGCCGATCAAAATTGACCTTTAGCTTACGATATTTATCTTCCCAATCTTCATTGACGGGTGTTACCTCGTCATCTTCGTAATCATAATCCATGTGTTTCTCCAAAAGAAAACGAGATGGCAGCAGTGTACCATCTCGTTAACAAGTTGTAAAGAATAATTAATCTTGTGTTTTTATTTTGTTTTTTGGGATAAAACTTGTTGGATCACCGCGAAAGTTTTGACTCTCAATTTCAGTGTTTTCGTCTAGATCTTCCCACTTAAAACCATAGCACAATATACTTGCCTCTATTTCAGGAACACCAGCGAGTTCGGCAATTACGCTACGCGCTCTGCCGCCATGACTTGTAACTTGGATCTTTCCACGTTTAGCTTCTATGGCAAGGCTTAATCTTTCTGCCATTTCTGGAATAAAAGCCTTACTTCTACTAAAATAATAAGCACCACGCGATGCAACATCTGCTCCGATTTCAGTTACCTCATAATCTAAAGCGTTTTTCATTTCATCAGCGATTCGCAGCATTTCTTCTGGTGGTTTTCCTTTTGCGGCTTCTAAAAATTGTAAAAACATATTTAAAATCAGGTTCTGGTAGTGTTAATTCTAAAAAAGTTAGTGGACGCATAGTGACAAAAATTTCGCCATATATACCAGTTCTAACTTCTTTAAGTTTTTTCTTTTCTTTTATTATTAGTTTCATTTGCGTTTCCTCGCCATCTTTATGTAAACTTGACCTTTTGGAAAGCTTCCTTCGTCGTCTACAAGAAATAATCCTTTATCGTCACCACCTAAATAAACTGGCATTCCGCGCTCATCATCCATTTGGTAGGCGCTTGAAAAATGTTTATCAAATTCATCCACTGACATAGCAGAACTTTCAAAAGCATGTTTTATGTAAGCAATCGCTTGTTTATGATCCCTAAATTTAGTTCCATAAATACTAAGGTTTAAAAGATTATCATTAGAAACATCTTGCCAGACAAACTTATCCGTAGGCACTTTTACAGATTTATCGTATTGACCTATTAAAAATTGCGGTAATGAATCTAGAATATCCTCTGGTGAATCTAGCGCTATGTCAACAATAACCATAGCTTTTGATCCTTCGGCTTTTATTGCAGCCATCGAGCGGTGGCGACCTTCGTGACCAACTACCGTGCCGTCTTCTTTGATAAATAGTTGTAGCTTACCAGCCTTTTCGGGATCGTATTCTTCACCATCAAAATAACCACCACGATCAATGTTGCTTTTAATAGAATCGTAAAGTTTTTTATTAGTGGTTAGCGCAAGAAACTCGGATGCATACATTGCATAGGTTTGCGGTCTGCTACGGTCTTCGTTAAGCTTTTGCTTTTCTTTTAAAACAAGTCTCATAGACATAAATAGTTACTTATCCTTAACAAAACCACGCCATTTATGGGTTACCATGTATTTTGGCTTGCTAAGCTCAACTGCGTGTTCTGAACGTAAGAAGCTGTGATAACTAGTCCAATCGGTAACTTTGTAAAACCAACCAGCATCAAATCTTAAATAATCTGCAATTTGGATAGGCTTAAACACATCCGCAAATGTTTTGTCCGTGTCACAACCACTGTAAATGTCTTTAAAATATCTATTACACGCCATGTACTGGTCTGGGTTAAATGTAAACGGTAGGTGGGCGTTATCCAAAAAAGTTTGATTATTGTGTGTAAATAGGAATTCCCTATTGTTCACGGCAATGTCTACCCTACGCTCCCTAAACGCATCTTCGTTAATAATGCCATAGGGAGAGATAACTAAAAATTTACTTGGGGTTACCCACATGCTAATCTTTTTAGCTGTGTTGTAGGCTACACGCGCACCATAAAGCGCACTCCAAGCTTGTGAATCACGCCGCTTACGATCTTTAGGGTTAATCCCTACATAATAAAGTGGCACTTCGCGCTTATTCATAAATGGCATGTCTCGCCAAACATGAACCGGATCATAAACCCAACTACCAAGCTTTTTTTTAATTAGCGGCTGCATTTCACGATAGCACACAATCCAAATAGTGTGGCAACCGCTCATGGCAGCGGTGTGAACAGCACGTTCAATAAGATGATAATCTGCTGCTATGGGCATAAGGCAATCATCCCAAGGCATGTTAAAGTCTAGTGGCTGACCTGCAACAGGAATTATTGCGGCCATGTGATAGGATTGTGAATTATTTTCCATACATTTTAATCTTTAAATATTTTTGATAGTCAATCTTTTTACGCCAAAAGTAAAACGGCTTCATGTCTTGTAATTTAGCATAACAAAAATAAACATTATCAAAATCTTTGTAGGATGGGAATTGTTCAAAGCGGTGATAACGTCTAACATGGATTAAATCTTTTTCTAGTAGCTGTTCTGCCCGCACCCTAACAAGGTACTCTGGTGCAAAGTTGCCACTAATGTTGCTAACTACATAAATGTTTTTTTTCTTTTGTGATTTTGATTTTGGATTTGTTTTAAAAAAATGAACAGAGTTTACAAGTTCTTGATTAGTGTGAATTGTTTGCGGTTCGTCTTTAAGGATGCCCCTAATTTTAAAATGATCTATTACTGTAACTCTTCTCTCTGTTTCTTCGGGGGGTGGCAAATCAAAAAAACGTTCATCATCAAAGACCCATAGTTTTTTATATTTTATTAAAAACTTTTTTTCTTCCTTGGTAAACACCGACAGCGTTTCACTGTCAACAAAGTTTATGTGATGAGTTTTGTCACCAAATGGGATCATGCCGCTTAACGACATAGAGAAATAAAGTTTTTCCCACATTTGCAACAAGTTACCAAAGTGGTCATCTTCCTCAAAATAAAAAGGCGGCATGGGCCAAGTAAAGATAATTGGCAGTTTATTAGTAGAAGCAAAAAGAAGAGCCTCTAGGCTCCCACCTATGACTAGGTTATCATAAGTTAAGACTAGAGGCTCTCTGTTGATCATTTTAATTTATTTTATTAATAGCTTTTGCCATCTCAAAATGAGGATCTACATTACGCTTTTTTAGCTCTTCTTCAATTCTAGCTAAAGTTGCCTTACCGCGCTCATTATCACAGCTTGGCAACCTTTTGAGACTGTAAAAACATAAACTCAAGAATGAATCATCCGATGATGAAATTAATTCATCTGAAAGATTTATTAGATTATTTGTTTCCACTATTAACCTCGTTGTAAGCTTTTAGCGTCTCTGGATAAAGACCTTCAAGGATTGTGAGCATCGCTTCTGCAACCTTTTGGATTTCCCATTGTGCGCCTTCATGTGAACGCAGATCAATAAACTTTAGGACGTTATTCAGATTTGCGCTTGCATAATATTCGGTGTAAAGATTTTGCGGAAGCACACCGCGCGCTTGTTCGCGGCATACACCTTTTTCCATTAGTTTATTGTAAAGCTCTACACAGTCTTGATGATGGGATCTTACTGCTTCGGAAGCACTAAGCATTTCAGCGTGCCATAGAATAGGATCAATCAACTCGTTTTCGTTGCTTGCTTGACGGTTGCTTTCGTGTTGTGTGCGGAAAGCCTTTGGCTCATAAAATTCAAGCTTTTCTGCTGTGTAACGACGACTGATTTCGTTGTAGCTCCAAGTGCGATGACGGTGATGTTGTGAACGAATAAACAATGGCACCTTTACCCGAAAAGTTACAAAGCAATGCTCAAGCGTTGAGGTATGCTTATGCTTAATAAGATAACGGATAAGTTTCCTATCCTTATCGTCTAGTTCGCTCTTATGAACACCAAACGATACGCGAGCGCTATTAACAATAGTAAGGTCTGAACCAACTGCATCGACAAGTTCAACTTTTCCAATTCCATCTCCATATAGATCTACGCTATTCATTTATAGCTCGTTTTCTTGTAGTCGTCCAACTACAGCATTTTCTGTAAGTACGCGGAACTTCTCGCCTTCAAATTCAACAAGGTCGATAAGCGCTGTTTGTACCACTAGCAGATCGCCACTAACAAAGTCCTGCACACAGTCTTCGCTGGCGCGTAGTAATCGCACAACGCTATAACGAGACTTTAGCGCCTCTTCGGGCAGGATAAATGTGCCTACTGTCTTTGTTTTCTTTACGCCTGCCTCTTCAACAAGCAGGAGCTTATTCATTGGAGTAAATAGCATTAGTTGGCCTCGCTTTCACCCTCGTCACCACCAACATCAACCTTGGTCCCACGAATCTTGCCAACCATGTCTACAAGCTTGTCGATGTCGCTGTTGTCCTTGATTAGGCGTTTAGCCTTCTCAAGTAGCTTGACCTGTTGCTTCGTAAGGTATTGGTTCTCAACAAAGCTCTTCTTGAAATCGCGTAGGTGTTCGCGTAGAACCTTGATTTCCTCTTCGGTCTTTACGCTGCCCTTGACATAATCAGCAATGTGTTCCTCAACACTTTTCTTCTTTTCTACTGGTGAAACCTTTGTTCCCATACCTGTCATAACTTCGCGTAGTTCGGCCATAGTGTTCTCCTAGTTGAGCAGTAGCGCTCGGGTTAGATTGCGTACTTCTTCTTGCATCTTACCACGGTGTCCGGTGTCTTGCAAGGCAAATAAATCAACTTTGTGAAGCGTTGGTTTGCCATCTACAACAAGATAGCGGTAGTGCATACGCAGTTCACCACTATAGAACGATTCCCTGCTCAAGTCAACTTCCTTTTTTACATTTTCATGCAGTTCTTTTAGAAACTTTTTTTCATAATGGTTTAACATGTGTCCTCCAAATAAAAAACCCCACAACCGCTATTGTAGCAGCTGTGGGGCTTATGTTAAAGTTTTTTATTTAAGATTGCTCTAATGCTAGTGCTGTTTGTATCTTTTGTTTAGTTCTTTCTGCTCTTTGTTTATGAAAATAATTTACGCCTCTATCTTCTAAAAGGCCATCAATAAGGTATAGAGCAGCTTCTAATGCTTCAATTTTAAGAGCTTTAGGATCTACTGGGTCTTGTGGCATAACTGACATTTCTTCTATCTCTTCTTTAATAATTTGTTTTAGTGTGCTTTTTGTAATCTTCATAATAAAAATCCCCTATGATACAGATAAATAGTATCATAGGGGATAAAAAAAGAGTTAATTTTTATTTTTTTAACGAACTAGTTTGTCGTAAAGACTTGCTAATTCATCCTGAACATGATCAAAGTTTACAGGACGACCATCAAGCATTACATCAGTGGCTCCAGCCCCAGCAGGATCTGTCATGCTATGCTTAAAGTGGATTGTTAAAGTTGCACCCATAGGGCCACCCATTTCTTCAATCGCTTCCTTAATTACTTGTTTTAGATAAGTCTTTGTGATTTTCATAATTTTATTCTCCCTTTTGGAAATAAATAGTCAGTAAAAAAAAAGAGTTAATTTTTATTTAATTGGACAAGCCCCACCAGCGCATTCCATAGAGCTTTCTAGTTCGCCATCCCCAACGCTACCAATATCAATTGGCTTGATTTTAGCTGATAGCTTATCAAATTGTTCCTTGGTGATTGTTTCTTTTGGCGCTTGTTTGAAACCATGTTCGCTGTGGCATAGGAATGAAATAGTCTTTAAATATTTAAGATTATCCGCTAACCAAGCTTTTAGGGCTGGTAGTTCTTCCTTACGGTAATATACAGTAACGCTTACCGCTTGATCGGCCCAGTGCTTTTGGGCTAACTTGACAACATCTAGCTGTTTCCATGTAGTCCAATCTTCGTCTGCTACTGGCGCACTATCGGGCGCTGCAACATAAAAATCAACTACTTGGGTGTTGTGGTCAAGTGAACCGTCAAAACGCATTACAGGTTCCATGTAATGCCCTGCATCGCGTAATAATGGTAGAAGTGGATCACCAGCACTAAAACGCACACGCTGGATAATGTAGCGTGAGTAGGCAGGATGAACGCCCTCGTAGCTATCAAACACCTTGCTAATCGTACCAGAGGGCTTAATAACTGTAGTGCGGATACTCTCTGGAATATTTAATTCTTTTGAGTAAGCGCGGTTCTCTTCTTGAACAGCGGCATACGCTCTATCAAGAATATCTGGCGTGAATAGTGGGCTTTGTAAACAACCAGTAATGCCCGTTCCAATACGGCGATTACGCTTTACAACTGCATCGCATTTTGGTTGGTGATATTTTTCGGTTGTTACACGCTTGCCCCAACGATGCATTAGTCGAGAAGCTTCGATAAATTCTGCTTCGCTTGCAAGGTTTGGTAGGCAGATTTCTTGAAGATTGCATGGTTCGCCATCTTCAAGGGTTGCTTCGGCGCATGGATTAACTCCAATTGCGCTATCCGCTTTGAGTTCGCCCATTCTTCCATACTTTTGCATATTGCTTCTATTAACAATTCCAAATGGTTCTCCTTGTTCGTAGGTTTTCCAGAATAGTGGATGTAAATCTTCTACATCGTCTACAACAACGCTAAAGTTAGCCATAGCGCGTTGCGTTGGAACATTACCAAGATCCCAACGTTTAGCTTTTAAGTATTCTTTATCCCAAGGATCGCCAAGAATAATAATTGCACTGCGGCGCACATTACCGGCAACAACCATTTCACCGATGCTGCAAAGTAAATCAGCGGCGTCTAGCGGTTTGACCATCTTGCCTTCACGGCTTTTTAAGATAGCACACACTTTTTCTACGAAAGCAATAAGCGGCTTGGGACCGCTGCTTGTGCCCCCAAATCCAAGGATGGGATCACCGGCTGGACGGATGCAAACAGTAGAATAAGAGAATGAACGACCGGTAACAAAATAACTTTCTAGTACGCGACGGGTTAGTTCGTTCCAACCTTCACGACTGTCTGGTACGATAAAGTCTGCGTCTTTTGTGTCCTTGGCAAGGACTACAACATCTTTCTTGACACGGGGTAGTTTGCTAACAAAGCGGTGTTCAACACTCATACCAACACCGCCACCAAGCATTAGTAGGTCTTGGGCAAGTGCAAAATTTTCCCAAGTGTCGCTAGCTACGAACCAGCAATTATTAAGTGCTACGCCCCCTAGCTTTTTATGGCTAGGTGCGCCGCTGTACCACCAACCACGACCGGCAGGACCAGCCTTACGGTTGATTAGATAATACTTTAGGCGTGCAATTTCTTCTTCGCTTACGTTGTGGCCTTGCACGTTTCCACGGATAACGCGATCAACCGTATCTGTCCAGTTCTCTAAATTACCATTATCTTTACGAGCATAGGTGCGTTTATAAACGACCTTTGCAAGATTTGACCATTCACCCATTATAGCAACTCCTTAACGCGAACAACATTTTGTGCGCCGACTAAACGTTTTACTTCTTCTTCATTTTCAATAAGCATAAAAGTTGGAACACCAGTTACACCAAAATCTTGTGCCATAGCACGATTTTCGTCTATGTCCACAATTTGAAAATAAGCATCTGGTGTTTCTTTTGAAATTTTTTCAAAAACTGGCTTTGCTTGACGGCAAGGTTGGCACCACGAAGCTGAAAACATTACTATTTTTTTAGTACTCATTTGCCTTGCTCCTTTTTAAATTTCTTTAATTTGTCTTGGATCAAAAACAATATAGGCAATACCACCTGCTTCGCCTTTATTGTCATAAATTATGCTGTCGTAGCCCATTTTTTCTAAAACATTTTTTAAAATTTTATATTTTTCAGAACTTAACGAAGAGGAATTTTTTTTAGCGTTTGCAGTTGCTACACTGTCAATATGTTTTATTATATCAATTGATTCTTTTTTATTTAGATAA
>Ga0194115_10008255_pt1 | contig 10124 bp, 6 predicted proteins | sample TA2MahsurfametaG_3_FD_148656 | JGI IMG/M metagenome (GOLD analysis project Ga0194115, IMG submission 148656) | Freshwater microbial communities from Lake Tanganyika, Tanzania - TA2015002 Mahale S4 surface | ecosystem: Environmental > Aquatic > Freshwater > Lake | place: Tanzania: Lake Tanganyika... | reverse complement strand
GAGGACAAACCCCCCCCCCCCCCCCCAATGCCTTTGTTTGTTGTACTTCTTTCTCAAAACAACAACAAAAACTTGTTTGATTTTTTTCCCCTATGTTTTGATGTATCCCGCTTCTTTTTCAGTATCCTGAAGAGTCGGTGGCGATGCAACAACGAATTATTAACCGTGTCGAAAGTGATCCCCATTATCGGAATTACTTGGATGCCTTGCCCCAGATCCCTGACAAGACACCGACGGATGCCCTGATTGTCGCGGCACGTCAGGTATCGAAGACGATTAATGCCAAGGCGATTGTCTGTTTTTCACTTCGTGGATCGACTGTCCACCGTGCATCTAGAAATCGACCATCCGTCCCCATTATGGCATTATGTCCCTTTAAGGAGACTGCGAGACAATTAGTCATGAGTTGGGGTGTCTACCCCGATCTACCCCGGGCGGGAAGTTATGGATACAGTGTGAATGAGGAAGATATGTTTGACTATGGGAATCCCATTATCGAAGCGGCGACGGATGACTTGGATTTAGTCCTTCGAAATGCCTGTCGAGCAGCACTGAAGAAGGGTCTTGTATCAGATCCTGATGATCTTTTGGTCGTCACAGCTGGATTACCCTTTGGTACACCTGGAGCTGCCAATCTTCTTCGTATCGTCCCGGCGGCTGGACCTAGCTGTTGGGATGGTGTGTGCCGAATCGACTAGTGATGAAGCTTCGGCCGAAGGGCCTTTCTTTCTCTCATGATAATCACGCCGTCCCCTGGACGTCCTGGGGGTTCCTCTTTCAGTGCCACAATCAAACAGAGAATCCGTGGGAACAACATCATTGTGCTTACACCACTTATAACATCATATTTCTTGGGTTTTATCCATTATGCCATTCTACATGCAAAGAAAAGATGGGCATCAACATCCATGGTCCTTCATGGCTAGTCTTACGAGAACCTTTCGTATACTTATGTGGTTTGATTCCCTTTTCTCCGTGTCCGACGTCCCGTTGCCGGGTCGGGACGACGTGGTGATACCGTGGGCTACCTCGTCGTTCCCTAGTAGTGGCAACGTTTCCTGCACCTTGAGGTATAGATTCTCGTCGCTGCCCTTGTTCTTCCATGCTGCCGGTCGGGAAGCCTTGGTAAAGTGGCAAAATACAAGCGGGCGGGAAACAAAATCGCCGTTTACTTCCCAAGTCGGTACTTCGACCATATATTCAATGACACCGTTCATCAACTGGCTGATCGATGACAATGCCCTATCTTCAAGGCCCAAGGAACAGTCAGCGTGTTCATCGACGATCTCAGCCTTGACTGTCCATGGGCCCACGCATCTTTCTTCACCGTATGCGACTACCTGTCCCTCAACGTCGAACATATCTTTCTTGTTGGAGGGGAAGGTCGAAGGGTACAGAACAAAAACGCGTCCGTCACTCTGTAGGTATACAGCGTAGTCCCTTCGACACTGCAACCATCCCTCTCGGACGTTCTTGGCCTGGACACGTTCCAAAAATGCTACGACACTCTTATCACTGAACATTCCAAAACTAGCACTGTGTAAAGCCTCCCGAAGTACCACTTTCCAAAAAAAAAGTGCCTGATCCTTCCATGGATCTGTCTCGAAAACAATTCCCATTGGAAAACGCTTGACGCGATCCAGAAACGGACCGATCATGGACTGCTGAAGAAGAGCCCGGCATTCATCGCTGTCCACAGCAAGATTGCTCAAGTTCTTCATGCTACCTTCCCCATAAATCTCTTCAAGCAGTGGGATTAGCTGATTCCGGAGCTTTCCTCGGGTTGACCAATGCGGTGTCGTGTCTGTATCCCATTTTAGCGTCGTGAGTTGAACAAACACAAACGTGTACCATATGCCATCGCACTTCGTCTTACGTACCCTTGAAATACGGAACTCCAAATTTGTGTGCGTAGTCAAAGATGAGCGTTTTCTCAAGCGGAAGGAGGGGACGATAGATTAGGACACCATCATTCCTAGACACGGCGGTCATGCCACTCAAGTCCAACGGTCCACATCCCTTGTGCGCATTCGAGAGGACGTTCTCTCGTAGGTCTCCTCGATGATGCCCCAACATAACCCCAACGGTCTCGTTCCTTTCGGTCATCGCCATGGCGATGGTTGCCTTGTAGGACGTATATCGGAGATCCCTAGCAATTCGTTCATACTCATCCCTTGCGGTCACACCCCGAGTCACTTCATCAATCCGCCGGACCTGAAAGGTAATACCAAGCCGTTCACAATAACGCCGCACATAATCCGCTTCAGCTCCCGATTCAGGTCGGTTGGCATAGTCGATATGAACGGCCCAGACATCCAGCATATATCCCCGAAAAGACTTGAGGTAGACCAAGATCGATGCAATGACCATACTATCGACTCCTCCAGATAGCGAAACAATGACTGGCACAGGAGGAATTGTACTCTTGGAGCTCGGTCGGATGCCACGATCAGCCAAGAAATCTTCAATCGTCCTGACACAAGGATGATTCCGAGCCGGTCCCATGTCAGCCTCAAACCACCCAGTTTCTAAAATATCATCATCAGAAAACGACATACTCGAACCATTGGGACCAACCCTATTCTTGCCATCGGCAGCGGCAGGTAGTGCTGCTGTTGCTTCTCCACTGAGAGGCATGGTTGAAAGGCTCTTCTGGTCGGAAGCGACAGTCGTAGCCATCCCAGACCGTCGCGCTTCATCTTGTAGGCTAGCCATCCGTCGATTCGTGGCCTTTCGGAAGCGTCCTAGCATGGCCTCCATTTGATGATTCCGTGATTCCAATTGATGAATATGGTCGTTTTGGATCATTTGAAGGGTTTCCAATGTATTCGCATGTCGAAAGGGCATGAGAGAAAAGATGACCATGGGGACGGGTATCATACCACAGTAAAGTTCCTGAGAATGGGACCGAATCAAGCATTGAGCTGTGTAAAGGGCCCAATCATCGAATTGTCTTTGTGAAAAAGGCCATGAGTCGTCATCATCATCGTTACCACATCCATCACCTTTCGTCTGATAGTGGCGTCGAATATGTCGTGAAAATTGATCCAAGACGACAATGGCGGCAATCTTCCCATGGATGCCATACGTAAACGAAAGGTTTCCCTTGTAGCGACTGTTCCCCTCTTCTTCTTGCTGTTGTTCTCCTCCTCCACACCATTCCTTCCATCGTGGAGTGCGGACGTCTAGAGAATTCAAATAGTTAGAACGATTGGAAGATTGTTGTTGTTGTCGATCATCATGGTGGGAAACGTCGTCGTCGCCGTCGTTGTCGTCGTCAGTGTTTGTGATGCATAATTCCATCAAGAGAGTTTGAAATTGATTCGTAATCTCTTCATCGACTAGATCTCGACGAGTTTGTGAGGAATGGGCGATCATCCATAATTGTTTCTGAGCTTCATCTGGTGGAAATTGTCCAAACCAATAAAGGAGGACCTTTTGTATCAGATATTGATTTTCAGCCATCCGTCGAGTGATAAATTCATCATCATGTCCATCCTTGGATGGAACTGGGACACCCATTATGGTTTTTACGTCCTCGTTGTCGTTCTTTTCTTCTTGTCGTTCTGTCGTCAACGACAGAACTCGGATGTGCTTTTTTGCTCTTCGGGGCAACTGAACCGCCCGGTAAAATATGTGAGGATGAGGGAGGGAGGACAGACGCTCATCATATCCTGAACAGCTGGCAACGACGAAAAACAGTAAATAGCGCACTCCGAAACCGAAACTCCAGAGCCAGCACTCATGTACAAAGGGTTTGACATTATCATATTTCAAGGGTTGTCGCCTATTGACTTCGAAAAAATACCCGAGCACGGAAACGGTACACGGAACACAACATAGAGTCAATGATGTCTACACAAACGGCAACAGTCGATTAACTTCAAAATCCGAGATTATAGTCGCCGTTCGAAGGCCAATGGAAACGATGAAACAACTGAACCAACAGACAAAAGAGTCGACGATGTGTACAGCAGTCGCAGACTACGCTCGATTGCTAGCTCAAGACTGGGCTTCGGGCTTCACGTACCACGAGGACACGCAGGTGATAACTCTCTAGATGACGAAGGCGAAAATATTGGCCTTGTCACAAGTTTGAAGGGGAACTACTCCATCAAGCAGCCGAGGATGGAATCTATGAAAACGTTTGAGAAGAAGTTCGAAAAAAACGCTAATAAAAAGGCCTGTCGCGACAAGAATGATGTGATCAACTTCGGCAAATTGAACACCGCGCTGACTACAGACCGTGGGCGTTTGAAGCTGAATGAGAAGAGGTTGAAATACGCTGTCGAACTTTCCAATCTTTCTCTTGACGAAGAGATTGATCCTGGCATCGGTGAAATGTTCTTCCAGCTTGATGTATTACCATCTAACACATAAAGTTCTGAGTGCGAATACAAATCCATGTTGTTCCCATTTTCCAATCGTTCGGTGTCGGCAACGTGACGTCACTGACACACGATGTCAATCCTTCTTGCCGTCGCCCGTCTCGAGACAAAACAGTAGCTCCTTGACTACCGCGTTCGGTAATCGTTGGCGGGAAACATGCTTTTCTTCGTCGTGAACCTTCACTACTGTACTAGCCTGCCAGTCGTTTTCACAGTCGATCGAACCACCCTCGTGGATACATCACGTTTCGAATACGGTAGATCTCTCAGGGACAAGTCTATGACATCAAGATTGCGATTCCGACGGATGCTATTTCTTCGCATTCCAAAGAGTGACAAATAAGTGGATATGAATTCTTCGGGCCCCGTTACCAGTTCCTTTGTGCAGGAACGCTATGAAGCACCAACGCCTACAATATCGAACCGAGCTTCGGCGAAACGACTGCCTCCATCACTAAGCCTTGATGATGATGATGATGAGTCTCCCTCAATGCAATCTTCTTCCAACATGTCGCCACTGCAAGCTAAATTTTCTAGCCCGACAGTTCCTCCGATTGAAATGAAACGTCTACCTCAAGAAACGGCTACCCCGATCGCCGGATCCGTCGACAGAGTCATCATGTCTCCACGAAAGCGTGGGGCTACCAAACGACCTCTTTCAGTATCCATGACGGACTACTTGTCATTATCCCTGAACTTGGATGATACTGTCTGGCAGAGGGATTACGGTTCTTCCTCATTATGGATGTTCTTTTTGGTCCATGCCATATCCTTCGCGTCCGATATCCTAAAGACTAATCTTCATGGGAAATTGGTGCCGAAATTATTTCAGGCTCTATGGCAGCATATTCGCATGTCAGGGACTACGATATCTCCTTCGCTGGAAAACATCTCCTTCTCAGCGGCGACAACACCTCCCCCTACCCGAATCTCACCAACGCTCTTTTCCAACAAGCCAGGTATACGCCAGGGTAAGGTCCAGGGGATCCCTAATTTCGGGCAGACGTGCTACATGAATGCTGTACTACAGTCTCTGGCGAGCCTGGAGCCCATACTGGTCTACCTGGATCGTGTCGTTCGGATTCATCACGATCAAGAGGCATTGACACAACAACCGAAAGGGACGTTGGACAATATGCCATTTGCTCAAGATCTGTTGGAACTTTTGTTGATGGTCAATGGGATCCAGGCGAATGGAGTGGTGAATCAACATCATCATTTCAACGTCGATCCTAGACGCTTGTTGAAGCGGATAGGGGAAACTCACAAGGTATTTGAGCAAATTGGGGAGCAGCAGGATGCACAAGAATATCTTCAGGCACTTGTCGGGGTTCTAATTAGTGAGACGCAGCTCGATTCAGTTTCAGCTGCTGCGCTTTATACTCAGTCGGCGGACTTGGTACCCCGAGAGGAGCCGTTAACAGCTGCCGTCGCGGGAGCCGAGGCGACTCATTCACTGTCAATGCCTGGAAATCAGGTTGGATCCTGCGATGACGACCATCGACCGGAAGTCGCCAGTCCGATGTCCCTTTCGGGCTTATTGCAACGTATGGATGAGGATCAAAATTCGATGAGGGGAAGTCGGATTAATGTTGAGCCGGGGAGTCATCGACTTGACTCTCTCACAGGAGGAACGGAGGAAAAGAAGCAAGAGGATTTCGAGGTCACAATCCCTGTGGTAGAGTCTGTGGTCTCGATGGAGTCCCCGAACAAGAAATCTTCCTCAGGCCATGGCCTTACTGACTCGTCACTGTGTGAGACAAGCTGGGACGATATGAGCATGGCTCTGAAAATCGTGCAAAGCAGCATTTCACCTTGTACCCCGTCACCTTTACATGGTTGGCTCGGGTCGACCATTCAATGCTGCAAGTGTCAGCATATCCGCCCGATTCAAAATTCTCTTTTTCTCGATATTCCACTGGTGCCATCTTCGGTGCCGGCTTTCTTGGGGACGACTCAGACCACAATGCCTGCTCCGAACCACCCCAGTTTAGCGCCATGTTCAATCGAGCAGTGTCTAGCCGACTTTACGAGTGTTGAACGGGTGCAAGATGTGGAGTGTCGGAATTGTACATTAGAGGCCGCCATTTTAGATTTACAAGAAGAGGAAACGTTGCTTTGTTGTGCGTTGGAATCTACAGAACGGCGCGTCAAAGCCAAAGGAGGGGATCTGTCGTCCGAGACAATGTGTTTGAAAGATGATTTGCGCAAAACTCGGTTATTACTACATAAACTACAATCTACAGATCCTGATGCAGAGGATGAGGATATTGATGGAAAGACGAAGGACGATGAAGGTTTTGCGGGGAATGAGACTCTCGCTTCTTTGTCGTGCCTGCTTCGCACTACGGCTCGCAAATGTCTTTTCTTCACTCGATGCCCAGCGATTCTTTGTTGCCATATTCAGAGACGATACTATGACCCCTACAAAGATCGGATGGAAAAAAGCACGCAGAAAGTCCTGTTTGATGAATACTTGAACCTGGCGCCGTTCTGTACCTATAGCGCTGAGGCTAGCTCCTCCTGGGTCGCAGGGACGTACCGACCAGAAAATACCATCCACAAACGTCGAGAGCCAATTCTGTATCAACTTGTCAGTATAATTGAGCATCGTGGTAGTGCCTTCGGCGGTCACTACATGTGCTACCGTCGATTTGGATCCTCTTGGTTCCGTGTGAGTGATAGCAATGTGAGTCCGGTACCTTGGACCTACGTTCGTTCGTGCGAGGCCTATATGTTGTTTTACGAGGCACTATAGTAGTGGAATTCGTTATGGTATCATACGGTGATATTTATGAACTATGGTTCGAAATGTTATGAATCGTGAATATCGATATCGTGAATTTCTTCAAAAAGTTGGCATCGAGATGGAGACTGAGACAAAAGGGAGAATATGATGTCGAGACTGGAACTGGTATTTTGGGCTGCGAGAAGGAAGGGCGCGAGATTTGTTTTTGGGTCGCGGATGTCTATACTCTCGGGAAATCGTGCCACCATCTCGTGCACAAGGTGGATGTCGGAGGCGTGATCGAGAAGGATGTGAAGAGGTAGGCGACCTTCACTGTTAGTGAGGCGTAGCGCCGTCGGTGCTGCTTTCAGATAGTGCAGCACGTAGTCTTTCAACTTTCTCATTTCGTGTCCTGAGCTCTGGACGAGATAGTGAAGAGGGATCATGCCGTACTGGTCCTCGGTGAGTAAATTTTGCTTGCACAGCGACAGGAAGAGGTGTACCAGAGGACTAGGCAATGCATTCGTAGCTGGGGGAGAACACCTGCATACGTCATGGAGAAAAGTGGGATCACTTCTTGACGAGACCGAGCTTTCTGTCACGAGCAATGCAATGCTGTCAAGGAAGGATTCAAAGCCATCTTCGACTGGTAACTGTAGTGACTGTGAATCCCGAAGGTGGAAGTGATTTACAGCCTGCTGGAGCAACTCTTTGTAATCCCGATCATTCGTGAGACCGTTTCGTTTCAGTGGGTAAAAGGACCTGTCAACGTCAAAGCGACGGTAACCCTCAACATGTCGTATCCACAGAAGGTCAGCGGCGGTGTCGCCAGAAGAGTTACTGCACCAAATCAGGGGATGCGTCCCTTTAGGGGTAGCTCTCTCCACTGGTACTGCGCCTCTCGTCGCCTTTACAATCGTCTTTAAAACGTCGAGTGGAACCCCAACAGAGCATGCGACGTGTAGTGGTATGTCTCCAAACCGATTGCGAAGTCCCATTAGGTTCTTGCTATCCGGATGCGATAGAAGCAAATTAATCAGTTGGACATGGTGTCCATGATTTCTCAGCGCCAGATGAATCACAGAGCACCCTGTTAGCTTTGACGTACAAGTGAGAGACAAAGAATCTTTCTCCATCAGCAGCTTGACCGACGCCAACAGTTCTTCATCGTAGTGGCAGTGAATTTCATCGCTGGGACATGAGCGAGAACTCAGAAGCTTGATCAACGGAGAGTACTCGAGATCTTCCTTGTCACCGTTTGAATGAGTTCGAAAGGCTTCATGTTCAAAGTATTGCTTGAATATATCGGTTGATCGGCTAGATGATCTTAGTTGAACCCCCATGATGATGTGATCGATTGGACGGTGGCAATTTGAGTCTTTTTTCGCCAAAACTGAGTTACCTTCCCAGTTTGTTCTCTGACACATAATTTCTGCGTCGAGAAGTACTCGTAATACGAACGGACTGCAGTGAGGATTGAGAATAGCATCTCGCAATGGAGTGTTGCCTGGAATCCATTGACTTGCCCGGACCTGCCCAGGGCAAGCCATCACAAGCGCAACGACTACCTCACGCAGAGCGTCTGAGTCCAACTGCTTCGACGAACAGACGATACCCAAAGGCGTATCGTAATATACACTCTCGGTCTCATCCACGTCAAGAAATTTTCGGTCCTGTTCACGTTTCGAACGTTTTGAGGAAATCCCCTTTATCGAATTGTAGTCAGAAACAAGTGTTGGTATAGCTTCTTCAGGGTTTGATCGACACCGACGAATAACACTTGCCCATTCACCAGTCCGGCATAATTGTAGCAAGTCGTTCTCAACTATAGCGTATCCTTCTTCCCAATCTTGTTTTCGCTTGTTCAGATTACATGTACCGTATCTTGGTCTTGACGACGAAGGAATAAACGATGTATCGGTACTGGAGTTTTGTGTCTGAACAGGCATCCAACGAGGGCAGATGATAACCTTGCTAGGCGGGGCTCTACTGCCAAGATTTTGCATCGTTTTGGTTGTTGTTTGTATGGAACCCTGAACCTGATGAAGATCGAACCAATGGCATGCCTACACAAACATCATTTCCATGTCACAACTGAAAGAAATGGATGAAATGAGATTTTCTTGGATGCATCACCGGGGTTGTTGGCGAGCGGGCTTGACTGCCTCCAACATTTTATTTATTCAGCACTGAAGGATAATATACTTGATGCCGCGTGTTTTCGACCACTTGGACCATGTTGATCCTAATCATCATGCCTATGTTTCACGCAACGTGATATATCATAGGTATGTACATTCATACACACACTGAAGCTTGGTTCACAGTCAATATATGTATACGATAAATATGTATGTATGTACAGGAATTTCGCGGGTATGTATGTATAAATATCAAATATTATCATATTGTGGATATGTAGGATATTTCATATGTGAAATCACACTTGTCGCGAAGGTATCATAGTACGAAAGCACCAAAAAAAGGTATACATACGATATCACAGTCACTGTCAATGGCAAGAACTATGGCCACCCCTCGACGTACCTTGGCAGATTCTATGATACCGTCTGTTGCCTGGTCACTTAATGATCTTGAAGACATTTACTAGTATGCTCCACCTTGTACAGCTCGAATCCTGATTGAAGGAAACGGTCTAGGCCTCGATCGGCAGCTACTGTGAGCATCTCTTGTAGGATCACATCGCCATCCTCATAGGTCTTGCTGTAAAAGTTCATACCATAATATTCAATCCATTTGTACCCTAGTATCTGTTTGTCCTTGCATTGGAATTCAATCACCCAATCGTATTGTTGAGAGAAGGGATTGCTGATAATGGTATTTCCTCCATTATCATCCTTCTTTTTCCGACCAACGTCGACAATCATATTGGGGAATGTCATGTCTTTTGTCAAAGAAAAGTTATTCCACCGTCCGATCATAGTTCCTCTTTTCGTTAGATCCAAATCAAAGGATAGATCGGAATGGCATACCTGGCCAGCACATTC
>Ga0194115_10008248_pt1 | contig 10132 bp, 7 predicted proteins | sample TA2MahsurfametaG_3_FD_148656 | JGI IMG/M metagenome (GOLD analysis project Ga0194115, IMG submission 148656) | Freshwater microbial communities from Lake Tanganyika, Tanzania - TA2015002 Mahale S4 surface | ecosystem: Environmental > Aquatic > Freshwater > Lake | place: Tanzania: Lake Tanganyika... | reverse complement strand
ATTGCCCAAACCCACCAAAATGAGCGTGCAACAGCATGCCCTTCCGAATAACGCCAATGGTTAAGGTCTGGCCTGATGTAGAGGCTTATGCCTCCTCTGCTGATTTAATGGATGCCATACAGAGGCACTTGGAGAAGTACCGAGGAAAAGAGTTATCGTTATTTTTACCTTTACTTGATAAAAAAATATCCTGAATCAATCACATAGTGAACCAAAAAGGTTAGTATGTATTCTGTTCAATTTCCGAATTTTCTTTATTATATGATTCAGTAGCAATTTTATTTTGATAGTGCAACAAAACTTGTGCTTTACCATATGTAGTCGATACTAATTGTATTTCTAAATCGTTCCCGTCTTCATCTTTAAAAAAACAAGCATACGTACATTTTTTATTGTTTAGCGCAAGCATTTCGCTTCCATCTCCCTCCTCATATGGAGATATAAAAAAATTATAGTCAGATGTCGGTTCGCCATACTTCTTAATGAAAATTTCCTTGTATTTTAAAAACTCTGATTTAGAACTTGACCATGTAGATTCTAAAGGAAGAAAAATTGCGAATTTCCAGACAATTTTAGTCTTTTTGCTTGCAACAAGAAAAACCTCATGCTCTACACCATTAATATACCCAACAAGCTTTACATAATGTGGTTTCTTGGGGTCAAATTGCTCCTTAACAAAGCCCTTGGCAAGAAAGGCGGCAACTGTCTCATTTAGGGGTTTGCCGCATTCTACACCGTTGAATTTTTGGGCAATTGAGGACTCAATTTGAAAGGAAAATGAAAATGCAAGCAATAAAACAGGGTATTTCATAGCAAATGGTTTAGCTTACCCGAAGATACCTCGTTGGGTAGCTGAGGTCAAACTGTGGGAAGAAATCTTTTGAGGCCGTTTGTATGCAAATTGTATGCACATGGAACGCCAGTGTCTATTAGAAGATCCGTAAGTCACTGATTTTCAGTGGGCCCTGTTGGGTTCGAACCAACGACCACCTGATTATGAGTCAGACGCTCTAACCGGCTGAGCTAAGGGCCCGTCTGCGGATGGCTGAACCGATCGGCAGAAGTGGGGCGAAGTTAAGAAAGGGAGCCTAGCCTTCGTCAACCGGGCGGATGAATTTGAGGGGGACGGTGACGACCACAGACCTTTGGAGGATGTCAAAGTCCACCCGGACGCTTTGGTTGCTGCTTTGTTTGATGAGAATCCCGGTTTGACCCATGAGGGGGCCTTGTTCGACCCGAACCCGCTGACCAGGGGTTAATTGCAGGGAGGTCACTTCTATTTCATAGGTTGAATCCAAAAGCCGCCGCAGGGTTTCCATTTCGGAATCCCGCAGAATGGCGGGTTTCCCCTCGTGAAAGAGGTAACGAACGATCCCGTAGGTATTGAGAATGTCGAAATAGGTTTTGGGGGTCACCAAAACAAACAAATACGACCTAAAAAGCGGCTCTTCAACCCATTTGCGGCGATCCGACCATTGTTTACGGACTTTGTGGAGGGGTAGCCAATGTTCCAAACCCTGGAGCTCCAATTCCCTGGCGGCTTTTTTTTCGTGGCGTGGTAAGGTGTAAACCACATGCCATTGGGGGGCCTTAGAATTCTCGGCCATGCGCTTCTTTGAACCAATCCTCCCGGGGCAAGGATTGAAAGTAAGCCCAGGTTGCCTTCAGACCCTCGTCACGATGCACGCGTGGTTCCCAATCCAGCAAGGATTTGGCTAGGGTGATGTCCGGACGCCTCTGTTTGGGGTCGTCTTGGGGTAGGGGTAGGTAGGTGATGGGTTGGTCGGTTCCGGTCAGGGCCTGGATTTCCTCCGCAAATTCCCGAATCGTGATTTCGTGGGGGTTGCCAATGTTCACCGGGCCGGCGTAATCGCTGTTCAAAAGTCGATAGATGCCCTCAATCAAATCATCCACATAACAAAAGGAGCGGGTTTGGCTTCCATCCCCAAAGACGGTAAGAGGTTCATCCCGCAGGGCCTGGCCAATAAAGGCCGGCAGGGCCCGGCCATCATTCAATCGCATTCGGGGACCGTAGGTATTGAAAATGCGTACAATTCGGGTCTGCAAACCGTGGTACGTGTGGTAAGCCATGGTGATGGCCTCTTGAAAGCGCTTGGCTTCGTCGTAAACACCGCGCGGGCCCACCGGATTCACATTGCCCCAATAGGACTCGGTCTGCGGATGGACTAGTGGATCCCCGTAAACCTCCGAGGTGGAGGCCACCAGGATGCGGGCTTTTTTGTCACGGGCCAAGCCCAACAAATTATGGGTTCCCAGCGACCCAACTTTGAGGGTCTGGATCGGTATCTTCAGGTAATCGATGGGGGATGCCGGCGAGGCAAAATGCAAAATGTTATCGACCGGACCAGGTACATGGACAAAGCGGGAAACATCTTGATGATAGAACTCAAAGTTCGGCGAAGGCATCAAATGCGTCAGATTACGCATGTCCCCAGTAATAAGGTTGTCCATGCCGATGACCTTGTGCCCTTCGGCCAAAAAACGATCGCAGAGATGGGATCCAAGAAAACCGGCAGCTCCGGTAACAATAGTGACTTGGCGTCTTTGGCTCATGGTTTTGGATTAGGGGTTGCCAATGTTACGGTAGTGAAAACCTCTTTCCCTTAATTCCGAAGCTTGGAATTGATTACGACCGTCAAAAATAACTTTACGCCGTAACAACGATTCAACACGGTCCCATTCAGGAATACGGAATTCGGGCCATTCGGTGATAAGAACCAGGGCATCAGCACCTTGAATGGCAGAATACGGATCCGAGGCATAGGTAATGCGTTCTCCCAGTTGTTGCTTGGCTTCGTGCATGGCAACCGGATCATAGGCCCGAACCTGGGCCCCTGCGGCCAATAACTTGGCTTCGTGCATGGCAACCGGATCATAGGCCCGAACCTGGGCCCCTGCGGCCAATAACTCTTCGATGATGACGACCGAGGGCGCTTTGCGCATATCGTCGGTTTTGGGCTTGAAGCTCAAACCCCAAATTCCAAAACACAAACCGTGCAGGTCGGTACCAAAATGTTCCCGAATTAGACGGCCCATGACTTTCTTTTGGTCTTCGTTGACTTCCTCTACCGCTTCGAGAATGCGCATTCGGTGTCCGTTTTCCTTGGCGGTACGAATCAGGGCTTTGACATCTTTGGGGAAACAAGAGCCCCCGTAACCTACCCCCGGGTAAATAAATTTATTCCCGATTCGAGGGTCGCTGCCGATCCCTTTACGGACCTGGTCAACGCTGGCGCCCATGATATCGCAAAGCAAAGCCACGTCGTTCATGAAGCTAATCTTGGTTGCCAACATGGCATTGGCCGCGTATTTGGTCATTTCGGCCGATGGAATATCCATAAAAAGGATGGGGTGACCGTTCAACGTAAACGGTTTGTAGAGACGGGACAGGGTGTCTTGTGCTGCTTGGCTTTCACAACCCACCACAATACGATCTGGTTTGAGGAAATCTTCAATGGCGGCCCCTTCCTTGAGGAACTCGGGGTTGGAGGCTACGTCAAAAGGAATATTCGTGCCCCGTTCTTGCATGGCCCGTTGCACGGCTTGGTGGACTTTGCGGTTGGTACTGACCGGAACGGTGGATTTGGTGACCACCACCGCGTAGTGTTGAAGGTTTTTTCCGATCTCGGTGGCGACTCCCAGAACGTACTGAAGGTCCGCACTCCCGTCTTCGCCGGGAGGGGTCCCCACCGCGATGAAAATGGCCTCCGCGCCCTGAATAGCTTCACCCAATTGGGTGCTGAAATGAAGTCGGCCGTTCTGATAATTTCTCAAAACCATTTCCTCCAGACCGGGCTCGTAAATCGGCATTTTGCCAGCTTTGAGGCCGTCAATTTTGCGCTGGTCTATATCGATGCACTGAACTTCGATCCCTACTTCGGCAAAACAGGTACCGGTGACCAAGCCAACATAGCCGGTACCGACAATAGCAATTTTCATAATATTATTTTATACCAAAGAAAGCCCAAAATTACCCTCGGAATGGATTAAACCAAAAAGAAAGCATCGAAGCAGCTTTGGGGCGCTGGATTCAGGACCCAAAAGCTAATTCAAGGAAAGATTACCTTGGGAGATTGATTTATACCGATTTTTGGTTCTTATATGGCGACTTATACCCCTGGCTTGCGTCTGTGGATACGTAGGATAACTCTATGCCTATTTATTCTGCTTGAGGGCCATGCCCCGGGCTATGCGTCCGATTCCACCAAGTACGCTCCTTCGGGTTGGACCTTGGAGGAATGCGTGCGCTATGCCTTGGAGCACAACTTATCCCTGCAACAAGGCGCACTGCAGGTGAACGGTGCCAAACTGGACCTGCAAGCGGCGCGTTTGGCCATGACCCCAACGCTGAACGCCTCGGCAGGCCTCGCCTTCAACAGCGGTCGTGCCATTGACCCCTTCACCAATACCTTTATCGAAAGAACGGTGGAGTCCAATCAGTTGGGAATCAACGGCTCTTGGCTAATCTACCAAGGTTCTCAGCTTCAACATCAACTGAAAGCAGCCCGTTTGGGTCAAGGGGCCTCGGTACAAGAGCAAGAGGCCTTGCGGAACAATATCGCCCTCAGCATTGCGAATGCATATTTGCAGGTTCTTCTTTCCAGGGAATTAACCACGGTTGCACAACAGCAGAAGGCTTCGACCGCCAACCAATTAACCCGAATACGCCAATTGGTGAACGCGGGCTCCCTGCAGGTGGATAATTTGTACAATTTGGAGGCTCAATTGGCTTCGGACGAAGTCACCTTGACCAATGCTACGAACACTGCGATGAACGCTCGTATTGGATTGGCATTGCTGCTTCAGGTCCCCGATCCGGAACGCTTTGAGGTGGCCGCTCCGGACACGGCAGGTATAAGAGGCGCTGCTTGGAACGCCGGCACAGCGAACGCCTTGTATCGTGATGCCGTGGGCAAGCAACCTCAGGTAATCGCAGCCGATTTACGTTTGAATCAATCGTTATTCAACCTCAAAGCCACCAAGGCCCTCCGCTATCCCAGGGTTGGAGCCTTTGTGAATTTGAGCACCCTCTTTGCATCGACCAGTCAGCAATTTGTGATGTTACCAGAACTTGATCGTTTGGAGCCCATCGGTTATCTTCAGAATGACCCCAGTCAAATTGTTGTGCAACCTATCCCCAAGTACAGAACCAGCCTGGTGCCTCGCAGTGAGCAGTTTCGTAACAATTTGGGCAGCGGAATGGGGATTAGCCTGAGCGTCCCCCTGTGGAACAACGGACAGGTTCGGGTCGCCGAACAACGATCGCGCAATGCCATGGAATTGGCAAGGCTACAAAGCGAACAAACCCGAAACACGTTGTACAGCGATATTACTAGGGCGGTCACCGATTACCGAGCCGCCGTGGCAAGGCTCTCCACGAACCAAATCAATTTGGATGCCCAAAAGGCCAATTTCACCTTGGCCGCCAAGCGATACGAGGAGGGTTTGTTGCCTTTGGCAGATTACCTCAACGCCAAAAACCGCCTTCAAATCGCCGAATCATCGTGGTTACAAGCTTATTACGAAGAAATTTTCCGACTCAAGGTATTGGCTTTTTACGAAGGAAATTTCTCTTGGAAAAACCCCTGAAACTCTTCGAATCATGCCCGCACTATCAAACAAAAGAATACTATGGATCTCCGTCGTGGTCATTGTTATGGCGATTTTGGCTGCAGTGGGCCGTCGGCAAGGCTGGTGGGGCCAAACGCCCCCTTTGGAGGTGGCTGTAGAAAAGGTGGCAGCTAGAAGCTTGGTGGAAACTGTGCTGGCCAGTGGTAAAATTCAACCAATCACCGAGGTCAAAATATCTTCGGAAGTTTCAGGAGAAATTGTAGTTCTCAACATCAAAGAAGGGGATGCGGTTCGCAAAGGTCAACTTTTGGCCAAGATCAATCCGGAAATGATGGCGGCCGCCTTGGACCGCAACGAAGCTGCGGTAAACAATGCCAAATCCGGATTAGCCTCAGCCAAAGTTCGTTTGCGGCAACTTCAGAACATTCTGCGACTCACCGTTGAACCCGCTTACAAGCGTACGGCCAAGCTGTACGAAGACAAGGTTGCCACCCAAGCGGAATGGGAGGCCGCTCGTTCTCAATACGAGTCGGCTCAGCAAGATATAGAAACCGCCCAACAGGCCGTGGAAGGGGCTGAATTCATGGTTCAATCCGCCAAAGCCAGTCAGAATGAAATGCGGGGGCAGTTGGCCCGAACCAATATTTTGGCCCCGATGGACGGTATCGTGACCAAATTGTCGGTGGAATTGGGTGAAAGGGTGGTTGGGACCATTCAAATGGCAGGCACGGAGATGATTCGCATTGCGGATTTGACTCGGATGGAAGTGAGGGTGGATGTGAGCGAAAGCGATGTGGTAAGGGTTTCTAACGGGGATTCGGTCAAAGTGGAAGTGGATGCCTATCCCGGTCGGATCTTCGAGGGGGTGGTCCGTGAGATTGCCAACAGCAGCAGCGCCTCGGCTTTGCCCGGAACAGGGGGTGCCGATCAGGTGACCAATTTCATGGTCAAAATTTCGATGTTAGGGGATAACCAAGGTCCTAATTTTCTCTTTAGACCGGGGATGAGCGCTTCGGCGGAGATCACTACCCGCCGTGTGGATAAGGCCTTGTCCCTGCCCATCAATGCAGTTACCCTTCGGGATCCGGATGGACAACCTGTGGGATCAGGGAGCGATTCAGGAACCGATGAAGATCAGGAAGGCAATTCCCAAGGATCTGCCCAGGGTCAAGGCGGTAACAACGAATCCGGAGGATCCAACGTGGGGAACGATCGCGAGGTGGTCTTTGTGCGTAAAGGGGATGAGGTGGAACAACGCACGGTGGTCACCGGAATTCAAGACGATCGTTTTATCCAAATTACGAGCGGGCTCAAAGCGGGCGAAGAGGTGGTGGTGGCTCCTTATTCGGCCATTTCCAGGGATCTGTCCAAGGGTCGCAAGATCAAAGTGGTTCCACAAGATCAGCTTTTCCAAGGTAAAGATTAATCTTTGGACGTTCAAGGGATGCCGGGCGACAAAAAGCTCATGAAGGTTAGCGTTGTGGGAGGAGGCTCGTGGGCCACTGCCTTGGTCAAGGTCCTGTCTGACAACCAGGTGCCTTTGGTTTGGTGGATGAGGGACAGGGAAACGATGGCGTATATTCAACAGCATCAACGCAATCCCCGATATTTGAGCGATGCCAAGTTGCAATTAAAAAGAGGCTCCTTGCAAACAGATTTGCGCAAGGCCGTTGCAACAGCTTCGGTGGTCATCTTGGCCGTTCCAGCAGCTTTCCTCAGGGATGCCCTTTCGACCTTGTCCGAACATGACTTGGATGGCAAAACCGTGTTATCTGCCGTAAAGGGCATGGTCCCCGGAGAAAATCTTTTGATCGGACAATTCTTGCAAAAATATTTTCGGGTGAACGAGCAGCGGTTCATGGTGATCACCGGCCCCTGTCATGCCGAAGAAGTTGCCGCAGAGAAATTGTCCTTTCTGACCTTGGCCGCATCCCACCCGGAATTGGCCAAGCCTTTGGTTCCGATGTTCAAGAACCGTTACATGAATATGCAGGTTTCGGACGATCCTTCCGGGAGCGAATATGCATCGGTCATGAAGAATATTTATGCCATTGCGGGGGGTATTGCCCATGGCTTAGGCTACGGGGATAATTTCATGGCCGTCTTGGTTTCCAATGCCATTATCGAGCTTAAATCCTTCCTCAGAGCGGTTTATCCCAAGCGCAGGGACATCAAGGGATCAGCCTATTTGGGCGACTTGTTGGTGACGGCCTATTCTCAATTTTCCCGTAACCGTTCCTTCGGAACAATGTTGGGCAAAGGGTATTCGGTTCGTTCCGCACAATTGGAGATGAACATGGTGGCCGAGGGGTATTACAGCGCCCGTGCGGTGCATGAACTTAACAAATTGCACAAGTGCTCCATTCCCATAGCGGCCACGGTGTACAGCATCCTCTACGAAGGCGTACCGGCACGCATGGCCATGCACCATCTTCAAAGCCAATTGCATTGATCCAGAGGTCATGAGAATAATTTTAAAATATTATTGGAGCAAAGCTTCGTTCATGCGTTGGAGCCCAACGTCCTTCATGCAGTGGGGCTTGGGATTGGGAGTAGCTATGGTCATTGCTTTGACCATTGCTTTGACCAGTGTTGCAGAAGCCCAATGGTTGCCTGCCTTTGGTCGTAGCCGCATTGGTACGGCGGGCTTTCAATTTCTCAAAATTCAGCCCGATGCTCGGTCTGCGGCCATGGCGGGCAATGCCATCAATTTGGTTAATGAACCCGGGGTTATGTTTTGGAATCCAGCGGGTTTGGTTCATGGAGCGGATCGCCCATGGGCGGGCCAGGTCAACCACTTGTCCTATTGGTCGGGTATTCGAATGCAATCCGCCGCCTTGGCAAGGCGTATGGGATCCGGCGATGTGATGGCCTTTGGGTTAAGGCATTTGCAAACCGGGGCTATGCCGGTAACCACTGAATTTCAACCCATGGGCACGGGGCAGACCTTCAACGCCACCAACACCAGCTTGGGTTTGGCCTATGCCCGTCCGTTGACGGATCGCTTTGCTTTGGGTTTGTCATTGAACTGGATTTACGAGCAGATGCCGGATTGGAGGGTCCATAACGCTACGGTCGATATGGGATTTCGCTACGATATCGGTTGGCGTGAAATGCGCCTTGCCGTGGGAATCAATCACTTCGGGATGAACGTTACCCCGCAGGGCCGCTTGCTCCGACCATCCCTGTTACGCACCGATACCCTTGGTACTTTTGAGTCTCTGGCCCCGCCTACGGTCCTACGCCTTGGTTTATCCGGTTTGGTGTACCGCGAGGGCGAACATAAGATTGATGGAGTCGTTCAATTGAATCACCCAACCGACCAGGCAGAGAGTCTGGGTGCCGCCATGGAATACAGTTACCGGGATTTGATGTTTGTGCGAGGCGGTTACGAACATCAGCCCGGAGTGGGGCAATGGCCTTCTTGGGGATTGGGTTGGAGCCTCCCTCGTGCTTTTGGAAACCTGCGCTTGGATTATGCCTTTGCGGGTCGGCAAGGCTTAGGTCCCGTCCACAGGTTGGGTGTGATGGTGGCGTGGGGTAGTGTTAACGATTGAAATATTGATCATGAAAAAATTGAGTCCCATATCGATTAATCCTTTCCGGGTTGTAGTCCTGTTTTTGGCAATGGCATGCATGAGTGCTTGTGATTTCATGCTGGGAACCCGGCAAGACGATACGGTGGATGAAATTTTCGAACAAGGGGCCATTGACCCAACAGCGGTCCAAAGCGTGGTGGGTTATGTCCCCGTTTTGCCGGTTTGGGATCAGTTCATGTCCCCCACCGATGTTTGGGTGGGCTACGATGAGATGGTTTATGTTACGGATGCCCAGGGGGTCCATGTTTTGGACCTCAAAGGAGAACGTTTCCAAACCATCCCTATTCCCGGGGCCACCAAAGTCACCCAAGATCTACGACTCCACACCTACGTTTTAGGCCGTGTGGATACGTTGATCGATAGCGCAGGTATTCCCGTTCGACGCAACTTAGCCGCCGTTTATGTGCTCGAACGCAGTGCCACGGCGCAGCCGGTTTTTCTGGATACCTTGGTGCACCCGTTCAATGATTTGAGCCGCAGCAACACCAATTTCCGGGGGAGGTTTGACGAACAGGTTCAATACACCGGAATCGCATGCCTGGGGGATCATGGTTTTTATCTGGCCAGAAGAGGCCCATCCAACAACACCCTATCCGCCGCGGCACCGGACCATGCGGTATTGGTCTTCAGGCCGGACCGATCCAACAACGGGTATGTACCCGGGCTTAACCCTTCCTTGTCCGGGCTGAAATCGGTCATGGCGCCTTCAGGTTTATGCGGCTTGATGGGGCCACCGCAGCTTGTTTTTGGCATGAATCCCTCCAGGGATTTTATCCTCTTGCAATCGGCAACGCAAGCCGAATACAAGGCGCTGTGGATCCGTTCAACCGAAAATCCGGAGGTTGGGACCTTGTACTCCGAAAACCAAACCCTGGTTCAATTCGATCGCACCAAGGCAAGTCGCTTCCTCTACGAGCCCTTTCGATTCACGGCCCCTGCGG
>Ga0194115_10008243_pt1 | contig 10138 bp, 3 predicted proteins | sample TA2MahsurfametaG_3_FD_148656 | JGI IMG/M metagenome (GOLD analysis project Ga0194115, IMG submission 148656) | Freshwater microbial communities from Lake Tanganyika, Tanzania - TA2015002 Mahale S4 surface | ecosystem: Environmental > Aquatic > Freshwater > Lake | place: Tanzania: Lake Tanganyika... | reverse complement strand
ATTCCCGAACCTCAACACAACCATAGTTGTAAATCATTTCACCATCTCTAGTATCCATCATATCCCTATTTTGTACATCTGTAGCTATCGATATCACAGCCTCTAGGATACAACCTATTTGACTTACCATATGCATGGTACTCTAGTAGCGATAACAACTGTAAACACTTTTTTTTCGACGCTATGGATATCACACTCCTTTCCATGACAGAGACGTCATTGGCACTCCATTCTGTTACTGTTACGTTATCAAGAACACTCGTAGATATTGTGTATAGATACGACTCGGAAAAAGTGAGTTCCCCCGAAAATCTGGTCTATCGAGTCCCGCGTTGTTCCAAGTTTCTCGGTTGCGGTTGACCATGGAAAGGGGGGGGGGGATCGGGAAGGTTGACCGCTTTATGGCTATCATACAGTTAGCGAACGTCGGGGGGAGCGCCATTCTACACCCTCAAAGAACGTTGGACACCAAACCGATTTTTCCCTTTGGGGGGGGATGCAGCCTGTCATAAACCTCTTCAAGTGACATTCACTCGAAAGACAAGATGATCGCAGATTCCGAAGAAGGATCGATGGCCTACTTTCGGGGTGATCTTTTAGAAATTGCGAATCTTTTGACGACACTCCAATCACACCTCATTCCGGAAGGATTCGAAAAGTTTGTCGTGATTTCCAACAAGGAGTTGGAGGATGATGACAATGGTGATGAAAATGATGCCAATGATGATGATATTGGTCCATATCTAATCACATCACAGGATCTACAGAATGTCCTTGATTATCGACGGTTACTCGAAGAAGCGGAAGAAATTCATAGTAGACTAGCCATGGCGAAAGGTCTTGGTCGATCTGAAAATCATTTTCGATCAGCGGGAGTATATTTCATTGAACAATTGACGACAGAACTTGATACTATCCAAAGACAATTGAAGAGTGTCCATACTATACGTACACGAAAATTTGATATTCTTTGGACACGATTCGAAGTTTGGTTGACTCAAGTTGTGGCAGAACGAATCCTTCTTTCATCATCCAACGAATTCACAGACGAAGAAGAAACGACGAACGTCGTCAATTACTCTTCCAGTCCTTTATTGAATCTTCCAGGAAGTCTTCACTTTGACAAGTTGATACCAGATTACGACAGTAGTCGTAGTAGTATTGTAGAGCGACACGGGACGTATCGGCAGAATGGTGCCCCTCATGAGGATCGACCGGGACTTCTACCGAATAAACATACATGGAACGAATTTGCTCGCATATCTCGAATGGTTATGCTCCTTGACAGGATAGCCTTGAGCGATGGTCATCGATCGAAGAAAGATCATCCGAAAAAGTTGGCCATTCAAAGTCCATGTTGTCTTCATGATGGGATTGCCAACAGCTACAAGCATCATCAACAGACGCTAAATAAGGACTTTGAGTTCACTCCACCCAACTTGATGGCACTCTGGGTCCGTGCTCAACGGAATACACAAGCGATGAGACACTTGTGGATGTTGTTCAAAGTCTTTCCGAAGACTGCGCAGGATTCGAATTCTCACCCTCTCGAGTTCGCTGGAAACCCGGCAAAGGCACGAGACCGTGTGGTCGTCTGCAGTAAGCTAGTTGACCAGTTCGTTGAATGGGTTGTCACGAATCAAGTTCTCTTCACCCACAGACATATTCAAAAGATACTCCTCACTGCCCCAATGCGAACACTAAAGCGTAAACAAGATGCCGTTGCAAACAACGAGAAAGAAAGCCTCAAACGTATCCGTCTCGATTTCTCCAGTGCTTCAGATCGTCATGACTTTCGAGCAGCTGCTCTTGTCTTCATAATTCGATGGTTCGTGAGGAGGAATCGATTCGTTGCCAGTTTTCTTTCGTTGGGGGACGTCAGCCTGCAACATCTTGATTTCGCTTGGACGACGAGGGATCGGAAGTCGGTGGCAGATATATTCGAGGCCGTCGTCCAGAACTACAGAAAGACGTTACTCGATATGGTAGAGAACAATAAAAAGATATTCGGGGAGGATCGGACAATAAGACGCGTCGAGGCGAGAATACTTTGTGGCTACGACGTTGGAGGCGGGTACAACACTTTCCGTGATTCTGTTGTATCCCAAACTCGCCTTCAAATACTCTCAATGCTCGATGCGCTACATACCTCTAGCGAATGGAATGCGGCGCAAGACAAGCAAATTAGGGAGGCGAAGGATGATCTACCGATTTTGTTTGATCAATTTTTCGGATCCTCTACAAATATTTATGAGCTTGTCGACTCGCGATCCGAACTGTCATCCCGAGAACTGACGGAGGTCTTCCTCTCTGTACCGCGCCCTTTTCCAGACTCCTGTTACGTATGTGACGATACCAAAGACAAAGGCCCCCTATGTGCATGTGCTAACTGTGAACGGCCATTTCATGTCGAGCAGTGTTCCAATCGACACATCAACGTTCCGCTTACTTCATTGGCTAGATTGTATGATCCATTCCAGAAACTCTGTTTGCTGAAGCAGCCACAGGTTGAGCGAAGTCCAGATTACACCATTGGCACTCCTCTTGTATGGGAGTCGTTGACGGTTGACATTGAACGGGGCCTACGAAGGGACGGGTCTGTAGCGCCATTGGGTCTCAGAGTAATAGGATCGAAAGAGTGTGCTGACAAATTCAGGCGTTTGTCGTCACATGATGCGACGATGCTGGACTTGGCCAAGCTATGCGAGAGAGAAAAGGTTTTCGTGCCGCCTGTCTTGGGGGTCAAGGACGGGTATATCGTGTTCAGCACGAAAACCGGCGATTACTGTGGTCAAGCGGCGGGTCTCTTGCCGGGGGATGTGATTACTGCCGTTGAGCATCTTGAGATCTCAGATCCGGCACGTGCGAAGTACAAGAAATTCCATGCTTTTTCCGAGATTTCGGACCCCGCAGAGAGGCTGAAAATTCTTGTGTTGCCCTCCACAAAGCTTCGGATCGTCGTCCACCGTCCCCATCGAAACATCATCGAGGACAGTCAAAGGTGGTATGACTCACTTGTGAATCTCAACCAAGGGTTTCTATCCTTTACCGAGATACAGACAGAATACCATATTTGTGACGAGTGTCAAGTCAGGTCTTCGTCGCCTGACGATGCTCCTTCGGATCGATCTGCTGCTACGGTTTTGGAGGAAGCTCGAAGGTGCAGAGCTGTCATTCGTCGTGTTGGTCAAGAGAGCTTTGCCTCTCCATTCATCGATGAAGACCCTTTTCGTTCAGGGCAGACAAGTGAACTAGATCACGGTCTGTTCTTTAGCCTTCGAAGACTGGATGCGATGATGACATCGATTGTCGCAAGACACTCATTGAGTGAGAATGACTACGACCAAGAGGCATCGACATCTGCATTTGTGGTGCCACCATGGACCGCGGTACAGGCCCCTCAACACAGGATCGAGTGGGCATCACAACAGTTGGAAGAGGAACCCATCAACCTCCTTTGTCAAGCTATCGCGGCGTGGCAGCGAGTCGATGAACGGAAGGTTCCTCGAAGGGTCGCGAAGAGGAAATTGATCCGTATGTTCCTTATGTTGATTCCATCGTGGTGTATATTGCCGTCGAGCACGACAGCATCCTTCAGAACCACGGGTCCACCGAAGTTGTATTTGAACCTTCGTGAGCCCTGGCTGACTGCGAGCTGTGTGTTCTGCTGGGCTCGACCTCGTGAAGTCCAATGTTCTTGTTCACACATTTCATGTCGTGAAATGCTAAAGAGAGACACGGAGAACATTGGAGAACTGAAGGAGCGCGACGCTCCATCGGCACTCACGAAGATCCTTAGTTACAACGATTGCTCGTCCCTTGTGGGGAGTACAGTTTTGTTCGACCCGAATGATCCCCTAGTTGCTGCCTTGAAAACGGAGGTTGTCCCGTTCGATCACGAAAACCGTCCTGTCGAATACATTGTAGCGTCCTATATTCCGACTGATTTGGTCGCGGCTTCCCTGAAGGTAAAGCCCAAACATCCCGTCTTCGACAGATTCGACGAGGGAAGTGGCTTCTTTCATCTATTTCCCCTGGTAAGCCGGAAGCAGATAGAATTTGTTCTCGACCGTTGTAAAATCAAGACGAAAGGCTTAGGAGATGAAAACGCGAATTCGTGGGTTTCCCCTGAGGTTTTGACTTTGGACGGTGTGGCAAGGTATTCGCTTGAAGAGCTGGAGAAAAAAATTACAGAGAGCGATGGTATTCGCAGTGCCATGAATGCATTCGTAGTCTCCGAGATGGGCGTGGATAATGAAGAAGTCTCGCGTCTTTGCCCATTTCCATCGCGATCTCGTAAGATCCAACAAGAGCTGTTCCGCGTAAGATCAGATCAGTTTTTGTTTGACGAAGCATTGCATTTACAGTTGATCCCGACCTCGGCCCTTCCGACACTAGCTGGGGAGAGGCACATAAACGAAGGCAGGGAACAGGAAATTTTGGGCAATCAACAAAGACGAGATAGTGATGATGTTCCGAAGAATCCAGCGTCGGGCTCTCTCTATATTCTCAGGCCAAATAAATCTTCATGTACTCTCATGTACTCAGACATACACTACTCGTCCGAAACGGAGGTTCCTGCTCTCATTGAGGCTCTGGTGCCTCGAAACTTGAGTCGGACCCCTCTCTCGACTGGAAGTCATATCCAGATGACCGTCCTGTTGAAGCGATCCAATTTTCACACCTCACCCAGAAGGTATCGTGGAATCGGTTTCGGGTTTGAAGTAGTACATTGGGGTGGCCATGGAGTTCTTCAAGTTGGACGCGTGCACAAGGAATCCCCTGCCTTTGGGACGCTTGAGACCGGCGATATCATTCTTTCGGCGGGCGGCAAAAGCATTGATGATATTCGGAGCATACCCGAACTTGTCACGACTCTTCTTGGTGCCCCCATCCACCTAAGGCCCAATTCCCCTGAAGGCGATAAACTACTCATGACTCTGTCCGTCGTGAGAGAATCACGTACTTCTCTTGATTCAGTCGTTCTGACTATTCAGCGACAGGTAGTAGTACCCCCATCGCCCGTCGGTCAAACTTCACTTGAAGACGGTGTTGAGGTAGCCAGTATTCATCGCACTCAAGTACAGGTACACAACGAAAATCCAGATTCTGTCGCTGTGAGCCGGATCGATAGTCCGTCTGATCAAGTACATACGAATCTTGACCCTTCGCCTCGATCAGAAGCTTCCGTTTCACAAGATCCTTTTCTATCTGACGAGGAGGTCGAGTTTGTAGCTACTCTTCCTTCTTGCGGATCACAAGTGCACCACGATAACATCAATGCTAACGCAGTGAGGCAAATAGATAATCGCATCTATCAAGCGGTACCCAACGCTGAGAACTTGACCGTGGCACCGATCAATCTTCCTCCTGGTGGATCACAAGTGCACCACGATAATGTCAATTCTGTCGCAGTGAGGCAAATAGATGGTCGCATGTATCAAGCGGTGCCGAACGTTGAGAACTTGACCTTGGTACCGATGTATCCCGTGGTGGAGCAATTTATGTTCTCGTCGGACCTTCGCCTACTGCGAGAGCTCGTCGGTCAGACTACCGAATCAAGAGCACCAGCTTCAATAAGGCACCTATATCGAGCAGCAGGTTTTGAAAGTATCCTGACGCTTTTGGAATGTGCAGTTTTTCTAGAGGCTCTTTTGAATGAGGTAGGCTCAGTGGTTTGCCATGGTGTTCTCTCGTCGTCGAGCTCTCCTAACATATCTTTTCGTGAAAAGCAACCAAAACTAGGTGTCCGTATGCTTTGCCCACGTTACAGTCCCAAGGTTATAGACCAAGAGATTGGAAAGATATCAACTTGGCGTGAAAATGAAATCCTCTCTATTCCTAGACTTTCACGCTTTGGTTATGATACAATGATACACGAGGACTTTAAGCGTTCCGGCCGAGAAACTGGTACTCTCTATTTCTTTGAGCATCCCTATCGCTACCGAAAACCAAATACTATTTTGCCGATCGATCGCCTGGCCGAAGATGCTATAAAGCATGAAGGAAAAGTACAGCAGTCATCGGTTTGGTCGCAACCCAACGAAAACTTGACCAACACAGAATACGATGAATTTGCACCTGAGCGTATTCGCGGTGGCGGTCCCCTGCTACCACTGGATGCCGCAACGCCGTCTCAAGTTTTTCACAGTTCTCCCCAGCGATTGTGTGAAGTATCTGATGATAGCAGCAACAATGCCAACCACCAGGATTCGAACGTCTGCATAACAAACCTATCAGTGCAGGAGTGGCAGAATCAACCTGTGTATTCGCTGGTCGATGACGATGAAGGACGAGAAATTCTTGTAGTAGGGTTCATACACGCGGCGACGTTATCCACGGACGACGTCGTCCCGGAAACTGTTGAGGTCGAAGTTCACTATGTTCAACGAGTCGGTTACATCGCGCCATCACGAGTCTACCACCTATTTCCCGAGGACACATTCTTGATCGACGCTGCAGCACCGGAGGAAGCAGTAGCCGTAATGGACAAGCTTCAGGGAAATCTCAAGGCTCGAAGCTCAACGCAAAGTACCGACAACGCAACCGAGGAATGCAGTCGAGGTACGACACAGCCGTTTGAATTGGACATTACCGTTGGACTTTCTGCTTTAGGAACAGTACCAGACGGTCGCGATATCATGTGGACAGCCGCGGACCCTACAGCTCTTTACATCACGGTCGCCAAAGAGCCGAGGAATCTTGCCAATGGCTGCTCAAACGTCCACCTTTATGGCACGAACGCCTCCACCATTCGCTTCGGAGGGGAGCAGTTCGTTCGCATCGCAGAAGGCCAGGAAGTTCTGAAGGTGTGCTCTGACCTTGGCACCGCCATCGCGGCGCACGTCCCGTACCTGAGCCCACCGAATTCGCCTGACTGTGAAATGCCGCCAAGTCAACTACCGTCGCGAGTTGAATTCGACAACTGCCCAACAGGAAACAAGGTACCACTGGCGTGGTCAGATCTTTGTCTTCGCGAGAAACTGATTTTCGAAGCGAATGCGTCGAAAAACTCCTCATTTTCCAAAGTTGTCAGCCTGTGGACCGCCATTGGACATCGCTTCGAAATCGAGTCTACGGGTCGTTTCAGGCTGTCACGACAGCAATTGGAGGCCAAGTTGCAAGAGCGGTATCACAAGCTTTCCTCGTTGCCTGGTGTAACCTACGAGAGCATTGACTCGAGCAAAGAGACGATTGAATCCACTGGTGCAAGACTCGGATGTATGCTCCAGTCCGAGGTTTTGTTCAAAAAGATGGCCGATCGGGATGAGTTTAAACATGCCGGTGAAGCAGGCGCCGCCAAGGAGATACTTCTCCATATCGCTACGCTCATGGAAAACAGTTCTCTCCCCAGAAAAAGAGGAGATCCGGCGGACCCATTGCGCAAACGCCGATTGTGGAATGACGATAACTACGCAGCTTGGGTGACTTTCGTTTCTAACAGTACAACACCAATGATGTTGTCGCAAGCAGCAGTTGTTTTGATCGGGTCGATCGACACTACCAACATGCCCAAATGGTGGAAGCAAGATGGTGCTGGCTGGTCGACATCGCAGTTGATGATGGCCAGCCCTAATATGGATGTTTTCTTTCTCCATATGTATGTGCTCGATGCGGCTCTCTCGGAGATGATTTCAAGCTCGCGGCTTGTTGAGAAGTCGGGTGATCTCTCTAAGGAGCCGTCGAGGACAAAAGAAAGCACCCAGGAGAAAATGGCAAGATGGCTGGCGCTGGCGGACGAATTGCCTTCCTTCGTCCCGTTCAACGGTACGCATAACGATGACTGCCTTTACTGTAACGATGGAGGAGACCTACTTTGCTGTGAGTTTTGCCCCCACGTCGCCCACCCGGAATGCTGTGAACCACCCATCGAAAAGAGTGAAATTACCAGCGATTTGAAGTGGATATGTGAGCCCTGCATTGCTGAGATTCGCCGACAAAAAGGTATCACGATGGACTAGCGAAAGTAATTTTCATACGAGGCTTCGCCTGTCGTCGACGCTCATGATGGTCATGTTGTTTCAACATTTCTGGATACCTTGCTTTATTTCCCGAGTTTCTGCACATCCGAGAAACATTCTGACTTTGCCATGGCGTGACACCCTGGATGACTTGACGTTACGGACACGTTCCGGACGCCCCCCCTCCTTGACGGCGGGTTGCGTGCCTTGGTTTGTCCGGCCATATTCCCGTTGAGTGACTATAGACGGTGCATTCGGGTGAAGCTCTCTCCCTTCCAGTTTCATTAGTTTCGACGATCCATTAATGCTAGTAGAACTTAAGAGGAACATACGGATGTAGCTTTGCTGTATATGCGCGCTAGCTTAAGCCCCAGCTGCCATGATGGAGGAGTTCATTGACCAGCGTTAACACGGACCCCAAGATTTCCTGGAAACGAAGACGACTCTGACCCTCTAGCGTGCTACGTACAGTTCGTTCCGAAGAGCCATTCCCATGTTTTCATTGTAAGGAAACGCTGCTGTGACACCATAGATGGGTAGAGCCCTACGGTATGTATGTATGTATGTATGTATGTGGGAATACATACATACGGATGGGGGGAATCACAGTCACAGTCATACGAGGCCCACGCCACATGCCACATTCTCCGAAAATCGATTCGACTCGATCAAAGAGCACCGCGCGTCGTCGGAGTCGCGACTCGCGACGTATGTATCAAAATCACCAAATGGAGCTGCTGTGTAGACGTTTCATGATTCGACAATCGTTCGCAGGTCCCAGCTGTTTCTCGAAAAGTGTGTGTGAGGAGGGGGCGCCCGTTTCTCACTTGTCACACAGAAACCGATCCACATCGAAAGGAGAAGGGAGATCATTGAGATTTTCACTAGTATCCCCTCGTTGGTCGTTTTGCAGAGAGTGACATTTTTTGGGGGAGACACACAGTAAAAGATTCTAACAGAGGAAACCAACCCTCCATCCTTTTTGAGAGACTTGTGTGGACAGTGACGACTCATATACACACACACCACACACACACACAAAAATATGTTTACTAGAATCCTCCGAAAGAGCTCTCGACAAGTTCTTCGTCAGGGCGAAGGACAACGAACGATCGATGGATCTGTCGGTACAAAGTCTCTCCGAACGAGGAACTATCGGTTGGCATCAGGTGGTCCAGCGAGTAGTAGAAACTTCTTCGAGAATCGACCTCACCAATTGACCTTCACACAGAAACTTTTGGATGTCGCCATTGCTTCACCAAACAGCAATAGCAATACCAGCAGCAACAACAACAACCACAGCCATAACGACCGTCGTCGGGAGAAAGACCTTCCTCGGTATCTCTTTTCGATGATGAACGAGAATGATTTCTCTCGACGGGTCAACTCCTCGTCATCTTTCTCATCCTTTCAGTCACCAGCCTTGTCATCATGTATAGGGTTCCGTCCTGCTATTGATTTTCAACGAGCAGCTGCCGTATGTTTGCCGTCTGGACAGGAATACCCCTCACCACTAAGAATAGCACTTGGAGGACCATCCATACAACCATCGTCATCCTTCCTTGGGACTATGGGAGGTCGGCCAATATATTATAAACATTCGACATCCGTGGAAATTGGAAGACGGAACTTTTCGACTGAACCAAGTGGGGGTGGTAGTAGTAGTTCTCAATACAAGACATCTGCGAAAATTCCAGAACCCAAGCTAGCTACCAGTACCTCCATGTTTTCCCTATCCTCTTTTGATTCTAAAGCTATGATTATGAAAATTTTCGAAATCACAAAGACTGTTGTTACCTTTCTCGTCAAATTACCTGTCAACCTGTTGTATTACATGACGCATCATCAAGAACGAAGAGATAAAATCCAGGATTTTAAACACCATGCCAAGAAAGAACTGGATCATTACTGGACTGGAACAAAGGTTCGTTGGTTTCAACTGACTCTTTCCAAAGATATGTACAAGGATATTACGACGGACACTATTCTAACATGGAATTTTTCTTTTTTTGTCAGCTTCTCATGGCGGACGTACGAACAGCACGTGATTTGTTGGGACAAACTCTGAGAGGCTCAACTTTGACTCGTCGGGAACGGAAACAGCTTCTACGGACGGTAACTGATCTCTTCCGGCTGGTACCCTTTTCAATGTTTCTGATCATTCCTGCCGCAGAACT
>Ga0194115_10008241_pt1 | contig 10140 bp, 10 predicted proteins | sample TA2MahsurfametaG_3_FD_148656 | JGI IMG/M metagenome (GOLD analysis project Ga0194115, IMG submission 148656) | Freshwater microbial communities from Lake Tanganyika, Tanzania - TA2015002 Mahale S4 surface | ecosystem: Environmental > Aquatic > Freshwater > Lake | place: Tanzania: Lake... | reverse complement strand
GGCCGTGTGACACAGCAAACAATCGAAAGGACCCGGTTGGCCAAGAATCCCCGTTCTTCTTTCCCCTCCCACACTCGCAGATGAGAAAACTCGACACGACGACACGACGACACGACGACACGACGACACGACGAAGGAGGAGAAATACACAAGAATGCTACGACAGCAACAGCACCACTGTTTCAGATTCGTGCATTCCCAATTGAGGACTTGGAACAAGAACAGAGTACTCTCAGTTGTTGACGAAGCTACGAGGGCTACTACGTACTATAGTCCTCCAACCACTAGATTTTTGGTTGGGAGAACGACATCGACCCCTACACGTCGTACCTTCAGCGTGCTACTACGCCGTCGTTGGACGAGTACTCCTACCTCGACTGTCAAGACTGTGACTACGACTACGACTACGACTACGGCTACCACTCCGAGCATGAGAGTGTCCATCTCTACCATTGGAATAATTTTTTCAACGATTACTACATCTCAGTCTCCCTTTTCCTTACTACGTCAGTTTCCGTATCAGTGTCAGTGTCACGCCTTGCATCAGATGGTTCCACCGACGGCGACGAAATTGTCTTCTATCGTGTTGGACAATTCCTGGCCGAGAGAACTATCACCTGAAACAGCTGAAAATCTACAAAGATCAAGAGATTGGGAAGACATCCCTGATACAGATGACAATCGAAGGAAACGTCCAGTCTTTAATGGACACTTTGTATTAGTCCCACCGACGGGACTTCGACAACCACAAATGGTATTAGTCAGTAACGATGTCGCTACGAATCTACTTGGTTTGACACCTCAACAAGTTGAATCAGATGATTTCCTTCAATGGGTGAGTGGGAATCTCATCTTGGGTGAAACTTGGGCAACACCCTATGCCTTGAGTATCATGGGAACACGCTATACTAGGTACGTAAGGCCGTGCCACGGTCGTGTCTTTCTTCTTCGACCCAGTACGTCGGGTCTCAATGGCGTGGACGTTGTCTTTCTTTTTCTTTTCATTTCGGTGGGTGGTCTCGACGACGACACTACTACTGTAGCAACTGTCCATATGGGACTGGCAATGGGTATGGTGATGGACGTGCTGTGAGTATTGCAGAGTTTAATGGATATGAATTACAACTCAAGGGAGGGGGGAAAACACCCTTTCATCGGGGTGCCGATGGACGTGCTGTCCTTCGGAGTAGTATTCGTGAATTCTTAGCGTCCGAGGCGATGCATTCCTTAGGCGTAGCGACGACACGAGCACTGTCTCTTGTCCGGAGTCAACTTGATACCGTCCAACGACCATGGTATAGTGAAGATGCTGTCCTTAGAATTCCTGATATGGATGATATCCGGCTAGCACAATATTCCGAAGGACAAAGACGACAAATTATTCAACAACTACGTGCGAATCAAAAGGCGGATCCAAATATCCTCATCTCGGAACCCTGTGCCATTACATGTCGTGTCGCAACGTCCTTTACTCGGATTGGACACTTTGATCTATTTGCACGACGTGTCGAACAAGCCGATATCCGAGCAGCTCAAGCCAATGAAGATAAGTATCCAGGATTTGCCATCGATAGTAGAGAATGGAAGGAATTAGTAGAATTACTGTGGCATGCCTGTAAACGGGAATTTAAGGAAGAGGCCTACGATCCCTTTATTGATTCCAACAATGCCGCGGGTGCAGCTGAAAAACTTTTGGAATTGTCAGCAAAGGGGATTGCGACGATGGTCGCTCATTGGGTTCGAGTCGGTTTCGCTCAGGGAAATTTTAATGCCGACAATTGTTTAGTCGCGGGGAAGACGATGGATTATGGTCCCTTTGGATTCATGGAAGAATTTTCTCCCACCTTTGCGAAATGGACTGGATCAGGTCAACATTTTGGTTTTCTCAATCAACCAACTGCAGGTTTTGTGAATTATCAAGTCTTGGTGGAATCCTTGTCACCCATCATAGCAGCAGCTCGAGGCGATGAGACGACAGAGAAAGTGATAGTTGAAAAGGTAGAAATGGCTCAAACAATTTTCAGTGACGCCTTGGATACGGCGATTCGATCGAAATTGGGATTACCATCCGATGCGGATGCTGGTGACGACCTATGGGAATCACTCAAGGACCTTATGACCAAGGCACGAGTGGATTGGACAATATTTTGGCGACAACTTACCTATGTCATGAGAGACTTTCCCGATTTGGAATCAGAAGATTATGGTGATATGATGTCGTTACTAGAAGGAAACACATCGAAACCCGACGATGGTGCCTTCTACGAAGCCCTTACTCCCGAAGCCCGTAGACAATGGATTGAATGGATCAAGGAGTGGAGAGACGTTGTCAAGTTGACGAAACTTGACTCTGAAGTCGTTCAAGAAAAGATGCGAATGTCGAATCCTAAATTCGTCCTCAGAGAGTGGATGTTGGTCGAGGCTTATTCTGCAGCAGCCGATGAAGACTGTGATATCCTGAATCAATTGTACGACTTGATTCAAAGACCCTACGAGGAAGGAACACCCGAGCAGGTAATGAGATATTACAAGCGTGCACCTGCTTCCGCCACAGCACGGGGTGGGACAGCTTTCATGTCCTGATCCAGTTAGCGTGCTGAAAATACCGGTCAATAAAGAGGAAGGAGGGAAGACTATGGTTCCTTCCTCCATTGACCGTTTAGCACGCGGACAGAAAAATGAAACTTACTGTCAGGTTATACCAAGGATGACGTATCGACGAGTACAGAGAATGACGACAACGGAAATCTATCAAATACTTCGAGCCCGCAGCTCGAATTGGAAGAGTTCCATTGCCTGAAAATGTTGTACGATGATCGTTGTTTCGCGACTTTGGTAGTTGTCTCTCTTGACAGGAAGCATATCATTATCTCTAGTAGAAATGCTTCGTAATCAACATTCAACAACTCTATTTTTCTATCATTTTGTTTTTCGTCTATGGTCCACCTATGCAGCAATACTTTGGGCGACAAAACGGCCTTTGGAAGACTGTAGCCTCCAGCAATCGGCGGTAGTCCCTAGAATGCCTCGCGATGTTCATTCCACGTGGAACCCTACTAACAGGTATTCGTATCGCCTATCATACGTATGACATCATACCAAAAGATTTAAATGCCAACTTACTGTTACCAGAAAAATGCCCACGATGACAGAAAATGACATGCTGGTTGACACAGGAAATTGACAAGAAGAAGATTGCATCGTCAACAACGTAAGGCAGACTGTGATCGGAATGCGACTCGGGTCGTCGATTTTTTGGAAACGTTTATACAAGATGATGCAACAGCAACAACAACAACGACGCCGTGGACCGTTTTCCAAAAAGCCACTACATTTAGTTTTGGAAGAAGATGAACTTAACGCAATTTCACATTATGATCGAAGACATTTGAATCTGTTCGATCTGACATCGATCGGTATTGGTGGGACAGTCGGATCTGGTATTTTCGTTTTAGCCGGCTTTATTGCACATAATTATGCTGGACCATCGACCTGCCTAAGTTTCCTATTCAGTGGGATTGCTTCCTTTTGCAGTGGTGTATGTTATGCCGAATGGGCAGGACGACTCCCGGCAGCTGGGTCGACCTATGTCTATACCTTGGTAACGTTGGGAGAGTGGCCTGCCGTCTTAGCGGCCGCATGTCTTACACTGGAATATGGAGTGTCAGGGGCGGCAGTGGCAAGAAGTTGGGCGGATAAGTGTCATGAGTGGTTTTCGACTGGTAATAATGAAGACGGCACTTCATTCGAGGAATCGTGGAGTCCACTGGCTGGCCTTATTTCAATCCTATCAATGATATTGTTATCGATGGGCGTTAAGGAATCCAAGGCGGTAACAAATTTCTTTACAGTCCTCAAGGTTGGATTAGTCCTCTTTATGATGGTGGGTGGATTTTGGCTTTTTGATTCAGCGAATTTAAAGCCATGGGCACCATCTGGTTTCTCTGGTACACTGCGTGGTGCGACGTCATCTTTCTTTGCGTTTTTGGGATATGATGAGGTATGTTGCTTCGCAAGTGAATCCAAACATCCCACTCGAGATATGCCACGAGCAGTCCTATGGACGATTGGACTGGTTACGTTGCTGTACGTTTTGGCGACACTGTCGTTGACTGGGATGGTTTCATCCGATCAGATAAGCCAAACGAGTGGATTCCCAGCAGCGTTCGCCACAAGAGGGGTTGGTTGGGCAGCTCAGGTTACAGCTATTGGGGAAATTGTGACCCTTCCAGTCGTCGTACTCATTTCACTATTGGCCCAGCCGAGACTGTTTTGTTCGATGGCAGAAGATGGACTGTTGCCACCCATCTTTCAACAACGGAATGCTGACGGTAACCTCATTTGGTCCATCGTTTTGAGTGGAATACCTATGGCAGCAATGGCAACATTTGTTCCCTTTAGTTGGCTTGATGATTCGATCAGTGTCGGTATCCTTATCGCTTTCAACATGACGAATTCGAGCTTGATTCAATGCAAATGTCAAAATTTATCCGTTCAATTGGTCGCCTATCATATGGTCGCCTTCGGATCAGCTATCGTTTCTCAACTATTTACCGGTTTCGCGTTGTTCCTTCTGTGTATCAGTATCACACTAGGATATGCTGTCTACATTCATATTTACTCTGCGAAACAACCATACTTTGGTTCTCATTTGGCGTCGGTGCAACCCAGTGACGTCAACTTTGAAGAACGAATTGGTCACACTACAGACAGTGAAATATTTCAAACACCAATGACACCACTATTGCCACTTCTTGGGATCGCAATGAACTGGTATCTGATCGCACAAATTGAGTGGACTGGACTGCTTATATTGTTCGCATACTTGACAATTGTGTCATTGTGGTACGCACTTTATTGCTCCAAATTTACCATGCCCTGGGGGTACGAAAACATTCGTCGAGATGATGGTATCCCAGCTGTCGACATGCCCGTGATGCTACGTGAATATTCGATGCCCAAGCGGTAGTCCGGTAATCGAATTAGCGACGACCCCGACCGCCTCTATCACCCCTTCCGCCTCGACCCATACCACGTCCTCTTCCGCCCCGTCCTTTGTGAGCGGTTCTCTCGCTTCCATGAAACACGCGTGATGCATTTTGCAATGTGGGATCGGTTGGATAAAAGCATGTATGCTTCGTAGCGCCATAAGGGAGAGGACTCTGGCCGTCCTTGAATTCAATCTTGATCTTGTGGCATCCCAAGACTTCTTCCTTTTCATTCATAACGGTCAGCTTATCTATTCCCTTTGGTAAATAAATGATTGTTGCGTCACGTGTAGCCACCAGACGCCATTTCGGGCCGAAGTGGGGATCCAGAATGAAAATCCCGTCACTGTCGGGATCTGGACTCACGTACAATTCATCAATCAATGGATGATCATCAGGCAAGGGGCACTCCAGCGTAAGGAACTTTCCTGCCATTTTCTTTATCTGTTCTTCTTTGTGCTCATCGGCCTTGTCCACGGCGTCTTTTGAGGAGCTTCCTCCTCGGTCGTCGTCTTGGACACGCCAGTCGGGCGAGTTAAAACAGTTTGGGCATAGAGGAAAAGTACGCGGAGGAGCCCCAACCGAGTACAGACACAGTTCAAAACTACAAACAGGACATGATCGCCCACTCCACTGTTTTACCTCCCCTCCAACGGGTACTGGATAAACGGTCTCGGTGAACCGATTGTAGAGCCTAGGAGGTGGACCAGGTATGTACTGCAAGTAGCGTCTAAAGGAAAGTTTCTCGACACGTGAGGATACCAAAGGAAAAAACCGGAATTTGGAAACTTCAATTTCTGTACATACCTCGTAAGCCCACAACGGGTGAAAGCCTGACCAACATCTTCAAGCTTTGAAAACGAAGAAGCGAAGAGTACATCCATGCGCCCTATATTGGCAACAAAGTATGCAAACTTGTTTTCGAACGTTTCGAGAGCTCGTTTGAGAACAACGTCTTTCTCCGCCTGACCTTTGGCGATCTGCAAACATTGCCCTTCAATGTCGGACCGTACTTTTGGCAAGACTAAGCCAGAGTCGATAGAATGGTAGCCCTGCACTAACACCAAGCCCAATTTGTTCGGTACAAGACGTCGACCAGTTTCCAGTCGTACATAGTTTCGTTTCTGGATATTTTCGATGTGCGTTGCCATGGAAGCATCAGTTCCGATGCCATGCTTCTCCATCATCCCAATGAGTTCGGATTCGGTCAAGTAACTAGGTGCAGTCGTTTTCTTCTCCTTGATGTCAAGGGACGCCCAAACGGGAGCAGCTGTCAATGTACTGACTTTCGAAGAGGCCGACCCAGCATTGCTCTTCAGCAGCGGAATGATCTCACCGACTGTAAATTCGGGAATCGTACGCTCTTCCTCGTCGTCATCATCCTCATCGCCTTGCTTGTCGCCGTATTCTTTGTGAAGCAAAACCGCCAAGAAGCCTGGACTGACCAACTGTTTCCCACTCAAGATGAAGCGACCCTTGGGAGCGAGCTCGGCGATATCAAATCCAATCTTGGTTGACTGCCAGACAGCGTCATGTGATACTGAAGCGATGAAATGACGGACGGCTAGTTCGTACACCCGCGCCATATCCCCAGACAACTCATGCACTCCGGCTGCACGACAAGGTGTGATAGGAGGGTGATCACCCATATCTACGCCTCCACGCGCCTTGGTATGGCCGAGGGTAAGTAATTCTCTAACGTAGGTTCCCCATCGAGAATCCGACGCTTGCTGCTCCAGGGTCCCCTTGATGTCGAAAGATTTGGGATAGGCGGATGATTCTGTCCTTGGGTAAGACAAATAACCACTGCGTCGTGTGTGAGACTTGAGTGAGGGAAAATCCAACGGAAGATCAAGGCAAACAATCACTCCAAGTAGTCTGGGCGCTCACGTACCTCAAATACAGTCGTTCAGCGGTTTGCATGGCCGCATGCGGACCAATCCCCAACGCCTTTGAGCACGCCTTGAGCAATGCCACCGTATTCAATGGGATGGGACGCCCTTGCTTCTTTTCTTGGATGACAACGTTCGAAACAGTTACGATGGCGTTAGCGTCCAATGCCTTTTCGATGAGCTTTTCCGTGTTGGACTTGTTAAATGACCGTCCAGCTTCCCAGGTGGCACGAAGGACGCGACCACGCTTCAAAACGCCTAGTTCCAGGACCCAGTCTGCGGGCGGTAGAAACATCAGTTAGTAGGCGTGTTAGAATTAAGAGTCGACGGAGATGGTAGCACGTACATGGTTCAGGTTTGAACGTTTCGATATCAATGTGTCGTTGGACACAAAATCCCAGGGTTGGGGTCTGACAGGGTCCATAGGAAACTACAGCCGAATTCAAGTCCCCATACCGGCCTTGAAAGTATCGAGATTGGAAACGTGAAAAGGCCACGCCGATCTTAAGATCCAGCTCCTGTCTTGCATCTACCGCTAGAGATTGATTCTTATCAGGTTTCCCAAGGGCTTGATATGCCTTTTGAATATCCGAGGGGTTGATGGCTGAAAAATAGGCCCGATAGACTCGGTCAAAGTTCGCGATTCCAGTCCCACCCTTCATGAGATGCATGCAACAGTCCAGAACTTCAAAGTTGATATTTTCTCCCTCACTGAAGGATGCGAGAGGGCGTTGATGGATGAATCATGAGGGGATGACCACAAGCTGAGGAGTGAGCTAGTATAGAATGCCGTCGAATAGAAGTCTGGCACTTACCGATCACAATCCATCCAAAGCACGATGAAATCACACCCTTTGGCTTCATCTTGAAGATGTTTGACGACTGATCCCTTGGTCGGCTTTCGTATGATGGGAGCCTGGAAGAGTTCAGCAGGATCAACGGATTCCCAAGATTGATATTTGGCACCAAAATCAGTCTCGAATACATGACCTGCTACTGAAGAAATCTTATGACTGACGCTGCTAGCATAGGGTGCCTTGGGAAATGTACCACCTGTAAATTCGTGAACTGGCAAGGTCCCTTTCCTCAGGTGAGTGGAGTGTCCATGCGATAATCCATTAGCGACAGCCTGAGCTATCGATGGCTTTTCGGCCACATGAAAGATAGTAATTTTGTTCCCCCGACCGTAATGAATATCAGACGTTTGCTGAGCCTGGCTGGGTGGAATAGAAGTAGAAGATGCCACGAATGTTGTGTCGCGAGACCCTTTCTTCTGCTGTGGTTTCGGCTTCGGTTTCTCCTTGTTCTCCTTTTTGTTGGTAGGTTTTGGTTTCTCTTCTACACCTGACTGCAGATCCGGCTTCGTATCTCCTTCCGACTTGGCTTTCGACGAATTGGCATGCGTTGTCTTTTTGGCATGTCCTCGGTCAGTATTGATCTGTGAACCGTTGTTGTGGTTCTCAGTCTTAGCCTGACGAGGACGTGGATGAGTGCGGTTGTTGGTATTGGACTTGGTGTTTCTGTTGGTATTGTTGTTGTTATTGGAACTGCTGTCACTATCACGCACTCCTACCCCTTCCGACGAAGGATGAATACTCAGATCTGCCATTTTCCTGCCGGTTGTCGGCACGTCGCCGTCTTTGCTGGAGTTACCAGAAGTGGTACCATTACCGGCTTTGGGAGTTCCACTGGTATTGGTACTCGCTCGGCCGCTTCCTTGTCCAGGCCCACCTCTGCCTCCATGTCCACGTCCTCGACCGCGACCCCTCCCTCCTCCCTTAGCAGCAGTCGTTGTCTTCGTTACTGGTGGATCCGCCATCGTCACGATTGTTGGAAGTTATGTTGTGGCCTTTACTCTGTCGTTATCATACCTGCTGACGACGACTATCATAGTCCCTATCATACAATCTGGGGGGCATGTGACAGTGATATGTATCATATCTATGAAAATACTGTCACTGTCATTGTTGTGACAGTGGTGACAGGAACGTCCGATGTCGACCGGTAAACGACGTTATTTTAGAAGTCGTTTGAGTCGGTCATCCGGGATTGCTTCGTTGCAAAAAGATTTATCTCCGACGTTCTCTCAAATGTTCCTCGCAAAAACTTATATGTGCCTTCTTGGAATCCTCACTTTTGGTTGGCGACAATTAATTGTATATAAAAAATATCCCCCTTTGTCGTTATGTCTACAATTTCTGTCGTTGTGTCTACAATTTCTGTCGTTATGTCTACAATTTCTGTCGTTATGTCTACAATTTCTGTCGACATAACGACAATTTTTGTCGACATAAGAACAGAAATTGTCGATACGACAACAATAATTGTCGACACAGCAACAATAATTTTCGACGCAACGACAGATTTTCGTGTGAACCCCGACTACCACTAAGGGGGTTCTCGTTTTTAGGAGCAAGAGGGATCGGGCTTTAAATGCCAGTCAAGACCCCTTTGTAAGGGTCTTGGTGTTACGTCGACATTCGTTGTCGCAGTGTTGACAATCGTTGTCGTTGTGTCGACATTTTTCGTAGTCATATCGACAATTTTTGTCGTTGCATCGAGATCTATTGTCGTAGTGTCGACAGAAATTGTCGTTATGTCGACAGAAATTGTAAACATAACGACAGAAATTGTAGACGCAACGACAGAAATTGTAGACATAACGACAACGATTGTGGATATAGCGACTCCAGGACAACGACAAGATAAATGCTCGTATTGCGAATGTCATTCCTTATTAAATCGAGCTCGTGGAACATAATCACAAAGGTCGCGAGAAATTCGACCCATGCGACTTCAGGAATAACGGCTTTTACCTGTCAGCATCGGACGTTCCTGAACGACTGAAATACGACTTGTCTCCATTAAATGTTTGACTGCCGGCACTGGAATTGGGGGATACTCAAATGCCTGTTCTTGCATTCCTCGGCATAAAAAATTACTGCTGGAAGTGACTGGGGCAGAGGACAAAGTATGACTGAGAAATGACTGGTTCTTCCGCAGAGGTGGCGATTCACGACCGTGGCTTTTTCTCCACATCGGCCTTTCCGTTTTTTCGGGTTCTACGAGCACGATACCCGCGATTGGTTCTACCGACGAAATCGCAACCACACTCTCCGGCTTCACAGGTATTCTTTTCCCACAATCCTTTCTTTCGTGACAATCGATACCCACATCAAAACAAAACATGTCTTTCCAAATGAACTTTGAAAATAGTCTCGACTCTTTGTCTGTTATGCGTCACCAAGAAGTGTGCGCGT
>Ga0194115_10008240_pt1 | contig 10140 bp, 10 predicted proteins | sample TA2MahsurfametaG_3_FD_148656 | JGI IMG/M metagenome (GOLD analysis project Ga0194115, IMG submission 148656) | Freshwater microbial communities from Lake Tanganyika, Tanzania - TA2015002 Mahale S4 surface | ecosystem: Environmental > Aquatic > Freshwater > Lake | place: Tanzania: Lake... | reverse complement strand
GCGTTGCCGAAACCCGCGAGGAAGCAAGAGGTAGAGTATCCAGAAAACGAGAGAAACGCCCAGGAAAAAGGAATAAGAAAACACTTGCGATGCTCGGAAGGGGTGTAACTGTAAATTCGGAAAGCTGTGAGTGGTGGCAAGTGGACTAACTTGAATTGACCTCTGAGATGGCAATGACAGCTGTTGACGCTGCTCGCGAGGAAGCAACGGCGCTGATGGAGACACTGGTTGCGGCGGATACGTTCCGAGAATTCCTCGCACCGGTGTTTGTCGATCCACGTGGTGTTCCATCTCGTTGTTGGGATAGTGCAAAAATGAATCTACCTCGGCAAGTAAAGGCATCCGAAAAATGATCCTACCGGTCCATTTTATGTGACAGGGAATGCAAACTCGGGGTTCAAGTCAAAATGAGCTGGCAAGTTCATTTGGGGGAAACTTCGAAATACGGGGATTGGTTGCGAGAACCCTCTCCCCGAACTCGTCGCTCCCGCCCATTTCTCGAACTCGGAACCTATAGTGTGAAGTGTGCCAACTGTACATAGTTCTAGTGATACAAAAACGGAGTGTCTAAAGTGTATCTCTTGGGACGACTTCCTTCCTTGAGACAAGAAGCGCGAAAACGCTCGCGACATCGTTTATCGTTTGGACCACCGCCTTAATCAAGATTACTACAAAGCCATCTAGCTGTGATCTAACCAACGCCCTGATAACGCAACAACTCCTACGATCACTAAGTTGTATTTCTACAACTTTCGTCTCTTGCTGCGTGCTGTTCCATCGGAACTAACACCATCCAGCGAACGTTTCTGAGTTCCACTTTCCACGAGTTCCCCGTCTTCCTCTTCTTCCTCAGCAGCGCCCTCGTCATCCCCATCGTTCTCCTGGTCTTCATTGGCTTTGGCATCTAACGCAGATTCCAGTGGGTCCATAGCAACGGTTGTCGATGTCTTTTGGTCATCAAGACCTCCAGCCGGTATTTCCTCTTCTTTCTCTTGAAGATTCCGTGCAGCTTCCTTGGCAACATCGCTCTCCAGCAAAATGTTGTGGCGAGCCACAACAGCTTCGGTTTCCGTTCGCAGAAGCGCCGTCATGGCAACCAATTCGTTATTTGCCTTGTATCGTTGAATGATACTACTTTGAAGGTCACGATTCAGGGTACGTTCCTTATTCAACTCTCGCTTCAATAAATCAACTTCGTCCCGCAACGCGCTCATAGACTTGATGCGATGAGACGGCTCGTGGAATTCATGCTCTAACCATCCTAAGGATTCAGCGTTAGACTGGAACATCCCAGACGTACTCCAAGCTGCTGTATATCCAGGAGCTCTTGCCAAAGGACTCAACAACAACGGAACACCTGGAGGTATCTTGGGGACCTTGAGAGCCTGCCACTGTTCGACACCACTCGAACGGCATGCCTCTTCCGCCGACTTCAACTGTACATCCATCTGATTCCAAACTTCGACGATGTCTTCTTCCGACGTATGAGCTTGACTCGGCTCCAGCTCTTCGTTACGATCATTGTCAGGTTGTGGCTTCCCGCCGGACTGACGGTAATGAAGCGCAGCTAGGACTTCTCGTGAAATTTGAAGTCGCGCTCGTTGAAGAGACAACATGTGCCCTCGTTTCTGAACAAGTTTCTGTAAGAATTCCACCCGCTGGGTGACTGACTGCCGTTGATTTTTTAGACGCTGACTGAGAAAGACGTAATGAGCTCGTAGCGACAAGTACTGTGACTCCAACGTTTCACGTTGTACTTCGGAAAGCTGAATCTTTTGTCGGAGCATGGAAAGACGCTTTTCTTCTTCGGGGTCGATGCGAATCGGCATGGCAACGATTGGCGCCGCCTGTTGATTCTTATCCGCCTCTACAGCAATCGAATTTTGATAGATATATAGTTGCTGTGAGTATGCAACACATGCATTTGAAAAGGCTTCCATGTGTCTCAAATCACGTTCCATCTCATCAGTCGTCAACGATGTGAGCGGAACATTGGCCCCACAATACCGTGCCGAAAGACCGCGGGCCAGGAGGATGGAGGAGTTGCTTTCTGCTTCCTTGCGCATCTTCTTGGACTTCAAAGCGGCAGACGATGCCACCCGAGACTTGGTTCCCATAGTCACCGACGGTTATCTGCCCTATGGAATGGTGATGTGGATTTTCTCGGGTGAATTTCGCGACCCCTTCCAAAAACTACCGAAGAAGTTGTAGTCTGCGCCTATTCGTAAAGGTCTTTGTGAAGCAATCATGAAAGAAGCGGCAACATTCCCAAGTGAGAAACGACTACTCTGTCCAAGGCTCCTTGATTAGAGGACCATTCTCTGCCGGACCACTTGAATAGATGTTTCAATCAAATCAAACTCAACTGAAACGACGAACTGATTGTGACTGCAAAATCGACATGGACGGGCTTCGGAGGCCCTCTCGTCACTTCTCACTTCTCACTTATCCCTTATCCCAGTCCATCGCTTCACGCCCACTTCATACAAAAAAATTTACGCACCAATCGATCGTTTCGATGACTAAAACCTCTGAGTTGCAGTCTAATGCTGTGACTGTGGCGGGGTATGGTATCGGTATATGATCTGTGCACAATAGAAGCTGACCAAGCTATGAACAGGCCTCGGCGATGGTTATTGGTGTGACAACGATATAAAGCGGGTGTTGGCATTCGGCATCGTCGCGGAAGTTCGGGATGATTTGACAGTGACTTTGAGTTGCCGTACTGTATCGCAAATCGCAAGCACCTATGATATCGTTCGTGAATCGCGCACACTCTCGCGCGGCGCGAAACTGTAAAAATGTCGATCGCTTCAAGCCATCACAGTCAGCTAACTTATCTACTGTACCATACATATGACGAGGTGTAGAACAGCTTCGCATTGACTGTGACTGTGACAGTGGTTGACGGCGAGCTTTACTGTTATTGTAGCGTTCATTTCCAGTTCAAACAAAGCGACTACCGGTACCGTACCAGTAGCGAAGAAGCACACTCGTTCTCTATTGTAGCAGAGAAACCTTTCTAGACAGCCTTTGATTCAGGGTTCAGATCTTTTCGCTGCAGAAGTTAACTGCATCCCAGAACCCCACGAAAACACCGTCATATTCGTTACAGTCAACATGTCTCGACATCGCATGGTCCGAAATCTAACTGCGGACGACTACGATGATTATTACTACGACGACGAGGACTACGATGAAGAAGACGATTACGACACTTCATACGCCCCTCCAGTAAAGGTTCCATACAATTCAATACCGACGACCAAGTCAAACAATCAGTCGTTACAGTCAAAACCAAAGCAAACGCAGCCGCAGCCTACCAAGCAGGTTCCTGCTGGGTCTACAAATATGCAAAAGTCAGTACCCAAGCCCGCTGAAACAAAACTAGCGCCTTCAAGAGTGTCAAAGCCACTACCAGGATGGGCAAAGCCACCCGCTGCGGTTCCAATGGTTGCTTCCTCTACAGAATCGACAGGAATCAGAATGCCACCACCGGGATGGGGTAAACCCGCCATGAGCACTACGAAGTCATCCACGACCGCAACAGCAACAGCAGTCGGTATCACGGCTCCTCCACCTGGATGGGGGAAGCCGCCTGGAATATTGCCCCGGCCGTCACCCCCCGCTACGTCCACAAGTACGGATACAACTGCGACTCGTCCGCTGTCATCGGTTCTCGGCGTCGTCAACGATGATTCGGTGCCAAAACGGTCTGGATCTGGATCTGGTTCTGGATCAGCGTTACCCGTAGCGCTAGCCACACCACCAAAAACACAACCACCAAATCGCTTTGACAAGCCTCTGCCTACGTGCCTGAAGGAACGCCAAAACAATCTACCGTCTCAACTCAGTATGGTGGTCTTGGGACATGTTGATGCGGGAAAGTCAACGCTCATGGGACAATTGTTGATACAAACTGGAAAAATCAACAAACGTAGTGCCCTGCGGGGCGTAGACAATGTCGCATGGTTGCTGGATGAAAACGAGTCGGAGCGAGCGCGAGGAGTTACAATGGAAATCGGAACCAAGGCTCTAACTACGAAAAATCATCGAATCATTGTTTTGGATGCTCCTGGCCATGCCGACTTTATACCGATCATGATTACGGGTGCCGCCAATGCAGATACGTGCGTTCTAGTCGTTGATGCCGTTACGGGTGAGTTTGAGTCCGGATTTTCCGGTGGGGGGCAGACAAAGGAGCACATTCTCTTGGCGAAGGGGTTGGGAGTATCGCAAGTCATAGTAGCCGTCAACAAGCTCGACGTGGAAGGATGGCAGGAGAGTCGCTATCACTTTGTGTCGAATCAGGTGGTTGAATATCTGATACGACAAAAATTCAAAAAAGCTCGTATCCAATCTGTTCCCGTCTCTGGATTAACCGGTGAAAATATTCTGAAACAAACAGAACCACTGTTGCGTCAATGGTACACTGGGCCCACGCTCCTTGAAGCCATGAATCGATTTAAGCCTGCCAATCGACAACTAGGCAAGTGTGATTCCTTGCTACCTACGGGACACGGTGATACAGAGTTGTGTGCCATTTGTTCTCACGTCAATGATCTCGTCGTCTCGTTCCATCCTTGTAGACAAACCGCTAAGGTTCATCATCACAGACATGTTCGCTGAAGGCAAAGGTGTCATTACTCGTGGTCGAATCGCCCAAGGGTTTGTGCAAGTAGGCGATAAGGTCCAAGTCTTGCCCTTGGGTGACACTGCCGTGATTTCCCGGTTAGAACACTTAGTGTCCCCAGAAGATGGGATGGAACGACTTACTGCAGCGATTGCGGGTGATACTGTGGAATTGAACTTGTCGAATGTAGATCCGTCGAGAGTGGCAATCGGCAGCATAGTTGCGGATACAGCGGATCTCCCACCGGTTGCAAAAATTGCCAAGGTTAGAGTTTTGATTATGGATCAACTGACAGTTCCCATCATCCGTGGGGCCCAAGTTCTATTCCATATGCATTCTCTGGATATTCCTGCTGTGATCACCAAGTTGCTCTCTACTTTGAAGCCGGATGGTTCGGTCAATAAGGAGCATCCAAGGGCGTTGACGAGCGGGATGAGCGCACTTTTAGAATTGAAATTGGAGTGCAAGATCGTCATGGAAACATTTCAGAATTGTAGGGCACTGGGACGATTCGTATTGCGACGAGGGGGCGCCACTGTTGCTGTAGGTGTCGTTGAAGATGTCGTGATGCGATAGTCTCTGTCAATTAGTTCAAGAACAGCTTCTTGTGCTTCTTTAGTCATTTCTGGTGAAATCTTTCCGATGACTGAGGACGTTGCACGCCTTAATCTATGTCATCCGTTGTGAGGACATCCTGTGTCCTGGTCGGCAACATGTCTAGATCATGTATCGTGGAAGGATACATACCGGAGGAGCGTGATCGGCTAGAAACTTCCAGAAGTAGAGTGGCTGCAAATGGATGCTTAACCTAATGAGCAATAGTATTGCGAAGAAGCTAGTTGCGGCAGTCCGGATATCATGCCTCAAAAACGCCACCCATTTTCACTAGTTACGCAACGGTGCAACTCGCTACAAAGCAAAAGGGTATGTTCGAACAGACCTGTTGGGAGTTTCCGTGAGCGGAACAGTCGTCGGACCTTGTTTCTCCGAGGCGGGTCTTTTGATTTGCGTAACCAAAAAGGAAAGTACCGCACAGTCTCGTGGAAAATATGGGATCCTCAGCGAAGTCCGAAAACGTGCAGGGTGTACCCAACGGAAATAGAAAAAGGATCACATTATCAAGGGTGCATCATTTCGCTCGTCGAAGAGAACTGGAATTAATCCGGGGACCAGAACCGCTACTCCCTGTAGACTGGAACGTATTGTCAAGTGTCGATCACAACTCTTCCAGCATTAACAGAACTACGGTAGGTCATTTCGTCACACGAGAACATTCCTTCAACATGAATTCATTGAGTTTTTGTTCCAATAAATTCGCCGACTAAATACGGAGCGAGAATGAGTGCGTAAACAGGATTCCGTAGAACAAAGTCCACTGGACGAAAGTGGAACAAAGAAGCACCGAGCGCAACCGTTGCATCGTTGGTTTCGTCTATATTCCCATTGACGCTGGAGTGCCCTCCCTCCTCGCCCTCATCCTCCATCACGACATAGTCCACACGATGCCAGGTCCATGGTGGTACCCATACTGCATCACCTGGTAGAGTACGAACCCGATACCGAGGTACGTGGTCAATACTAGGAGCCCATGAAGCGAAGAAGCCCCGGCTATCAGGTGACACGGTTGGCCTTAGTGACTTCCAGTGCTCTGTTTGTACCAATGTCCATGCACGAGCTCCAGCGAGTTGTACGCTCACATTTCCAATAGGTTCACAGTGCAGCCCAGTGTAGGGTCTGCGGGTTGGCGCTGCAGCGGCGACATCGCAGCTGTCGGTTTCCGTGGGAGTACTTTCTGTCGCTACTTTGTCTTTTTTGGTCTTAACTTCAGCATTAGCCACGAAAATGGGAACTGTCAGGGGTCCTAGGATCAGTGGTAGCGGAGAGTATATGTGACCCAGCAATCGATCCTTGGTGAACCTGTCTCCAAACAGAGCAGACACCAAACTAGGTGGCGCAACTTCGGCGAGTCGGATAAGTGAGGCTTCTGAATCGGGACTTAACGCCAACCGACGAGCATCAGAAAAATACGGCAACACTAATGTATCCCGTGCCAGCCCAGATATCGATAGTCGACGTTTCGGGTCTAGAAGTTCCTCCTTGGACCATACCCCTTTGAGTAGCAGAGGCCGATTGATCCAATCTTTACCGTAGACTTCAATTAGATGTTCGACTGGATTGTTTCGAATAGTCGCTTGAGTTAAGTCCAATGTCGGAATTTCCAGGGGCTCGACGTATGCGTTTGTTAGACTTTGTTCAAACGACTCCCATCCAAGCTGGCTGAGTGAACTGCTCCAAAGTGTAGGCGACCATTGTCCCAACATCCAGGCTAGCGTTCCAAGTGCGAGTGGTAAAGGAGATGTCGACGCTACAGTCGCATCTTTGATACTATTCGGAGGAGGGAGTTGCAGCAGAAAGAAGGCAACCAACAAACAGTACAGAACTGCGAGAGCTCCAACGAACCAAAGTGTCTGGCGTATCCTACTCCTCTGATAGGTAACTGTAAATGCAGTCATGTCGCATGCAATAGGGTGGTTGTTTTCAACCTTCTCTAGAGAGACTGTGGGTAGAAGATTGATTTGTTGTGTCACTGTCATTGGCATGGCCATGCCGGGAGAATTTCGTCACTTTTTGTTTCGTGAAGCCCATGACGCATAGTCGGCAGCGGTCGCACGTCAGGTCGCAGGACGTGAGACCCTGTTGCGACTTTATCAGTACCAGACCGAAACCTACGAGATGGGACTGCGACGACAATCGACGACACAGTCACTGTCACTGTCACCATCACACAGCCAACGAAACAGCATGTGAGGTACAGTATTCGCAGTCAACGCAATACTGTATACTTTTCTCGAATCCCTAAAATCACATGGGCAATTCAAGCGTCGCGAATATCACTTTGAAGATAGTAGGCGAAACTCTCAAGACGACTCGTTCACAGAGGAAGAGTTCAGGCCCTCCGTGCGAACGTCGAGCATTCGGCTGGATTTACGGAACCAAAGTACCAAAATACCAAAATCGCGAGGGAATGGACAAGATGTCAGCTCTCTGACAAGGACTACGGCAGACTAGTCTCAATAGTACCAAAATACCAAAATCGCGAGGGAATGGACAAGATGTCAGCTCTCTGACAAGGACTACGGCAGACTAGTCTCAATAACCTGGCAACAATCAATCACCCTTTGACGTACTTCAAGTATTCACGAAACCAAACAACGGAGGGGCAAGGCGCTACCAGCCCCGCAGAATCTCGCAGGGGATACGGGATGCGGTTGACTGTGACTGTGACTTCGAAAATGTGATGGCCGATTGTTGGTTGCATGACAAAGAGGATATTATGATCTCGACCGCGCATTACATCTTACATAACTTATTTCAGCTGGTGGCCAACGAAGGCAATTATTCAAATACATTTACTGTTACTTCAACAACGTTTCAAACTTCTTTCAACCAACAGTGTCGATCCCTCCAGGACTCCCATATTCTTCCTCTAGAAGGCATCAAATGCCTTGGGGTACTTCCCTTCCAAATCGCGGACTTTACCTCTGGCGCCCCAAGACATCCAATACTCAGCTGCCTGTCGGATGTACCTGTGTCCCTCATCCATATCGCAAGGAGATACGGTCATCTCAAACTCACCCAACCTTTCGCAAGCCAAAGCGGCATCTTGGATGAATTCACCATCGAGAGAAGTACGAATCGCACTCTTGTACCTCTTAACCACATCCGAACGCTTTTTCCCTTTCAACGCATGGTACTCCGCGCCAAGAAACAAGTCGTAGTGTCGCACATTGGGATTACCCAGTTTTGTCCACTTCTTGATACGGTCACGACACAACTTGCCTAACTTTGCATACCGTTTCTCGCCCATCCCACGAGCAGCAGCAAGACAGGACAACCCATTCACAAATGTATTGATCATGTTTTCGGGAGCTGCCGGAAGAGCTTCAGCCACAAAATCAGGACCCATTCCTGCAAAGAGCTCGGCGTGACGCTCGTGTTTTCCGAAGTATGTCAGCAAAAGACATTCATGGATACAGAACGATGGCTTTAAGAATGGATCAAGAATGCAGGCGTCGAATTCATCGTGGGATAGAACCTTACCAACTAGGCTTGTTGGATCCTCGGTATTGTCGACGCCGGTAAGATTCAACACTGCCTGGTAAACTGGCTGCGTGAAGGTGTAGGCTTGGTGCAACTTCATGGCCTTCATCTGCGATGAGAGATGGTCGAAGTTGACTGCCAACTCATCCAAAGAGGTACCAGCGTATAGCCTCAGCTGAAGCAAGTTAACTGCTGCCCAGTCCATGCTTTCGGTGTCACCTGTCCTCAGTCCTGTATCATGCGCTCTCATCAACGGGTCGAACATCTGCCGAACAGGTTTTGTCCATCGAAAAATAAAGGAATGCACAAGAAACATAGTTTTCGCTGCGAGCGTTTTCGACTCCGACTTTGATAGCGATGTCAGAGCATACTCCCCGTGAGCAGAGCCACCTTGAAGATCATTCAAGAAGGTAATCAACATCATGGCTGCTTGTGCAAATGCAACTGATGAATGTACACTGATCCCATGCTTGAGTGTCAGACTCAGACTCCGGAACACGGCCACGGCTAGTCGCTTATCACCCGAAGCATAGCAGCACAAAAATAGTTTGTCAAGCCAGTGCATGACTTGCAGTTTTCTCGTGTCTGTCATCATCTTGAGGCCTGAGGGGCAAATCCTTGTGCCCCTGCATTTAACCCATAACAGATGCCAAGCGAGTTCGATACCAACGCCAGCGTTCCCGTCGGGGATGCGATAACAAAGTCGTCCCAAAATATTGATACAAAGTGCCACCGCGTCTTTCCCCTTTCGATTCAGAAGATGAGCTACCCAAGTATTGTAAACACCAAGCTTCTCTTTGAGTTGGATGTCATCGCACTGAATCACCGCCATACAGTATCGCTCGACCGTGTCGACGTTCCCTAGAGCTCCTTCAGACTTCGCGCCAATCGCAAACAATCCAACACTCTCACGTCATACGTATCGCCAACCAGAGCGTCATCACCCAGAAACGCAATTCCTTGTCCGGCATATTCGGCTGCGCTATCAAATGCAGATACCATTACCGCCTGTACACTCGCTTGATGATTCAATCTAGCCATCTGAAGTCTTGACTCGCGCCCAAGCGTCTGCGGCTCAGCCTCGTTCAAAAGATTCACAACTACAAAAGTGTCTGCTCCTAGCCAATCTTTGCCAAGATTCTCCAAGAGCAACTTCCGGACATGATGATGATACATCGAACGAGACGACAGCGGTACGAGATCTAGGGCAGCTTCATGGATTTTGTCATGGACGAAACTGAACCGAGGTGGTACTGATGATACCTTCAACAACAATCCCTTCTTTTCGAGCATCGGAGACCTGAAAAAAGGCCGCCTTTCGCGTAGCTGAAATTTTTACTTATGTATAGGTCCGAATTACCGTTAGAAATTACTTAATGGGTAAATCGATTCTAATTATCCGTTTT
>Ga0194115_10008238_pt1 | contig 10140 bp, 8 predicted proteins | sample TA2MahsurfametaG_3_FD_148656 | JGI IMG/M metagenome (GOLD analysis project Ga0194115, IMG submission 148656) | Freshwater microbial communities from Lake Tanganyika, Tanzania - TA2015002 Mahale S4 surface | ecosystem: Environmental > Aquatic > Freshwater > Lake | place: Tanzania: Lake Tanganyika... | reverse complement strand
GGGGATGGGTCATCGACGTCAAAGTCGGTCATGATGTTGGAGAGAGAAAATGGCAACAAAAAAATGGCGCGACAGGCTAACTACAGACGTACGTACTTTGCCCAATTTTGGTGCTACGACGACACTTCCAAGACAAAATCGAAAGCAAATTGGATGGACTATACGACTATAGTGAAAGAATCGATTGAGTCTTTATGGGCGTTGACCTATGATGTTGCAAAGTTTTGTTGCCAAAAAAGTGGCAACAAAACTTTTTGTTGCCAAAAAAATGGCAACAAAACGGGCCTGTCACCAGCTTTTCATTTTTCATGTGGTGTGCGTATGATATGTACCATCGTAAAGGCATCAGTTGGTACCTAGGTACCGTACTTTGGACTGTCGTTCGGTCATATCATATGCATAGTGAACCAAGCTCGGAACCTCAACCTCTACTATGATACATAGCAACAATACAATAGGTATGTTAACAGTAACTGTAAATGACAGTACCGTATCATAAATGGGCCGGGGGTTTGGTCCTTCATACCATGGCTACGTATGATAAAAAGATCGCTAGTATAATTTCATGTCACAGTCAAGTACATTTGATATTCATTTGTAGGATGCGCGAATGCATATCATAACAGTTTCGTTGCCTCGTCCGTGCGAGCCGTGGGACCGTTTTGCCTAATGATGGAACCACAGAATGTAGAACGACGGAATGTATAAATGGTACTTGTGGCCTCATTTCACAAACTTCATCCGGGACTGTCTGGCTGCGGGCAATCACGAATCACGAAGGCGCACGTCAGGCGGTATGTAGGTATGGTACGACATCTCTTCGCCTCCATCTTGGGAATTGGGAACGGAAGTTCCCTCGCAGAGTCTGTCGGTCCTACCGTGGAATGGATTCAACAGAATAGTAGACAGCTGGTGTGGACCGTTCTAGATATGAAAAATAGGACGCAGGGCTTCTCACCATCGTGACCCATGAGAGCTTCCCCAAGCACAAGGCCAATTTGGTGCGGGCATCACAGACGGTTTGATCGTATCTAGTGCATTTCTTATCAGGAAAATTAAATTTCATTGCCCCAACTACCTGACACTGAACTATCGTGCGCCCAAGGGCTGATTGTATGGTGTATCATCAACGCGTGCGAGCGACAAAAAAAACGAGCGACAAGCGTAGCAGTCCTCAATATTGATTTTGACAGTTGAGGAGATTTCGATTGTCGCTTCCAGTATGGCAAATGGAGGCTCTAGTATCGAAGCTGTGACACAGCGATTGCTCGGTGGAGACTTTGACATCAATCTACTCGACCAAGTCGTCGGAGCAGCCTATGATCCTGTGTCCCCTCACCGTGCACAAGCCAACAAGGCCCTGATGCAGTTGCAAGAGTCGCCTGATCTGTGGCAGCGAGCAGATGGAATTATTGAGCAGTCGCAGAATCCGAACTCTCGCTTTTTCGGGCTTCAGGTCTTGGACGACGCTATCAAGACTCGGTAAGTCATGCACGAAACCCAGTTTTCCACGGACGACAGTGGAAGAGATGAGTTTGTTCTCATCCGGATGTTGTTGCTTCTGGTTTGGGCGTGGTGTTTGTGTTCCTTGTCGTGATGTACTGTCGTAATGATTGCAGGTGGAAGATTCTCCCCGCAGAGCAAAGAGAAGGGATCAAGAACTTTGTAGTGGGAAAGGTGATCAAGATGTCGTCAGACGAGGCGACTATGAACAGGGAAAGGGTTTTCATTGGGAAGCTGAATCTGACTTTAGTAGAGATTCTGAAACAAGAGTGGCCCCACAACTGGCCGAGTTTTATCGGTGATCTTGTAGGCTCGTCGAAGACGTCAGAGCTGTTGTGTGAAAACAATATGCAGATCTTGAAGCTGCTGAGCGAGGAGGTCTTCGACTTTTCACGAGATCAAATGGTAACGGAGAAGGTTCGGAGAATGAAGGAGTCGCTGAATGGGGAGTTTTCTCAGATCTTTCATCTCTGCGAGTTTGTGTTGGAGCACAGTCAGCAGCCGAGCTTGTTGCGAACAACGTTGCAGACTCTTCAGAGATTTCTGACCTGGATTCCCCTGGGTTTCATCTTTCAAACGAAGCTGATTGATGTGTTGTTGAACAAGTATTTTCCGGAGCCGATATTCCGCAATGACGCCTTAGATTGTCTGACGGAGATAGGTACTCTCACTGACTTGGAGCCCGAGTACGACGTTTTGTTCCGGGAGCTGTTCGTCCAGTTTCTACAGCGGTTGAGCGGCATCTTCACGCCTGAGACCGACCTTTCTCCGGCCTTTGAGTACGGTAGCGAAGAGGATCAACTGTTTATTCAAAAGCTGGCATTGTTTCTAAGCGGTTTCGTGAAGTGTCACTTGAAGGTTCTTGAATCTCCAGATACACACCAAGCGTTGATAACGGGGATGTTTTACTTGGTACGCGTATCAGAAGTGAAGGACACTGAGATCTTTCGAATCTGTCTAGAAGCTTGGCATATGCTTGCGGAAGACTTGTTCAAAACCGATCAAAGCGATGGCGGGGGTACGTTTGGTTCGAATAGCCGGATATTGAACTTGAATGGTGACAGTGGATCATCGCGAAAGTTCTTGTATAGTCCAGTCTTATCAGGCGTGCGACAGGTCATGATCTCCAACATGGCCAAACCTGAAGAGGTTCTTATCGTTGAGGACGAAAACGGTGATATTGTGCGGGAGACGACGAAAGACACCGATGTGATTGCTCAGTACAAAACAATGCGAGACACTTTGGTGTACCTGACGCATTTGAACTGCGAGGATACGGAGTCGATCCTGCTGTCTAAGTTGACGTACCAGGTTGACGGGAGCGACTGGAGCTGGAACAACTTGAACACTCTTTGTTGGGCCGTCGGGAGTATTTCTGGTGCAATGTCCGAGGACGACGAAAAACGATTCTTGGTTACCGTCATCAAGGATCTTCTGGGGCTATGCGAGGCGAAGCGGGGTAAAGACAACAAAGCGGTGGTTGCAAGCAACATCATGTACGTGGTGGGCCAGTATCCCAGATTTTTGAGGGCCCACTGGAAGTTTCTGAAGACCGTTGTCAACAAGTTGTTCGAGTTTATGCACGAAGTCCATCCAGGAGTTCAAGACATGGCATGCGACACATTTCTGAAGATAGCGACGAAATGTAAGCGTAAGTTTGTGACGTTACAACCCGACGAGACTGCACCATTCATTTGTGAACTGGTGGACTCCCTGCCTTCGGTGATAAGCGACCTTGAACCGCATCAAGTACAAGCGTTCTATGAAGCTGTTGGGTGTATGTTGGCGGACAGCGGTCCAGCAATAGCGATCGATCGTCAGGCGCTACAAGCGAGGCTGATGGAACTACCAAATCGAACTTGGCGTATCATCATGGATCGCGCCAAGTCGAATGTGGAAAACTTGGTAGAGCCGAGCACTATCAAGGAGACCATCAAGATTTTGAAGACGAACAACCGCCTATGCCACAGTGTGGGTTCATTATTCACGCATCAGTTGCAGACTTTCTTTTTGGACATGCTAAACGTTTATCGGGTGTATTCGGAACGGATATCAAGTGCTGTGGCCCAGCAGGGTGCAATCGCGACGCAGATGAGTTTGGTCCGGACGATGCGGAGTGCAAAGAAAGAGGTTCTGCGGCTGCTGATTACGTTCATCGACAAGAGTGGCCCTCCTGAAGCGGACCCAGTCGCGGTGGCGAAGGGGTTCATCCCTCCAGTGTTGGACCCGATCCTTCTCGACTATAAGCGAAACATAGCCGGAGCTCGCGATCCGGAGGTCCTGACGCTATTCGCGACTGTCGTCGAGAAGCTGAAAGAGAATGTTGTGGATGCAGTGCCTCGAATCATGGATGCTGTTTTCGAGTGTACACTGGAGATGATCACGAAGAACTTTGAAGATTTCCCTGAGCACCGGATTCGCTTTTTTGAGTTTCTGAAGGTGAGGATGATACAAGTACAGCTCTGATCGCTTGTTTGTGTGATGGGCCTTTTTGCTTTCGTTTTGGTGATGCCGATGTCCGTCCAAGAGCAGACTACTGACGTGTGTTTCGACGTTAGGCGATCAATCATTTTTGTTTTCCGGCTCTGTTCAACATTCCTCCGGCCCACCAACAGCTTGTAGTTGATGCAGTCGTCTGGGCTATGAAGCACACAGAGCGCAACATCGCCGAGACGGGTCTCGAAATCCTGAATGAGCTTCTACAGAATGTTGGGCGAACGCCGAATGTTGCCCAACCATTCTACCAGCAGTATCTGTTACCGCTGATCCAAGATGTCTTTGCTGTAATGACGGACCGGCTACACAAATCTGGGTTCAAGATGCACGCGACGCTTTTGCGGATGATGTTTCATCTGGTTCAGATGAATCAAGTGACTGTACCTTTGTTCGACCCGGCTGTACAGCCTGCTGGGCAGACGAATCCAGCGTTTCTTCGCGATCATATTAGCAACTTACTGATTGGTAGTTTCGGAAATCTGTCGAAGGCTCAGGTGGGGAAGTTTGTCGAAGGCATGTTTGATGTGAACATGGATCTTCCGAATTTCAAGACGCACCTACGGGACTTCTTGATCGAATTGAAGGAGTTCAATGCCGAAGACAACTCAGCGTTGTTCACGGAGGAACAGGAGCGGGAACGGCGGCAGCAGGAGATGGCGTTGATGGCGGAGAGAAGTTCTATACCCGGGATGATCAAGCCCTCAGATGCGATCGACAACGACCTATGATTCCATTGTTCGAATAAATCCTAGCGTTCTCATATAGAAGTATTGTTCTCACTTAGAAGTTATCAGCGTCAAAAATGGAGCGGTCGATTAACTCATTGACACACGGTGGCGGTAAATCATCTGACACGATAAAGCTCGCCAGTCCGGGCACGCGCGACAGGAGATATCGGTGCAGTTCCGGGCAGATTTCACTGTCAGTGCCTGACTCTGATGAAGTATCGTCGCTCGATATTGTTGACGAATCGGAATGATAGCACTGGTGTTCCGAAACGGAAAGGAGATCTTGCGCCTCCTTGTTTGTCTGTGACTCTTCGTGAACATCGAGATCAGACGATGGATCTTGCGGCTTAGTTGTTTGTGATACGGCCTTCTTTTCGCGATGGTGGGCGTCGATATCGCGAAGAGCATGACCGACCTTCTTGTTGGATTCCTTGAAATCTAGCTGAATCCATTTCAGTCCGCGTTTTTCAAAAATCTGGCCCCGACTTCCTCCATCAGAAAGCGTGTGATTTGTGCAAACAATCGAGAGACTTCTTGTCGTGTCTTCGAACTGCGGTAGATGGGTAGAAATTTCTTCACGATCAGTCGGAATTGATGGTTTCCTAGGTGGTTGAAAGACTCTTTGCATCGGCCGCATAGAATATCAGTCGTGGTGGGTGTGTAGTTGTCGTCTTCAATAAAGCTTGACATCATGGTTGGTTGTTAGATTGTAGTTGTTGGCTGTCCAGAACTATATGTTGTGAGACGAGATTGCATTTCCGCAGATGATACTGTTAGAACTGTGATAAGGATATGTGATTCGGGACCGCTCCTCTGTGCAACCATTCCGGCATGCAAAGGTGGCTCCCAGTTCCAATACCGTCATTGACTGATCCGACCGATGAACCCAGTGCATCGGCCCGCGTGCCAGTCTGGCCAGTGCGCCACCGGCAGAACAGTCATCGAGTTCACCGCGATATCCAGTGCAGAGCGGACACGGTACCGTCCGTATACATATGCCGTGCGAAACTTTGAAAAACCGTCTTCCAGGCTCACATGGAGGCATCCTGGTTGTATGATATCGAGAGATGGAACAAAACGATTACTTCTTGATCATTTCATAGTCAACGGCAAGGAAGCATAGCCATCTAGAAACCATTTATCAGTCCAGGGAAGAACCATGCTGCCTCTTGACCTTGATGTTTGCCAAAAAGCCAGTCGCTATGCGTAAGTTCCAAGTCTGTTCGAAATGAGAGAGAGAGAGCCTGTCATCCGCCCTTCGCTACCTCATCTGCTTGACTTTCGAACCTACTACTCAGGACTCGTGTTTGTCAAGAGATGACCAAACGTTCTTCTTTAATCAAGGACCTGAGGATTGATTGTGTTCCGTTCTTTGAGCGTGACGAAATCATGCCATATCTGGGGGACAAATTGGGCAAGGGAGGGTTCAATAGCGTTTACGAACTCCAGAAGGTGGAACTAGATGAGAGCAATCCTTGCTCAGAGGACCAGAGTCGACAGAGGTCTGCAGTTGCTCATAGTCTGAAGAAGAAGCTGGCTGTCAAATTCCTGAACGAGAGTGCCATGGCGAACTCTAATGAATTCTGCAACGGGGCTGCTGATTTGTTGTTGGAAGCCAAGTATCTCAGCGCACTGAGCAATCATCCTCATCCGTCCATCATCTCCTTGCACGGCGTGGCAGCTGCGGGTGCCGCCGGCTTTGCTACGGGACAGATGGGTGGATATTTTCTTGTGGTTGACCGTCTCTATGATACGCTCGATAAACGAATCGACATCTGGAAGGAACTCAAGCGTCGCAAGTTGCGACATTCCTCTCCTCTCAACACAAAGCTACTACAGGCTATGTTCTTGCAGCGATTACAAGTTGCATGTGATATTTGCTCTGCAATCCGTCACTTGCACAACTTGAAGGTGGTCTTCCGGGATCTCAAGCCCGATAACGTTGGCTTTGATTTTGAAGGGTAGGTTGTGACGTGGGTTATGATGATGTTCCCATCGTCTGCTTTCGTTGTCTCAAATTTCTTTTGAATTGTGTACGATTCTCTATCAGACGAGTGAAACTATTCGACTTCGGTTTGGCGAAGGAGCTCGATCCGTTACAGCGGACTGCAGAGGGTATGTATGAAATGAGTGGCGGGACTGGTTCCAGGCGATTCATGGGCCCTGAAGTGGCGCTGGGCGAGCCTTACAATCTATCGGCGGACATATACTCGTTTGCTATTCTTTTCTGGGAACTTTGTGCCCTAGAGAAAGCCTTCGGAAAGTTGACGCAGGAAGAACACAAAAGGACAGTGATTCATGGCTCCGATCGTCCCCCATTGAAGCGTGAGTGGAGACCGGAGATTCGCTCTATCTTGGAAAATTGCTGGAAAAGGAATCCCCGAGAGCGTATGAACGCCAAGGATCTCTACAAGCAGTTGAAGGAACAAGTAAACATCTACTACGAGGATGGATTTGAAGATTGTGACGAAGGATACGAACGGAAGCTTTGCACATAGATGGATCTGCCAGTACCGCACGAAGCCAACCACTCTGTTGAATAAAGAGGATTGTAAATGCTCTTGAGAGACCATCTTTCCCGTCACTTCGACGACGGCCTAGTCTGCCCGGCTGGTCATGCGGCTGGCACTACTTTGTAGGCTTTCGTTTTCGTGACCCCAGTTTCTGGCAGGACTCGCGGCTCCAAAGTGTCTCTCCATGATTTGCCCAGCTCGTGGATCTTCAATGTTGATTTCGACCAGTCTATGCGAAGGGTACTTTGCCACAAAGTCCCTTATTCTTTGGATATGATTATGGTGCCATTTGATGAGATCTTCTTCCCCTTTACTCTCTGGTCCATAACTACACTTCGTGAGTCTTGCCGCCATGGATCGTTGGTCACCACCGACCCAATGTTTCACACTCCGAACCCACCGTGTCATATTGCGCAAGCTGAGAACCATCGTCGCATTGGGGGCTTCTTGGTGGAGGGCCTCAAGATTCACTATCTGGGGAAAATGACAATGGCTCAGGGATTCAATATCCATTTGGGCCCAGACTTCATACCCTCCACATGTCCTTAGAGGGGGGATTCCCTTTTCAACCGCAACACGGATGCATAAGCCACAGTATAAGTCATTCGCACACTTGTAATGGCAGGAGTGGTAACCAGAACGCTCGAAGAAGGTGTGAATTGTCGACGTCCCTGTCTTGGGCAATCCTACCAACAAAATTGGTGTAGGTAGTAATCGCAGAGATGATTCCGGAGGTTTTTGTTTCTCAGGCAATTCAGGAAAATATCCTTTCTCTTCTACCCCCAAGGAAAGCAGCGAATGGATCAACGTCTCGGACGATACGAGCAAAAGAGCAAGAAGTACAATGCGATGAATCGATGGACGTATCCGCGATTGATTCGAAGAACAAATCGAAGTCGTATTTCCCCGCTCACGCCCAAACTGCCCAGGGGCATGTGCCCCCGATATATCTGTATGTGTCCCGTGTAAAGCCTAACTAGATCACCTTGTGGGGTTTATCTTCTTTATTGGGCTCTCCATCCGTCCCTTCTTCTTCCTCAAGGATTCAAGGAATGTATGTATCTACAAAGCGGTAACTTGGAAATTGGTCGGACCCCCAAGTGACAAATTAACGGGACAACCGGACAAAAATTCGAGACCCCTGTGTACCATTGAAAGAATCATATTAAAATTATGAATATAGCCTGTAAGGGGGGTGAAAAAAGAGTATCTCCACCCGGGCACGTCTGGACACCCTTTTTCGGCCATCCAGTGCCGTTTGGTGGTTCAATTTCGGAATCGGACCGTCCCGCTTGATTTGTTCTGGAGGAAAAGAGATACACGGTAGAGTTTTGAGTTCACCTTATACTTGAGCGCTGCATTTCGGGCGAACAACGGCTATGATGAGAGAGGATGACCTGTTTATCAGAGAAGGGCTAGCTCAGAAGAACGGACCGATGGACAGAACAGCCGAAGTCAAGAAGAGGCTCCAGCCCATCATGGAGCGCATGAAATCGAGTCTCAACGAGATAAAGCGTCTGGAAGACTCGATCGCTGTCCGAAAGGAGACTGAATGCATAGCATCGTCCAGTGGAGTATCCATCGAACAGTGCGGCGATGTTCATAGTCGACCTGCCAGCCAAAATTCGAAACAATTGGTCAAGGATAGTGTTACAATGTTGAAACATAAACTCGGTTCGCTACAGCACATGGAAGAAATGTTGTCTTCGCAGGACGATCGACGACAAATTCTTCAACACCATATCATACAGACGTCACTCATCGTTGTACCTCCGAAATTATGCACGGAAAAGAAACGAGATCTGGTCTTGCATTCCAAGCGGGGGGGGGTGTTCTCAGCAGAAATATCTCGATTGCACGAACTGGAGGAAGAACTACGAAAGTCTCGCGCCAAGAATAAGATCTATGAAAAAGATCTTGAAGAAAGGCAGTCAAAAGTCAATCAACTTTCAATTCGTTGTGAAGATCTGGAACTACAGGTGGAGCGTCTTTCTGCGATATGCCGAAGGCTGCAGAGAAGCGCGGACAACGACAAGGATATTCCTACGCAAGAAATCAACAACCACGATGATGTTGCTACCGATAAATTGAACGACTTCACTCAACGGTCATCAGGCGATGATTCGCTCACTCTGACAGAGACAGAGCTGACCGACATTGATGGAGACTCTCTGACGTTTGATGGAGACGTCACGTCCAAAGAATCGTGTTCCATAGATGACAACACATCACTTCATGGTCAGGACTGTTCGGGAAAGGCAGTCGTCTGGAACATAGTGGGGAGGGCGGGTCGTCTAGAGAGATCCGAAGTCGAATTAAAATCCATCGTTTCAAAAGCATCCCAGTCGACTCCTTACAGTTCACCAATTCAATCGTTCGGAAAATCGTTCTTTCGTTTCCGGACGGCCGAGGCGAAACGAAACATACAAGTTGAAAAGGCGAAACTTATCAGCCAGGGTCTAGCCGCATCTGCTTGCAATAACTACGATTCGTCGTCGCATCCTACGAGATCGCTTGCCCAATCATAACAAAAGCACAGTACGTCTAGTACAGTCATTTAGAAATGTCACCGGCTTTGTGACCATACTAGATCGATTCGTTAGCATGGTCCTTCAATAGTAGCTTGATCATGTTCATGCCGCAGCCGTTTGGGCAATGACATCCTTCAGCTTTTGCTCCTGATCCATCGCAATCATCGCATTGATCATACTGTCAATATCGCCATTCAAAAATTGTGATAGCGGATAGTTTTGTCCGATACGGTGATCTGAGCAACGAGAGTCTTTCCAATTGTAGGTACGAATCTTCTCGCTACGTCCTCCAGTTCCAACCTGCACCCCCCGGCGAGCCCGCTCCTCCATCTCTCGCTTTTCGTTCTCCATATCGTAAAGCTTGCTCAT
>Ga0194115_10008234_pt1 | contig 10143 bp, 15 predicted proteins | sample TA2MahsurfametaG_3_FD_148656 | JGI IMG/M metagenome (GOLD analysis project Ga0194115, IMG submission 148656) | Freshwater microbial communities from Lake Tanganyika, Tanzania - TA2015002 Mahale S4 surface | ecosystem: Environmental > Aquatic > Freshwater > Lake | place: Tanzania: Lake... | reverse complement strand
TTTCATTCATTTCACTATCTGTAAATTCACCGTGTAATAAATAAATGTTTGGTAAATCCTTAGAATTAACTGTTTTTCTGATTTGTTTAATTCTTTTAAGAATTTCTTCTCGATCAACATATGAGGCGCCAGCCAATATTGATGCTTTTAAAATTAAGGCTGGTTTTTGTTTTTTATTTTTAAATACCTCATAGAATGCTTTAATTAGTAAACCTACATTTTTTCTGTCTTCTCCGATGTCTCCTTGTAACCAGTGCCCTACAAATAAATAAGCAAATGATTCAGGGATAGAATTTATAGAATTAAATAAATCGTTTTTAGCATGTATTTCTATAAGTTTGTAAATATTTAAATCTACACCTTCAAATAAAACCTCTACTGGTTTTTTAAGAGCAATTGTTCTTACAACTTGATTTGTTTGTTGATTTCTTTCTTCAAATTTAGCATTTAAAAATACATCTTTAGTATGTTTTGAAGATACAATATTCAAATTCATTCTATTCAACCCATCAACCCAAGTAGGATTACAAACTGTAGTTTCAATGCCTGCTGTAAATCCAATATTAAATTTTCCTACTGGTTGGAATTCGTTTGGGATTGTTACTTGAGCCCAAATTTCAGGTTGACGTGGGATCTGGCCATTTGGTAAAATGTGTTTAGTTAAAAACTCCCATTCGGGATTATCTTGAATAAATCCCCAAGGTGTTCCTCCCCATCTTTGAGGTAATATTTTTATATCGTACTTATCTAATTCAATTATAGCTTTTACTAAATCACGGCTACGATTCCCATAACCAGAATATGTGTCTATAGGGCAACTAATTATAAATAATGGCTTCATTAATATATTATTTTATGGTTTATAACTCTATTTGGGTGTGTATTTGCGTTGATTAATTCGAATTTCTCTCTAGGTTGCCAAGTAGCAAATAATTCATCAAAAGCATTTATTACTCTTTCACCTTGAATTTCACTTGTAAAACCAGCTTCTTGACTTAAAGCCCATTCTCTACCTTTTAATCCTTTAGCTTTACGTTCTTCTTTACTTAAATTATATATTACTTTTATTTGTTTAGCAGCGTCTTCAGCACTACATAAATCATCCCAAATATATGGAGTTAATGGAGAACCTACAAGATTTCTACTAGTTGGGTAAACTGGGAAAGCCCACTCGCCGTGTTTTTTAATTGTACCTCTATGATTAGAAGGAAAATCAGCATCAAAGTCAATCCATTCACCATTCTCAAATTCAAAACGCATTTGGTCTTGCATACCACCTGTTACATTAGCTATAATAGGATTACCTACTAATAATGCTTCTGTTAATGATAAGCCCCACCCTTCATTTGATGTCAATAAAATTTGAGCATCTGAGCTGTTATAAAGTAAATTCATTTGTTCAGGAGAAAGAGGCATACTAGAAAATATGATATTATACTTATCATCATCTAGTAATAATTCTCTAACTGCTTCTAGGTCAGTACCTGCATCGTCTATCACTGCTGTGTGTAATACAAAAGCACATTTTTTAGCTTGTTCATCAGATAATGAATCAATAAATAATTTATACGCTAATAAAGAATCAGGAATTTGTTTACGACGAATATTTCTAGAGTTAAAAAATAAAACAAAATCGTATTTTTTATTTCCAAATAATTGTTTTTTAAATTCTATAAGTTGAGAATTTTCTTGTTCTAATGGCTTAAATATTTCGTGATTTAATCCGTGAGGAACATATTTTATAATTCTATTTTTTGCTTTATTGCCCAAAACAAGTTTATTAATATTTACTGTTTGTTTTGAAATCCCCATTAACAAGTCGCATGCTTCATAAAATGCTTTATTATAATGAGGGGCAGGATAATCATCCCAAATATTTAAATATGCTATTGGGATACGCTTTCTAATTTCATTTTCAATTTGAAATAACCAAATAAAATAACGAGGATCAGTAACCAACATTATAGCATCTGGTTTTTCTATTTGAATAAGTTGGCGGATCATTTCAGGATTCCCATACCCAGTAACAGGGTATAAAAATACAGAGCTATCAGTTAATCCTGTAAGTTCATTAGTATTAGGGGATAAATCAAATCTTTTACCTTCATCGGGATGATTAATTGCTCCTCCAATATTAACCCAATTAAAGTGTTGGGCTGTGTGGAGAACAATTTCTTTAGCTACAGTAGCTATCCCCGAATGCACACGAATATCATCGCATATTAAAAGAATTTTTTTTCTTTTTTCGGGGGGGAGATATTTAAAACTATTATTCATAAAAACTTTTTAAAATGTTGTGATTGTAATATATTATCTATTTTTTATATCTCCAAATATAATTGTGAGAACTTTTAATTATTTCTCTACAGCACTGCATAATACTAACATTGTTAATATTTAGTTTTTTTTTAATAGTTGTAGCACTATCCCATTCTTTAATAAAGTTACCTTGCAAATCATATTGAATAATAGGTTTTCGGGATTTATAATTTGGTTTATTAATTTTAATATTTTTAATTTTTTCTCCAAATCCTTCAGGTTTAGGTTTTGAATTAGCTTGACTTATCTTTTGTTTAGTAAAAACGCTTCTTTTAATTCCTATAGGGCCTTTATTATTTTTATTAGATTGGCTTATTTTTTGTTTAGTATAGGTACTATGTTTTCTCCCTAGACCAAAGCCTTGAGGTTTAGGAGCGCCTCCTAAAGGACCTCCTCCTCCTTTATTTTTGTTTTCTAAAACAAACCCCGATTGTATAAATTGTTCTATCCAATAGGATTCCCTGCGTTTCCATTTATCCTTTTTAACTTCTTCTATAATAACCATTTTAACAGATTCTTCTCTTTCAAATTTATGTTGTTTTTCTCTATTTTTTGGATTAATAGTTTTACCTACATAAAAAGGAATATTATCACCTTTATGAAGATAGTATATTTTTATTGTTTCTATATCGTTGTTTTGCTTTTTCATCTTCTTGTTTTTTATTTTTCCAATAATATTTTTTACTCCATTCTTTTTGGGCTTGAATTTTTTCATCCTTAGTAAGATATTTTTTAATTCTTCCCATCAATTATAAATATTATAAAACTTAAAAAACTAACAAAAAAACTAACAAAATCTAATCTTCTTTTTTAAGATTAATTAAATGAGAATGTATTTTTTTTCGATAAGATTCATCTGTTAAGTAAAGATGGATAGATCGGTCTGTTAATTTTTGTAGTGAAAATTTATATCTCACACATGAAATTTTAAATTCTTCAAACAAGTCGCTTTGCACCTTTACGCTTGTTAGTATTTTTTCTGCTTTTGTACTCATAATTTTTATTTTTAGATAACGTATATTTGAATATACATATTGTTAAAATTTTAAAGAATTGATTGTTTATTACAAAGATCAGATCTATTGTTAAAAGGACACCACTTACAGTGTTCTGATGGTTGAGGTTGGTGATCTGTGTCTTTATGTTTACTAGCGGGATTAAAGCATTCTTCTATAAAATTTTCTACTAACCTAGCAGAATAATTCATGCTATTTTTTCCGTCTGATGGTTTAAATGTTTGTATTCTTGATTGAGGAAATTCGCTTTGCTCCCAAATTTTACGTTTTACTATAAAAAATTCAATATTTATTTGTTCAACAGGGATATTATATTGTTGAGCAAAAAATCTTTTATAAAATAATAATTGAGATGTTTTTACTTTATCTTTTTTATGCTTATCACCCCAAGAACCAGTTGATGTTTTTATATCGTAAATATAAAATTTATTTGAGTGTTCGTTGTATAATACGAGATCGATATAGCCTTTGTATATTACGTTAGAAAAACGGGGTAAAGGCGAAACCACTAATGGTATCTCACATCCTACTAAGTGCCAATGTCTTTTACTAAAATATGCTCCTTTTTTCTTTTTAAGAAAATCTAATATAGCTACTCCGTCTTCATAAAATTCACCCATTTCTGCTGGGTCACTAAAATGAACTTTTTTATTATTTTTATAATCTTTTAAATAATTTTCTGAGAATCGGGTTTTGAAGTAAGTATTTAAGTCTATTTCATCGGCTGTTTTAGCATTATTTTCATATAAAACTGTTAGATAATGTTGAATAGCTTCGTGAATTGAAGTTCCAAAAGTCATATGAATTGAATAGTCTGTTATCCCATGCCCATCTCTATATTGTAATGCCCATTTTTTAGGACATTGATAATAGGTTTGAATTTGACTAAAAGATATAGTTTTTTGAGTAGCATAATTTATCTCAGAAACTTTATATTTTTTAATCTCTTTTAGTATTTGTGGGATTTTATTTGCCACTTAGAGTTTGTTTTAATTTTTCTAGATATAAAATACCATCATGAAGTTCTTCTTGGATATGTATAATCCAGTCTACTACTGATAAGTCAGTTCTATCTAAGTCAGTTCCGTATTTGTTTTTACCAAATTTAGCTCTAGTAACAAATTTATCTACAATTGTATCTACAATAGAATCTGTTACTTCTATTTCTCTAGTTTTATTTTGTTGCATCTTCTTTGTCATATAACTCTTGGAATTCTTCTCTAAGTTCTTTAGGTAATAACTCAATTAATATTTTACCGGTTTTTATATCAAAAAATACAGGTATAGGGATAACCCCGTCTTCAGCCGTACCCGCAATAAATTTTGATACCTTACGTAATATTATGCCCTCTTGAAACACCATATTACCTTCGGGTGATTTAATAGGAGTTGTAGTTTTAATGTCAATGTTAAGTTGTTGTTGTTTATTCATAGTTTTGTAAATTTATAGTTTCATATTCACCAGTCATTATATTAATATAAATTAAAGTTTTATAAAAGCCAAGAGATTCTATTTGAAACCAGCATTTTGGATGTAATTTATAATTTATATGAGATCCAGTAACATAGTTATTATGATTATCTAAAATAATTAAGTGTATATAAGAATTAGAATTATTTTGTATAAAGATTTTATTATCTTTAAGCTTAAATTCAACATTATTTAATAATCCTAATTCTTGACATTTTTGTAAATAAATTTTTTTATCATTTACATAATTAATAAGACCTACATCAAACAAATAGTTTAATATATAAAAATACTCATTATATAAATCAGTAGCAGTACCATTTAAGTGAAGTATTTTTAATTGAGATATATCTATATTTTTAGGATCAATTGTTCTATAATCAGCCCTATTCATTGTTATCGGATTAATATTATACCTATAATCTAATACATAGTCTTTATCTAAAAGTTCATTAACATTATCACATATATTATATGTTTCAAAATTATAATTAGAATTTAGCTGTTTTAATATTAAGTTTGTTATAGGTATTTGTTCACAAGGTCCTATAAAATTAGAATCATTTATAAACTTTTGTTGAGAAAATATACTAATCCATTCTTTAGAAAAAAAATCAAAATTGTTATATAAAGAACGCATAGGATAATAAATAACACCACCATTTATTAAATTTAACCAATCCCAATGCCCCCAATATCTCCCCTTAATTTGATTGCTTAAAAATAATTCATCTAAGTTTCCTAAACATATTGTATCTGTATCCACCCATAATACATTACAACTATAATTAAGATTTTTTATTCGAATCATTTTATCAAAATACATATCTGCTGTATTTTCTATATGTTCATCTACATAGTCTATTATAAATTGAGTATTTGGATTAAATTTTTTATAGCTATCAACACAATATTTTAATAACTTTAAACGATTTTCTTTATTAGTATCCCCCCCATCATAAGATTTTAGATTACTATAAAAAACAGTATAAATGCAATTCATAATATTTTTAATTTATAGATTCGTATTCAATTGTTTGTATTTCTCGGCAAAAATATAATATGCCTTCTTTTCTAAATGTGTGGGAACATAACCAAAGATCTTTTAATTCATTAACCATTTCACTAGGTAATGTTTTTAATTCTTTTATTGTTCTGTATATTTGGTAGTAATTGTTATTTGCTTCTATCAGTTGTCCTAGATTCATTAAATTTTCGTTTGACTTGTTCTGAAATTGGTATAGGACCACCTTCATCATCTACTCTAACAAATGTCATAGATGTAGTTAATATAATAACCTCTTCTTCTTTAAACACATTATATGACCTAACCTCAACATCAAATGTAGCTGATGTGGTTCCTAGATCATTTAATCGGCTATATATTTTAAGTAATGAACCTTCTTTAGCAGATTTTTTAAAGATACATTTATCAATAGCTATTGTAACCATATTTTTGGAATGGCATACTTCCATAGCATAAGCAGCTACAGCAGCATCTACCCAAGATAATAATTTACCTCCAAATAGGTTTCCGTGAAAACCTAAATCCATTTTTTTAATTGGGTGTGTAGCTAAGAGTTTCATTTAAATTGTATAATCTCCGTATATCGAGTATTTTTTTGGCTCAGGATCAGGTTCTGTTGAATTTTTAATAGCATATAATTTACTATTCATAGGCTCAAGTCTATATGCTATTGGTTTTAAAGTTGCCATTTCAAAATAAGCATTTAGAGTATCCGTGAGCGACGGATAAACTTTTTCGTCACCTACTAAAGACCATCTGTCGCCCGGCGGAACTCTCTCAGCTATTAGGATATTTGTTTCTTTTATCATTACGATAAAATTAATACATTCCTCCTAGATCTCCAAATTCATTATTAGAAGTTTTCTTTTCTTCTAGTTCTTCTACAATAGCTACTTCGGTTAATAGGATTGTACCCGCAATTGAAGCTGCATTTTCTAAAGCACATCGAGTTACTTTAGATGGATCAATAATACCTGCTTCTTTCATATTGACAAAAACTTCTGTTTTTAGATTAAATCCATCCCATGTTCTAGTAGGATTAGCTTGATTAATTAATCCATAACATTCACTATCTGAGTAGCCAGCATTTTTAAGAATTTTCATAAATGGAGCAAAACATGCTTTATGAACAATATTTTTTCCGATATGAATGTCGCTATCTAACTCTTCTCGAGTTTTAGTAATAGCTTCTTTAGCATAAAGTAAAGCTGCTCCCCCACCAGGTACAATCCCCTCTTCAATAGCTGCTTTTGTAGCATTGAGGGCATCATCTACCCGATCTTTTTTTTCCTTTAATTCAGCTTCGGTATTTCCACCAACGTGAATAACGGCTACTCCTCCGACCAGTTTCGCGAGCCTTTCTTGAAGCTTTTCGCGCTCATAGGGCGATTGGGCTTTTTCAATTTGAAGTTGTAATTCTTCGATTCTTCCATTAATTGTTTCTTCTGAACCTTTGCCATCGACTATTGTTGTTTCTTCTTTTGTTATTGTTACTACTCGGGCTTCACCAAACCATTCCCAATTAAATTTGTCTAGCTTCATCCCCTTATCGGTACTAAATACTTGACCTCCTGTTAAAGTTGCTAGGTCTTCTAAAATTAATTTTCTTCGGTCACCAAAATCAGGAGCTTTAATAGCACAAACTTTAATTGTGCCTCTCATTTTATTTACAATAAGTGTTGCTAATGCTTCACCTTCAACATCTTCTGCGACAATTAGTAATGATTTATTTTGGGCAGATACTGCTTCTAAAATAGGAAGCAATTCTTTTATTTGTGTAAATTTTTTATCAGCAATTAAAACTAAAGTATCATTTAACACGCAAGACATATTACTATTATCTGTAACAAAATATGGAGATTTAAATCCCCTATCAATTTGCATACCTTCTACTGTTTCAAGATATGTTTCACCTGTTTTAGATTCTTCAATAAATACAACACCTTCACGCCCTACTTTTTGCATTGCAGTAGCAATTAATTCTCCTACTTCAGAATCATTATTAGCAGAAATAGTAGCAACCTGTTTAAGTTGATCTTCGGATGAAATTTCTTCAGCAATATCTTTACGTAAAGAATTAACAACTTCTTTTACAGCAACATCAATTCCTCTCTTAATTTCAACAGCATTAGCTCCATTATTGAGATATTTTAACCCAGAATTAACCATTTCTTGTGCTAATAAAGTAGCAGTTGTAGTACCATCTCCGGCGGCATCTGCTGTTTTAATAGCAGCTTGTTTAACTAATTCTGCTCCTAAAGATTTAATAGGATCTTTTAGTAAAATAGATTTTGCTACTGTTACTCCATCTTTAGTAGATAAAGTAGAATGTCCGTCCGAATAAAGAACGTTACGGCCGTTTGGTCCTAATGTCGCAGTTACCGCGTCTGCTAACGTATTTACCCCATCCGAAATCTTTTTTCGGGCATCGGGTCCAAATTCAATTATTTTATTTTTCATATTATTCTTCAATTAATTTACTAAGTACTTGATTTTCTGGGCCTATCCAGTATTCTTCACCTTTATATTCTAGTTTACTAAAACCCATAGTAGGTAATACTACTACATCTCCTTCTTTAAGGAGAGTTTCAATCCAAACCCCTGTAACTGAATAGTACCCGGGGCCAACAGCTATAACTTTGCCTAATTTATTTTTTTCATTTCCTAGGTCAGGAACAATAATATTGCCGTAAGTGGTTTCTTCCCCTTCATAGGGTTTTACAATAACGGCATTGTAAAGTGCTTCTAATTTCATAATTCTATTAAATTTTTAATTGTTTGTTTTATTTGTTTCCATTCTGTAATGTATTCTTGAATGCTATTAAAGTTTTCTTTTTGTTCTACTTTTAATTTAGCAATAGTTTCTAAACAAGCTCCAAAACTAGAATAATGACCTTTTGCTTTTTGATATTGTTTAATACTACCCCCAGATGAACTTACGTTTTCAAAGACAGTATAACAATATTGATCCTTACTGATATAGAAAGGTTCAATTAAAGGATCACTAATAGTAGTGATGGAATCAGATTTTGTTTTTCTTTTATTCATAACTTTTTATTTTTAAAATTGCAACTTAAGGGCGCGGGTAATTATTTTATTTTCAAAACTTTTGGTTTAGCTTCTTCAGCAAATGGAATTCGAATTACTAATAATCCATTTTCCATTTGAGCATCGGCTTTTGATAAATCAAACTTAGACGCAACTTTATAACCTAAATTAAATGAACGCTTAGCAATTCCTTTATAGATATAACTTTCTTGGACTTTATCGTCTTGTTTATCATAAATAATTTTTAGGATGTCTCCTTCAATTTTAAGTTCAACATCACTTTTAGTTAATCCCGTACAGGCTATTTCAAAGCATAGCCCTTCTTTAGTTTCATAAATGTCTACAGGATGGGAAATTTTGGCATTTATTGCCGGTTGGAAGTCTAGTTCAGACTTGAAGAAATCTCTAAATAAGAGATCAAATGGTGAGAGGTGTCTCTCGAAAAATAGTGTACTCATATCACATTAAATTTTGTGCTGTCCGAAGATCAGCGGGTTAAACATTAATTTTATTTGTAGCGCCCTTAAGTTGCTCATATTATAAATATACGAAATTATTTTTCTCTTGCCACGAGATAATAAACACTCTTTAAATTTTCTTTATAAAATTCTAACTTCATTAATCCTTCGGTTGTAATACATATCTTTCCATAATCTATATCTTTATTATTACTCAATATATTTTTTAGTAAATCAGAATTGTAATACATTCTAAATACTTTACTTGAGTTTTCAAAGGTTGCGTGTGGAATAAAATAAGATGTTTTATTTCCATATTCAATATTACCACCAAACTCAAATTGTATTTGGTCATCTTCTGCTATCCCCATACACGAATTAACAGCCACCGTATCACTTTCTGGTAGTGCGGATTTAGCTTTAATTAGAGCTTGAATTGTTTCGGGCTCAAGGTTAGCTTGGATTCCGTATTGGATTTCTCCTGTCATTTCTCCTGCTTTAGGAATTATCATTAAATCAGCTAAAGCATAGTCTACATTAAATTGGTTATCTGAGATAACTAACTTAGTTGGGATATTTTTGTGTTTTTGGTAATCAAGTTTTACATCGCGTCCTAATATAGATATTAATTTATTAAGTTTAGTAGTATCACTAATTGCAATTATAGAATCTTCTAATTCAATATCATCGTATTCTACTTTACCTATCATCTCGCGAGTAGGAGAAGCAAAATTAATAATAAGATGATTATCTTGAATAGTCCATTTTACAGATTCGTTTAGACCTCCTAAATAATATTTTGAA